>Ga0114982_1001003_pt1 | contig 14566 bp, 19 predicted proteins | sample Shrwel_input2_FT_FD_87183 | JGI IMG/M metagenome (GOLD analysis project Ga0114982, IMG submission 87183) | Subsurface microbial communities from deep shales in Ohio, USA - Utica-3 well 1 S input2 FT | ecosystem: Environmental > Aquatic > Deep subsurface > Shale gas/oil reservoir > Produced... | reverse complement strand
CCGCCCATCTTAGCGTTCTTAGCTACAAAGTTGCGAGGCTTTGATGGCTCAGTAGTTTTATTATTTTCTTGTGCAATAAGATTATCACCGCGCTTGCGAACACCGCCCATTGGCATACTAACACTGGCAATACCGCCTGCACTGGTCCCGCCACTGGTTGCACTTTCTAATGTGTAAACGGTGTATTGACCATTTTTAGATTTTTTAAATTCGTTGTTCATTTCTTCATCCAATTGCTAGTAGGGCTTACAGCATTTACGCCGGGCAATTCTTCACTGCGTTTGCTACTCCACACTTGTTTTTCACCAGCGCCAACTTGTTGAGCAGCCATATTAATCATTTCCATTTCTTCCTCAGTGTAAGGAGAAAGCAATGGATCGCCAGCAATATAATTGTCAGCTTTTGTTGGATAGTCTGGAGCACCCGCTAATGCAATAGCAAATCGATAGTTGGTGTACATACTTCCTGAATTCATGTTAAGACCAGGAAAAGTAGTAGCACTTTTCATAACGGCTTTGTGCATTTTATTCATCTTTTTCATGCCGCTTTCAATAATGAATTCGGATGCTCTCATTACATCTGACCTTTAGAACTTGCACGAAGCATCCAACCGTGTTTACGATGTCCATCAATACGTTCTGCAATAAAGTTGCTAAATCCTGGCTCACCTGCGGCCTCGCTTGCAGCATATGCCTTTTTAAGAATAACAATCATTTTTTCGTTATCCATTAGTAATTCTTTGACCATTGCACCCAATGGAATGATTTCAGTTTCGTCTTCTACTTTGGTTAGCATGTCAAAACGTGATAAACTTGCAGGAGCATATGTTCCTAGTTTACGTAAGTTTTCTGCGAATGCATCAATGCTACCATAAGTTTCGGTGTAGATTGCTTCAAATAATGCGTGGTATTCAAAGAAGTCTTGACCTTCTACGTTCCAGTGAAAGTTTTGTGCCTTTAGTGAAAAACTAAATTCACTGGCGAATGCAATTTTGGCGATTTGTTGTAACTGTTCCATGATATGTTATTTATTATTTTTTTGTCTCGCCCGTTAAGTAAGGGAGACTAAACCATAGTTTAAACCATTCAGGTGTACCAGGTTTTATATTTTGTTCACGCATTATACGGACATTTTCCGCCGCAGTATGTGTTATGTTTTCTACAGTACGACGACTGTTGCGATATTCTGCCAAGCGTTCTTCTCCGCCTAACCCACCTAAAAATTGTAATCTTTTTATTTCGTGGGCAGGGTCGTCAGAAGGAAGTAAACAATCCTCTTGTTCAGTTATTGGAGCAATATTATCGCTTGTTATTTTGTACTGCTTCATTGAATATAATCTTATTAATTAGCGAGTCCATGATGTTTTCAACATCTTCACTTACATGTTTGAAATACTGTACTTGACGCTCACGCTTTTCTGCACCAGCTTTAGTTGGGTACTTGCCTAAATTTTTATTACCGTGCTTAGACTTTAATTCGTAACCGCCTTTAACTTTAACAATATGCTCTTGTTCAACACCTTCTTGTGCAGATCCACCAACTAAGTCTCCTGCTCGTGCCGCACGGTTTTTACTTGGGCCAGTATTCTTCCATTGTCCTGCAGATCCCACTTTTTGTCCAACTTTAGTTCCTGCAAACACACTCTTAGGCAACATTGCTTCAGACTTCGGCTTTTCTCCTGCCTTCTTCTTAGCAATAGCAATAGCGGCCTGTTGTGCCGGACTTCCGGCTTCTGTCACACTGTGATCGGGCATTGGTCTTTGTCCTGGACGACCTTTAACTCCACGCTTCTCTGTGCTTGTGCTTGGTGGTTTTGTGTCAGGAACAATGTTGCCCTGATTTCTATATGACTGCGGAGCCTTTTTAGGATTGCGAACATGAATAGGAGCCTGTGCCACTACAATAGGAGCACCTTCCGCCATGCCTTTCTCATCGTTAGCAAACTGTTTCTTAGTTGCCTTAACAATGCCGCTGAAACGCTTGTCAGCCTTTTTAGTATCGCCTACTTTATCAGCAGCACTAGCCTGTGCGCCAGCAGCCTTCTTATATTGACCTAACTTCTCGCTAGATAGTTCTGCAAGGTTAAATGCCTTTAGCCCTTTTTCAACTTGTCCTGGTCGAACATCTTTAGTTAGGCTTGTTGAGTATCGAGGATCTTTAGCTTGTGCTTTGCTAGCAATAACACCTACGCCTGCAGACTCGTTGGTCTTGCGTGGCCTAATTAATGAATTAAACAGGCGTTGTTCTGCTACAGGCTGCGGAGCAGGTTGCTTTGCTGGTTGTTGTGTAATACCCATACCTTTTCTCGTAATATCCATTAGGTGTAGGATCCAATCTTTACCTAGCTTTTGCTCATCAAATCCTCCTGCCCACACAGCGTATTGCTGTTCTGGAGTAGCATTAGGATCTTTTAATATGTTGCGTAGTTTGGTAAAACTCATTCCTGTACCACGAGGTGTTGCTTCTAGCGTTACTTTAACATGCTCATAGCCTTGGAACTTGTTTACTGCCTTCATTAATGCACCGGCAATGGGCATGTTTTGTTGATCTTCGCCAACCATAATGATAACATTATCGTAACGTGGAGGCTTACCTGGCAACGGATTAATCAACTCGTGTTTGATCTTTTGTAGTAGTGTACCACCTTGTTGTACGGTGCTAATGTTTTTAGCATACGATGGATACATTTTGTGCCATGTTTGAACTTTGACATCTGTAGGAATAGGATCATCCTTACCTACAGCATTGCCGATAAACAAGTATGGATCACCGCCTACTTCTTTAGCTTTTTCAATTGTGTAGTTGAATAATTCTTCGTGCCCTTTATGTCCAACAAAACTTCCAATAGCAACTACTGCTGTCTTGTTAGTATTTTCACGAGGCTGTTCTGCGCGAGCTGCTGCCTTGGCTGCATTCTTGGCAGATATAATATCTTTTTGCTGTTGACTTGTAACCTTAATAGGACCAAGGCGGCTATTAATAACAATGCCTTCGTAGTCTAGTCCTAGCATGTCTTTACCGACAATGTTAGGGTCAGAGTCAATTGCTTTCTCTAGTGCAATCTTAATAGGTTGAAGTTTTTCTTCAACTTCTTTCTTTAATTGTAAACTTGCACGATCTCTTTTGCCTGATGTATCAGAAACAATTTGCTTTAGTGCATCTAAGTTTTCAATAGGGTTAAGAATTTCTGTAACATCTAAACCGCCTTGTTGTGTAAGGCTGTTATCAATAAACATTACACCTCCTTGACGACCTAAGCTGGTTAATTTCTTAACAACTTCTTGTTCGTTAGGAAGTTCTTCACCAGTAGATGCTGTTACTACACGGAATGGTACTAGTGCTAGTTGAACGCCTTTAGGCAATTTATCATAGGAAATACCTACAAACTTTAACTTACCTTCTTCCGTTTCTGTTGCAAATGGAAGGAACAGTACCTCGCAGGTAACTTGCTTATCAACTAAGAAGTCTTTACCTAACTTACTGTCTACTAAACTAACAGCTTCCATCATTTGTCCAAATAAGTCGTCAAATGTTTGAGCACGACCAAGGATCTCTGGATCAGTAGTACCTTTCTTTTGTTGATATGCCAAGAATCCTGGCTCGTATCTTGGTTCAGTACGACTGGTACCCATGAAAGGTTTGCCTTCTGAGTTCTTACCAAAGCGTCCACCGAATCCATCAATCTTAACATTTAATGGAATATTCTGTAATTTAAAACGTCCATTGCCATCGTGGATTTCGTCTAGTAAATCTAAAAAGTCTGGTGCCTTTAGATCACGTAGGTGTGGCATACCTTTACGTAACTGTGCTTTAACGGCCGGAGGTTGATCGCCTTCTGCTTCTTCAAGTGGCTTGTCTAAACCAAGTTGACCTTCGCTAGTTACCTTATAGTTGCTAACGTATTCCTGACGCATTTGTTCTAAGTTTACAGGAGGTGTTATTCCTAACACTTTCAATGCATAATTAAGAGCCGCGTTCTTTTCTGTAACATCACGCTGTGCATCGCCCTTATAAAGACCTTGGGCACCACGTGCAAATAACTTGTCAACAAAAGAATCTAATACACTTTCTTTTTCTTCCTGTGGTAAAACTAAATTCATTAGTTCTAGCAGTCCTGTAAAACTCCATGTCTTCGGAAGAGTTTTTGCTAATGTAGCACGATCAACTCTTTTACCAAAAATAGCTTGGAAGATTTTACTAATGTCTTTTTCGTATCCGCTCGGTGGAAGTTCTCTTAGTACAGGCAACCCATCAATTTCTAATGGACGACCTTTTTCGTCTAATACCGGCTCATACTTTGTACGCAAGCCGCCACCCTCTTTGCTACTAACAGCAAATGAAAGCATACTATCGCGTTCTGGCTTATCAGTAATCTTTCCTGTTTTCTTATGTACTTTTCTAAGTATAAAATCTTGTGCAGAAATTTTAGATAAAGATTGAATTAAGAATTTATGGAATACACCTTTAATTCCTTGACTTAGGTCATCCCAGCTACTGCTATGACTAAATGCAGACCAGTCAGTTGGTTTACCTTTTTCGTCGTAATCAACAAACTCAAAGTCAATTTGTACTTTAATAGGAGGGTCTGTTAATTCCCATAGACTTGAAAACTGCTCGTTTCCTCGTTGAAATCCTAGAAACGTTGCATTGCCTACTACTTTGCCTTGTACACTTGATAACCATTGTTCTAATTGCGGCTCGGCTTCTTTATTAACTTGTGTATCAATGTCTCCTACTTTAGGTTTAACTCTAGTAAACTCGTCGTCGGGTAAATCTGTGTTAAAAAAGTGTAGGCTTGATCCGCTTAAGAAGCCTCGGCTCTTAAGAACTTTAGGACTCCATAACGGGCCTCCTGCCTGTTGACCAAACCCATTATTAATGCTTTGTAGTAGTGTATCTAAAATAGGAACAATATAGGCACGGTTATGAACTTTAAGATCAATCTGTTGAGCATCGTGTCCATCGATGGACATGTTGCCGCCTTCTTTAATTACTTTTCTTGTAAAATCTCTTAATTTCATCTTAGGACCCTAGTTTGTATTTGTCTTTAATAATATCTTCACGGTAATGATCAAATAGACGGTCGCACATATCTTTTCGTAAATCTTTGGAAAACAATTTACCTAGTCGACCATTTAGCTTTTTATGTGTATAGTATTCTTTACAACCTTTTTCTACCATGGGCATAAATGCATTGCATATTTCTTCCTTGTCGATTTTGCCATCTGCTTTGGCTTTTTTCATATCTAAAGCAATTGGGTGAAAATAGTCTTTGTGTAATTTATCGTGATCGATAATATACCAGAACAAATCATCGCTGATACCTTTGTTCTCGCGAGACTTAGACATTTCTTTATACATGTCTACGGGTTTTCCAAAAAATTCTTTTAATAGCATATTATTTCCAGGCCAGTATTGTGCTCAATACTCTAAGTATAGAGTATTTATTACAAACAAACCAAATGGAAAATTAGTGATTAAGGAAGATGGACTCAACTTGCCCGCTTTCTATAGCAACATAACCGCGTACCCATACAAAATTACCTGTAAAATTACGGTAATCTGACATAACAGTTACGTTCATAGAGTCATATGAAGGTGAGTTTTCAGTGCGAACAACAGTAGTATCGGCGATATCAAACCAATCTGTTTCAGCAGGAGCAGTGGCCAAAGTAGCTTGCATGGTAACGGTACCGATAAAGTTACTGTCGTATGTGTACATAACAGTATGTAGTCCGTCACTACTACCAAAATAGCCATCGCCTTTAGCTTTAATGCTTTCGTAGACCAGTGTTCCTTGTGTGGAAGTATACAGCGGGTAAACCACTGCCACAGAGGCAGTGTTTGTGTAAGTGATAAATTCTAAACCTTGACTTAAAGCTGGCATGTTTCTTCCTGTTCTAGGCTTGTATTTATGCTAGATCTTGGAATAAATTCTTCAACCTTTGAAATACTGCTACCTAGAAACATACCTACCATACTAAGTGTAGGTTGATCTGCTACATAAATGATAAGAGCATTATAGTAATCAACTCCGTTTAGCCAGTTCTCTGTTGCACTTACTAACTTGATCTTACCTTCGTAGTTATCTGCCCACTTTTTAAATGCTGCTCTTGTATTACGGGGCGCATTGTACTTGATATAAACCTTGTAAGGATACTGATTAAAGGGTATATGGTTGCATAACACCTTTTTAGCACTATTGCTGGTCATATACTCAAGTTCAATATCGCTTGCAGGTTCGTATTCTGCTACAACATATTTGGCACAATCTTTAGAAATAGTTTCAAATAGTGTTCTATCTTTGCAATATATACTAAAAATGCGACCTTCAACTCGGACATGCATGTCTTTATCAAGATAGGCATGTATAATGTTAGTAAACTCCAACAGTTTAGGTCTATTAATATTTTTATATAGATAAGAAGAAGTGATAGACTCTTCTTTGCAGTATGCTATAGTAGCATCTACACCTTTGCGCTTGACCATCCAAGCACCCGATACTTCTATCTTGAGCTTGAATGGCCATTTGCCATAGTATAGTTTAGATGTTGTCTGTCTCAGCCGACTCATCTTTAACCTTTTCTACAGGTAATACGTCAATTACATTAAGTTTCAATGTACCCTTTTCTACAGCAATTTCGACAACACCGCCATTAGTTAGTTTACCAAACAAGATTTCCTTAGACAATGGCTTCTTGATCATTTCATCAATTGCACGTTGCAATGGGCGAGCACCCATCTTGCTATCAAAACCTTTTGTAATCAAATACTCTACAGCATCTGCATTAGGTTTAACATGGATATTCTTGTCTTTAACCAATGCGTTAAGTTCGTCAATAAACTTCTTAACAACTTTGTTCATTGTTTCTTTATCTAGCTTACCGAACTTGATAATGCCATCTAAACGATTACGGAATTCAGGAGCAAAGAACTTGTTAACGGCAGATGATGGATCGCCATCACGTTCTAAACTACCAAATCCTACGCCATTCTTTTCAGCATCTGCGGCACCTAAATTACTAGTCATAATCAAGATAGCGTTACGTCCATCTGCCTTCTTGCCATTACTGCCTGTAATAAAACCATTATCCATTAGTTGCAATAGAACAGTAAGTACACTTGGGTGAGCTTTTTCAACTTCATCCAACAGCAAAACACAGTTCGGATTCTCTTGCAATTGTGTAATCAATTGACCTGCATTATCTTCAAACCCAACATAGCCGGGAGGGCTACCGATAAACTTAGATACGCTATGTGCTTCTTGATATTCACTCATATCAAACCTTAGCAATTTAATTCCAAGGTTGACAGATAGTTGTTTAGCAGCCTCAGTTTTACCTACACCAGTTGGACCAACAAACAAGAAGTTACCGATTGGACGAGTAGGACTCTTTAGACCAGATTGTGCAATGAATACCTTGTCTAGTAAACTTTCAATTGCCTTCTCTTGTCCGTAAACCTTTGACTTCATATTCTTTTCAAGATTTACTAAATTAGAAGTTTCTTTGCTAGTTACTTGTTCTAGTGGTAAGTTTGCAATCTTGGCAATTTCAAATAAAATCTCTTCATGATCTACAATGCCACCTTCCTCGTCTTTAACTTTGAAACGAGCACTTGCACGATCGATTAGATCAATTGCTTTATCGGGCAACTTCTTATCACTAATATATTTGATAGAATACTTAACGCTATCAATTACCGCTTGATTGGTAATTTTAACATTATGATGTTTTTCGTAATACTTTTTTAGACCTTTAATAATCTTAATAGCTGTTACTTCGTTAGGCTCATCTACAACAACACGCTGGAATCGACGCATCAATGCACGATCCTTTTCAAAGTGTTTACGATATTCTTCCCATGTTGTAGAGGCAATAACTTTAATTGTACCTTTGCCTAATGTTGACTTTAACATATTGGCCATATCGTTACTGCCACCATTGGCAGCGCCGGCACCATTCATCATATGTGCTTCGTCAATAAACAAGATACACTTGCCTTTTTTCTCAAGACCGCTAATAACAGCCTTCAGTCGTTCTTCAAAATCACCGCGATACTTGCTACCTGCTAGCAATGCACTAATATCTAGACTGTAAACAGTATGTTCTTGAATAAATTTAGGAACAGTACCTTCGACAATCTTGCGAGCAAGGCCTTCTGCAATTGCAGTTTTACCTACGCCTGGATCGCCGATTAGAATTGCATTTGCTTTGGTACGGCGTGCAAGGATAAGTTGAATTTCTTCAATTTCTGTTTCACGACCGATGACTGGATCAATCTTTTTACTCTTTGCTTTTGCAGTTAGGTTTGCACAAAATTGCAAAATCATACGTTCAATTTGAGGATTGATTGTTGCATCTTCTACATCGTTGTCTTCTTTAACAACTTCTTTCTTAACAAAATTGATAAAAGTATCTTTATCAATGTTTGCCTTACGAATAAAATATGTTGCATGACTTTTCTTTTCAGCAAACATACTGATAAAGCAATCAACAGGTTCAATGATCTGACGACCACTAAACAGCACTTGTGTAAATGCACGATTTAACATTCGATCAACTGTTACAGTTTTTTTAGGTTTAACTGCATCGCTGTTAACAATTTCTTTTAGATCATTAGAAATAAAATTCTCAATCTCTTCTTTAAGAATCTTAACATCTGTTCCAAAGGCCTGTAGTATCTCCGAAAATGAATCATTGCTGAGCATACTGTATAGGAAATGCTCAAGTGTAACATATTCGTGATTATTAAGGCTCGCAACCTGAACAGCATTTTCAAAAATTTGCTCTAGGTCCTTATTTGGTTCTAACATTCAATACTTCCTTTTATTTGATTTTTTAACAGCCAATGCCCATTTTAGTGAGCTAACTCTATCTTTAAAAACGATACCTTCCAAATGATCTAGTTCATGTAAGAAACATTTGCAATTGTATCCATCGAATTCGGACTCTTGCCATTCGCCGTTTGCATTTTGCCAACGAGCAAGAATCTTCTTAGGACGTTTTATATTAACATAAATTCCAGGAAAACTCAAACATCCTTCTTCCAGATCGTCGACTTCGTCTACAGTTTTAACGACCATGGGATTGAAAAATGCTTGTGCAGACTCTGGATCTCCGCTATATCCCATTGTGAATACACGATACGGAAGACCAACCTGCGGAGCGGCTAATCCTATTCCGTGATGTGCAAACATAGTTTCGAGCATGTCCTTTTCAAGTTGGACAGGATCTGTTGGGGGATTTTCAAAATCCCAATTTGTAATTTGTGTGCGTAACACAGTATCTGGAAATTTAACAATTTTTAACATAGAAATATTTACTGAAAGTTTTCTCGAAGGATTTGTTTTTTAACTTCTGACAAATCAGTTGGTATAGAAATATTAATAGAAATTAATAGTCTGCCTTTGAAACGGTTGTCATTCATCTTAGGCATACCATAACCACCCGCCGCCATTAACTGTCCGTGTTGTGTGCCTGGTTTAATTAAAACTTCTAATGTCTTACCATCTAAAGTTTCTAGCTGAACAGTTTTTCCTATTATTGCATCAAAACAATTAATAGTTAATCCACATATTAAATCATCGCCTTGACGTTGAAACTTGGCATGATTGTGTATATTGATTGTAAGATGTATATCACCTCTAGGAATGTTAGGGATACTATCATCTCCCATTTGGGATAATCTTAATACAGTACCATCTTGTACGCCAGAGGGTATTTTAATCTCAATCACTTGTTCACGTCCGCTTGGTAAGCCAACTGTAGCAATTAAATCTTTTCCGTGGAATGCTTCTTCGAGTGATATTGTTGTTTGTATATTTAATGTACGGTTGCGATGTACCTGTGGTCTGCCCCCGCCAAACATGTTACCAAACGGGTTGCCTCCTCCTCCGAAGTGTGCAAAGATATCTTCGAATCCAGGAGGGAATCCTCCTGCCTGTTGCCATCCACCGTCTGCTCTTGTACCAAACGGGCTAGGATTATCATATTCTGCTCGTTTATCTGGATCGCTTAATGTAGCATAGGCTGTTTGTATTTCTTGAAACTTTGCAGTATCTCCGCCTTTATCTGGATGATGTTTACTCGCGAGACTACGGTACGCTTTTTTGATTTCGTCCGGTGTGGCATTTTTATTAACGCCTAATGTAGAGTAGTGATCCATAAGTAGAAAAAGGTATAGTAAATTATACTATACCTTTTCTGGATTGTCAAGTTTTATTTCTTTGCAGGTGGAATCTCAGTACCTTCTAACTTCTTATGTACTTTAATTTTCTTGCATTCTTGAACTACCTTGCCGTCCTTGCCTGTTACGGGCTTGCCTACTTTATCTACCTTGTCTTTACAGACTTCTTTAATTTCGCCACCGGCAAATGCCATTCCAACAAATGCTGTGGACAATAATGTTACTAATAATTTTTTCATTTTAATTTCCTTATTTCTTTGGAGCAAATCGCTCGCTTGCGGTAAATCCTAATCCTGCAACAACAATATACATTAAACTGTTAAACACCATAGGATCTATTTTAGTGCCAAACCATGTTTGACTAATGAACGAAGCAGCACATAACAGAAAAGCCAAGAATGTAATAACTCTTTTACTGCTAACACATCCTTCCTCACCATCACTTAACATTGTTGATAACCAAGACATGGTATTTCCTTAAATTTCTGGATGATCAGGTTGCACAGGAGATGGCTTACCACCAAATCCGGTTACTACTTGGTTTGTTGTGAATCCTGTTGAGGGTACAGGCGCTGTCGTTCCAAAGCCTGTATTTCCGCCAAAGCTATTTGCTGTTGGTACTGGAGCTCCAAATGTTGTTGGAACTGTGCTACCGAAGCCCCCTGGTGCTGTACCGAATCCTGTTGCAGGTGCGCCAAATGCTGGAGACCCGCTTGGTGATGAGTTGAATCCGCCATTTGACATTCCTCCATTAGGTGGTGTTGGTGTAGGAGGGCGTTCCCATCCTGCATTAGCTGATTTTAAAGCTGCCGCCTGTGCATCCTTGTCTCCGCCTGCTAACATAATACCTGATAATGTACCAGTTAAGAATGTAGCAATAGGAACAATAAGTTCAAAGAACTTTTGATCAATTGGGCTGATAGCGTTTAATGGTTGTGTTACAAAAATTAATGAATATAGTACAACAAATACAATACCGAACAATGTCAATGATAGACAAATGCCAATAAAGAATTTCAGACGAGCCATTAATTGCTCTTCTGTATATACGAAGTTTGCGTCGTTATTTTCCACAGTTTGCTCCTTGTGTTGGTTGCGCCACACATGCACTCGGTGCCGCAAAGTTTTGAGTAGGTGTTTGAGTTTGTCCATCTTTTGGTGGTCCTAATCTTGGGTCACGTTGACCTTTAAAAATGTGTTCAGGGCAAGTTCGCGTAACATCGCAAATTGGCGGCTTACAAAAATCTTTGTCCCAATTAGCAGGATCGTGACATGGATAACGGAACCTATCTCCGCTGCACATTGCCAACCCCAACGGTAGTGCTAATATAATTAGTAAATATTTAACTAGCTTTTGATCTCTCATTAATTATACTCCTAGTACATGCAAGGCATGGGTATAATGCTTTTGACGATCTTCTAACCCTAATGTACCACCGTTGATACGTTTTGTTAATGTTAAGATATCGCCTTTGTCTGCCCATTGGTTCAAGTTGTTACTTTCCCAAAACCAGCAAGCACTTTGTACAGCACCTTCGAATGTTGCTAAGAATGCAGGAATATCTTCGATAGGTGTTTCAATACTGTCAGCAAACGCTTGATAATTGCTACGGCCCGTTAACTGAATCAATCCACGACCGCAAAACTTCCATCCATCTCCACTTTCTTCCGGACCATTACCCATACGTCCGCCATATGCGCGATTAGCAATCTTCTCTGGCTTCTTTTCGTATTGACGAGCAATATCAATATTAGGAAAATATCGAGGCCATACACGGCATAAACTTTCTGCCTTGTAATTTAAGTTCTCTTGTAAAAATTTAAAGTTACCTGATTCGTGAGCGCATTGTGCAACAAATGCTGCAACACGCTGTGGAGTGTTTATGTCATAATCTGGCAACGCCTGCTCTAGTGCATGGTACCAATAATCAATATATGGGTTACCTGGTAATAGTTGCGCTAACTGTGCTTTGCTTAGAATAAATTCTGCCATTATTTTACCTCTTCAAAAATTTTCTTTTGTACTTGGTACCACTCAATCCATGCATCATTTTTAACTGCACATTCGTAATAAGTAGTATAGTTTTGTACCACAGTTTTAGTTAGTTCACTAAAAACAGTTGTTTCTGTTTCGATAGTTTTTAACTGTGGACATTTTCCCAGTAATACATTAGGTACTTCTGGGAACTTGCGTTCAACAGGAACAGATGTACATCCAGTTAAACACAACAGTAGTGCTATGATATAATACTTCATTTCTTGTCTCCTGGTACTGCGGCATCATTGTGTGCTTTGACTACTTCCTTAGGAACCGGACAAGTGTTATCATATTTTGTAATTTCACGGTCTACGTATTGAATAATATCAGCGCCGCGCTCTTTATAATATTCTGTCTTTGTTACTACCTTGGTAACAATCTTTACATTTTCTTCTTTGCTCTTTGCTTCTGCTACAGCAATCTTAGCTTCTAGTTCTTTAACACGAGCTTGCCATTTTGCTTCGTTGGCAATACCGCCTTCCATCCATACACTGAATATTACGGCAGCAATGCCACCATACTGTAGTGGAATTCTATAGTTACTGACAAATGGAATACGCTTTAGAACTAATGATGCAAGTACTGCAACAACGCCTGCGGCTAGCAACAGATGCCAAAAGAAATCAGGCAACCAGGAGAGCATCCACATAATAGTCATCATGCTTACCACCTGCCTTTTTCTAGTACAACTGCTTTGTCACCGTTCCTGATTAAAAATTTATCACCAATTTTATTGATGTCATAATTTCCTAAATATTTTGTTAAGAAAAACATTTGGCTCTGGCTATTTTCGTCTAAGGATAATTTGCCAGGAACAGTATCTTTTACATCTTCGTAATCACCAATAGAAATAAATTTAGCAGTAACATCACCGCTATAAGGCTTACTAAATGTCAAAGTGTTGTCTGCTTCTAGTGCAATGTCGACACTACCCTGATCAAAGAATTCTTTAATATCGCCTTCTTTAATTTCTACAATTTTAGATTCGTAATCGGCAGGAGTAGTAGGAATGTTTTCCATTACAGATTCTTCTGTAAATTCAACACTCTTAGGACTTTTCTGATACCTAAAACGCCATTCACGTATTTTTGTAAGTTGACTTACTCCGCTTAACAATTCTTTTAGTTGTGCAGGAAGATCTTTAGTGCGTTCCATTTCAACAAATACTTGATAATTTCCGTTGGCTTCTTCGCCGGAACTCATGTCAGCATCTAAGATATATTTGTAACCTGTTTCTAAAAATTCTACAAGATCCATTGCAGGGTGTTTTTCTCGTACATTAAACCCAATAACAACAATATCCTTGTCCTCGCCCATCTTACTACTGTATCTGTCTACTGTAAACAACTCGTCAACGAAGTGTTCAAGATCTCCCGATCTTAACCCTTCGTTAAGCTGCTGGCGCTGCTGGTGTTTCTTCATTTGGTGTCTCCTGAGCAACTTCTTCTGTATTGACAGATGCATCTTCTCTATAACGCATAAACTCTGCCATTTGATTATTCTCTTGATTTTCTTTGCCGATGTAAACATCTTGCATTAGTTTCTTTGGCATATCAATTTCTACAATCCAAATTGGATGTGCATCAATTTTGCCTTTCTTTGTACCTGGGCGATAGTCGCTTGGATCTTTAATCTTCCTAGGAATTAAAATATTCTCTTTTTTGTACCTAACTTGGCAACCATAATCGCCTAATCTTTTTGCACCTTCGGGATCTGGCATTTCGTCTCTGTCCCATAGGAACGAACATTTAACGCTATATCTATTAACTTCGGGGCCAGATAGCAATTCGCCTTCTTCCCAATTTTTAAATACGTAGATATCTAACTCGTCGAGTACACGTTCAAAGTCTTTTAATACTTTGAAAGCTGTGTTATTCTCGCTAAGTGTTTGTACATTTTTAATTACGTCAACAATGTCGTGCATAGGCTTTCTCTTTATGATATTATTTATACTTACACACATCTATGGGCAGTTCTTAAAAATGCCGTCTTTTGGACAGTTTTTTAAGATATGGATTAAATATCTGTGCAGGTCGATTTCACCAAGGAGGTTAAATTGCCTAGAACCAGAAGACGTAACGAAAAAGAGCAAGGCGGAAGAGATCCACGATTCTCGCCTGAAACAAATAACTTGATTGCGATCAAGCCTTATTTGAAGCGAAAACAGCAAGTTCTAATAGTCCCGCGAAACTTATCGCAGGAAAAATATCTAGAATTATTGAAAAATCCCAAGAAATACATTACTTTTGCCATTGGACCTGCGGGTACGGGTAAAACAATGCTTGCTGTTCAAATGGCCATTAAACTATTTAAAGAGGGGGTGATTAGTAAAATCATTGT
>Ga0114982_1001001_pt1 | contig 14579 bp, 9 predicted proteins | sample Shrwel_input2_FT_FD_87183 | JGI IMG/M metagenome (GOLD analysis project Ga0114982, IMG submission 87183) | Subsurface microbial communities from deep shales in Ohio, USA - Utica-3 well 1 S input2 FT | ecosystem: Environmental > Aquatic > Deep subsurface > Shale gas/oil reservoir > Produced... | reverse complement strand
TTTCAGCACAGTATGCAGGCACTTGAACTGGTGCTGAGCGAGCTGATCCTGCAGATTGAACAAACCGGCTTTTTGCAATCGGAAAAAGAACCGCTGGTGCAACTGCGTACCCGCTTACTCGATATGAACCAAATTGGCCGTGAGTCTCTCATTCGCAGTACCGATGTGCTGATGCCGCTGCGGGAAGAACTGCGCAAAAACACGCTGATTTCGCGTAATGCCAGTGCTTTACTGGCGCTTTTGCGCAAAAAAGGACTGGAGCCGACGATGGAACTGCTTGTCCCTAAGTTCAGTTCGGACCATCAAAAATTCAGCTTAGGCTCGGCCAACCAAATTACCAGTTATATGGCTGAACTGGTCGATTATCAGGATGAGGCTTATCAAATGCCTGAGCAGGTTGACCCGGGTGACAATGCCGCCATTCGGGTGCCAGAGCTGCAGGATGTGTTAAAATCAGCCCGCAGCCAAAAAGCCAACACCGATTTATCGCGCTGGCTGGCCAACAGTTATCCGCAGCTACCAGTTGATGAGTTGTTATTTATTTATCAGGAACTTAGCCGGGCACCCACCCTCAAATTACAGCATCTTGAGCAACGTCAGCAACTAGACGTCAACGGTTATCGGCTGACCTTACACCCTTTTGTCCCCACTGCAACTTCCGGAACTTAATGCATGCAGATCGAATTGGAACAATTAACCCAACTAGCTGAAATTCATAAAAAACTCAGCACTGGTTATCATATCAGCGAGCAGGACTTTGCACTGTGGCAGGAACTGGATCTAAACGAAACGGCTTATAGCGCGCTCTTCAGTGCGCTTGGCAATCAGCTTAAACGCGACAGCCGCGGTTATTTTCATTTTGACGTCGATGATGCCACCGTCAATATGGGCAAAATCTCCAGGTTATTTGCCCTGACCACTTATGCCTTGGTGGAGTTTTTTGCCGATCAGGGTCAAGACCCGTTACGCGCCTTGTTTGACGTCGAAATCAGCCACGAAATTCTGGCCAGCATTCTGCAGCAGCAATATCATTTATTTGAACAATTAGAAGTGTTTTCCGCCACCGACTTAAAACGCGAAGTGATGAACCGGATGTTACGCTATGGTTTTGCCAAAGCTCAGGGTGAGCACTTTAAGTTACTGGCCCCCATCTACCGTTATCTGGATGCTTTAATGGCGGTTGACCAACTGACCGATGTTTCCACCGACTCTGCCACAGCACAGGAGCTAGCCGATGTCTGAGTTATACGGCTTAACCAAGCTCGCTTTATTAAACACCGCAGGTTATGCCAAGTGTGTCATTCCACTGGATCATTCTGCGTCTATTTGCGCCCCGAACAACACCGGCAAAAGCTCGGTGATTAATGCCTTGCAATTTCCGCTGATTAACGATCTGCGACTGACCGAATGGGACGGCCATGATCTGGACGAAACCCGCAAATTTTATTTTGGCACCGACCAAAGTTATATTCTGCTGGAAGCCAATCTGCCGAACGGCCCTGTGGTGATCGGGGTGGCTGGTCTTGGCAAAATTGCCGGTTATCAATACCAGTATTTTTGCTACAACGGCAAACTGGATTTAGCCCATTATTTGCTTAATAACAGCATTATCAAATACAACAAACTGGATCATCATCTGCGCCAGCTTGGCTTTGAACCGCTGGAATTAAAGCCTTCCGAGCTAAACGCCATGCTGACCGGTGGTGCCACCCCTTATGACAGCAAAATAAATTTACGCATGATCCCACTGACCAACGTCAGTGATGCACCTGTGTACAAAGACATTTTCCGTCGCATTCTGAACCTGCACCGCTTGACAGCACAGGATGTGAAACGGCTGTTATTGCCAGTGTTTGCAAGGCATTTAAGCGATCCTAAGGTCGACTTTTATACTGTTTGGCACAATGCTTTTGAAAAAGTGAATCGTGACCGGCGTGAACTCAAAGCGCTGGAAAGTCAGCAACAAGCGGTCGAAGCGCTGGAACACCTGATTGATAACCGGGCTGTGCTCAAAGGTCGGTTGGCGGCTTATGCGCCAAAACTGGATCTGGCGCTGGTTGAATTTCAAAGTTATCTCGATGATCAGCAAGCTGAACTCGCCGGCAATCTGGAGGAGTTACAGCGCGAAAAGAGTCAGCTGGAAGAAAAACAACGCTTGTATGTCGGCCAAATCAAAGAGTTGTCCGGCCGTAAATTACAACTAAGCCAATGGTTCAGCGAATTTGATACGCTGGCACAACGCTTTAGCCTGACCAATTTACCAACCTTACAATCCAATCTGGCCAATATCCGCCAAAGTTATGAATCACTCAGTCATAGCCTGCAAGGCGCCGCCAATCTGAATCCGGTCACGCTGGCCCATCAGCAGGCACAGGCGCAAAAGCAACTGAAGAGCTTAAAACTGCAGCTGAAAAACCTCGAATACAATTTGTATTCCAGATTAAGAGAAGATTTATCGCTGCCGGAAGTACAGCAACTGATTAAAGCGCTCAACCCGGATCTGTTGTCGTTATCCACCGCCAGCGGTGGTGATGTGCAGATCAGTGATGACGATGCTTTTGCTGAGCAACTGAGTGAACTGGCGGATTGTTTCCGTCAGGGTAAACTCCACCTCAAAGGCGCAGTGATTGATTTAGCCCATCTATCGGCACCGGATATGACAGGTGTTGAAGGGAAAATTCAGTTAAAAGAACAAATTGAAGCACTGCAACTGACGCTGGCAACGCTGGAACAGCAAGAAGAAGTGGCGCAGGACTTAGCGGGTAAAACCCGCGAAAAAGAACGTTTATACAGCGATATGCTGCAAGCGGAAGAAGATTTAAAACGCTTTGGCCGATACGAACAGATGCTTGAGCTGCGGGATGCGCAGCAGGAACTGGTCGACGAGCTGGAGCACGAAGAAGAAATTCTGCATGAGCAGCTGGCGCAAGTACAACAACGTGCCAGCAGTCTGTCCGATCGGCGCAATCTGGTCACCAACAAACAAGATCAGCTGAAACGACAACTGGAACGGATTGAGCATGAGAAAAAAGAGCGGATCGACTTCCAGCTTGATTTTTACAGTGGCAAAGTCACGCCCTACCCGATTGATATTGTGCTGGAATATGACAATCTGGCCGATGAGCTGCGTTCTTACAATAAACATTGTCAGGAACTGAAACTACTGGAAATCAACGTTAAAAATACCTACTTGTTTATTTTTAACGCCGGCATCAGTAAGTTTGAAGCCGAGACCGATGAAGATGCTAAATACCAAAAACTGATCCAGGCATTCCATCATCTGGATAAAGAGCGCGAAGCCATTGAACGCCGGGCCAGAGTTGCGCTGACGGAAGTCGCGTCAACGCTGAAAGGATTACGTTCAGATTTAGACCGCCTGCACCGTGAACTGAATAGTTTTAACCGCGGTATCTGGCGGCATCAGATCTCGAACTTGCAGGATTTTAAAATTGAAATTGTTGACCGCAAATTGTTGGTTGGCCATATTGATACCATTCTGACCACGTCCGATGCTTATCAGCAAGGCGATACGCTGGATTTATTGGCACCTGGCGTCACCACGGACGAGCGTGAAATTAATGCCGCCAAAGATTATCTGATCCAGGCCGCCAGCGATAAAGCCGGTCTGACGCTGTCAGATTTATTTGATATCCGCTTTAAAGTGGTCAATCGCGCCGGTGATGTGGAATATTTCGATAAAATCGATTCAGCTGGCTCGAACGGCACCCGTATCACCATTAAATTATTGTGCGGCATGCTGTTTATCCGCCAGTTATTAGCAGAACGTGAGCGCGGTAAATACCGGATCCCAATTTATATCGACGAAGCTGCCGACATCGATCCACATAACCAACAGGCGCTGATTGAAACCGCGCTGAACTTCGGCTTTGTACCTATTTTTGCCTCAGTCAAACCGCAAACCAGTTGCCGTTATATCGTGCCTATACGCACGGTTAAAAATGGCGCCCAAAACTGGGTTGATGAAAAAGACTGGATCATCTGTGAGCAAATCAGTCAGTTGGATGAATTGCTGCAACAAGCAGCAATGCCTGACCCGAGCACAGCCGCGGCGGCAACAGACCATGAGTCTGCCGCGCCGGTAACACACTTGTAACCAACCTGGCTGAGCCACAAAACTGCCGTTTGCGCGTGGTTTGTGGCTCAGCTAACACAGACTCAGTCAGCGTTCAGTTTAGACTGTTAAGCTTTGCCAGCTTTGAAAAACAACAGCTTGTCTCTATACTTCTGACAAAGTCGGCAACTGCTGTCATCTTGTTTGTGGCACTGATTTTATTACGCTTTTCCAGGGAGTGGCTGTTATCCGAATTTTGACCTTATGCCTGTTGCTATTTAGCTTCGTCTATTGTGGCGCGCTCAAAGCTGCCAATCGCATAACGCTGACCGGTGTCACTGGTGAGCGGAAAGAAAATATTGAGCTTTATCTGGCGGACATCAGTCCGGCAGAAATTAATCATTCGGCCCGTTTTAAAAACCGTGTCAGTCGCGATATTAAACAAGCACTGCGCGGCCTTGGTTATTATCAGGTGGTGGTTGATTTCATTGATGAGCGCAAAGGCAAAGACTATATTCTGCATGCCAAAATTACCGCCAACAAATATGTTTATATTCAAACCAACGACTTACGCATGATTGGCGAAGCGGCCAATGACACGCAGTTTTTACAGTTACTGAAAAACGCGGCGCCGAAAAAAGGCGAGCGGATGCATCACGGCAAGTATGAAAACTTCAAAAAAGAATTAATCAGTCTGGCTAACCGCAAAGGTTTTTTTGATGCCAGGTTCGAACGCAGCCAGTTGTACGTCCGGCCAGGTGATCGACGCGGTACTGTGAAACTGTATTTTAATAGTGGTGTCAGATACCGCTTTGGCAAGATTGATTTTAGCGGCTCGCAGATCCGCAAAGCGAGGCTTGGCAGTTTACTCACCTTTCGCAGTAACGATCATTATTCAGCGCGTTTATTGGGCGAGCTGAATCAGGCGCTGGCCAGCACCAATTGGTTTGCCGGGATCAATATGAATGCCGATGTTGAAAATCGCCATGACGGCCTGGTTGATTTAACCGTTGAACTCACCCCCGCTACCCGCAATGTACTGGAAACCGGTATCGGTTTTGCCACCGATATTGGCCCCAGGGTCAAAACCAAATGGGAAAAACCCTGGCTCAATGATCGCGGCCATAGCCTGCTGACTGATTTATCCTTATCCGGGCCAGAACAAAGTTTTGAAAGCCGTTATAAAATGCCGCTGCGTAATGTCAGCCATGACTATTACCAGTTTGTGCTGGGTTTTAAAAATCTGGACGAAAACAGCACCAATACCCGCAGTAAAGAGCTGAACCTGGTGGCAGAGCGCAACTGGTTGCTCGCCAATGGCTGGACCCGTAATGCCTCGATTCGCTGGTTATATGAAGATTTTATTCAGGCAGAACAGGACGATCAGGCCAATCTGATTTTGCCGGGCCTGAGCCTGAGCAAAGGTACTGACAGCGGTGGTAGTATGCCGATGCAAGCCGATTATTATTTACTGGCCATGGAAGTGGCCGATCAAAGTTGGGGCTCTGACACCGACTTTATCCGACTGCGTGGCCGGGCGGGCTGGATTGGCAGCTGGTCGGTCGATCAGCGTTGGTTGGTGAGGTTGGATGCCGGCACTATTTTGCAGGAAGAAGTGCTGAACATTCCGCCTTCTTTGCGCTTTTTTGCTGGTGGCGACAATAGTTTACGTGGTTATCGTTATCGCAACGTAGCCCCCACCGACGATAAACAGCAATTGATTGGCGGCACCAAACTGGCCACTGTCAATCTGGAATATCAATATCGGTTAAAAGGTGACTGGTGGCTGGCGTTATTTACTGATTATGGTAGTGCCTGGAATGACCAGCCTGACTGGAAGCAAAGCGTCGGTGCCGGCGTACGCTGGGCCTCGCCTATTGGGGCGGTCCGGCTTGATTTGGGGGTGGCACTGGACAGTGAACCCAAACGCGAATTCCGCCTGCATTTTACGCTGGGACCTGAATTATGAAGTTTATCTGGTATCGGCTGAAAACCCCGTTGTTCAGTATGCTGGCATTGCTGTTGATTGTACTGGCGGTGTTGGGGACCAATTTGTCCTTGTTATTGGTGCAGAAGGTGGCGCCAGCTTTGGTACCTGGTCTGCAGATTGGCAGCATTGATGGTAATTTATGGCAGGGTTTTCAGATCCGGCAACTGTCCTATCAACAGGCAGATATTGCGTTAAAAGCCGGCAGTATCAGCAGTCAATTGAACTGGCGCTGCCTGCAACGCGGCGAGCTCTGTTTAGGTCATCTGTATCTGCAAGATTGGCAACTACAACAACATCCGCTGAGTGCCAGAGCGCCAGCCAGCAGCCAGCCAGCAACCGCTGTTGAAACAGCTGTTGTTGAGTCGGCAATGCTTGAGACTGCCATGGCTGAAACGCCACAACCAGCAGCAAAGGCACCGGGTTTACGGCTCCAAGCCCCTTGGCCAATCCACATCAGCGATATTCAGTTAAAAAACATCGAGCTCCGGTTACCGCAACTGCAACTGGTGCTGGCGACAGGCAATAGCAGCCTCGACTGGCGGGCTGATCTGCTGCAACTTGGGGATAGCAGCTTTGATCAACTACAGCTGCAACTCGCGGCCACGGCACAGACTGAGCCTGCGACCGGGCAACTGCAGCTGCATGAACTGGCCAAGCTGCAACTGCCGCTGTGGTTAAAATTATCCGCCTTACAACTGAGTCGCAGCAGCCTGCAATTGCCGGGGCAAGATGTTATTGAGCTAAAGCAGTTGCAACTGGCCGCCAGTCTGAGTCCGACATTATGGCAACTGCAGCTGGATAACCTGCAGCTGAGCCAGCCGGAACTGCAGTTACAAGCGCAGCTGCAATTACAACCCGATGCCGCGACGGCGCAACAAGGCTTCCTCGGTGTGCATGCCAGTCTGCAAGCCAGCATGGATGCAAGTGCAGCCGGTTATCTGCCACAACAACAGCTGAGGCTGCAACTGGATGGTCCTTTATCGGCGCTGGTTTTGCAGCTGGCATTGACAGGACAACAACAAGCCAGCTTAACAGGCACCATCAACCTCAACCGGGCTGAGCTGCCCCTCTCGCTGCAACTGCAAAGTGACTTATTGTCGTGGCCATTGCAACAACCCCGCTATCAGGCCAGTCATGTCCGGCTCGCCGTCAGCGGCGATCTGCAGCAACTGCAGCTCAGCGGCGGTTTAAATAGTCAGTTGCCTGACTTACCCAATAGCAAGCTGGAATTTGCCCTCAATTACCAACATGCCAGCCAGCAACTGGAGGTTCAGCACCTGCTGATCGAAACCCTGGGCGGTGAGCTGCGGGCGATTGGCAGTTACCAACATGCAACTTCGCAACTCGCCGGCAAAGTTGAACTGAAACAGCTGCAACCCGGGTTATTTTGGGTCGATTATCCGGGCAGCCTGAGTGGCAAACTTGAGCTCACTGCCAGTTTACAGCCCGAGCTCAGGCTGGATCTGCCGCTGCTACAACTACAAGGCACCTTGCGGGATTTACCCCTGCAGTTGACGGGCCAACTGGCGCTGCAACAACAGCAACAACATTACCAATTACAAACCACAGGCCTGACATTGCAGCACGGGCCAAACCAGTTGCAGCTGACAGGCTCGCTGGCAGAACAATGGCAATCCAAACTGCAGCTGACAGTGACTGATTTGTCACAATCGCTGCCGCAATCCGAAGGTCAGATCCATGGCAGCATTGTGCTGACCGGGGCTGCGGCAACGCCAGATATCCAACTGTCCATCACAGGCAGTGCGCTGAATTATCTGGATGATTATTTGCTGGACAGTTTTAGTCTGCAAGGCCAGTTAAAATCGCTGGGCCAGCTGCAAAGCCAGCTGTCATTGCAGGTAGGCAAAGGCCAGGCCCCGGGCTTGCAGTTGCAACAATTGGACTGGCAACTGGCCGGTACCCTGCAATCACATCAAAGTCACTTGCTGCTGGAAAGCCATCAGTTACAGGCCGTGATAGCGACCGAAGGCCGCTGGCAACAGCAACAATGGCAAGCGACCTGGCAAGAAGTCAGGCTAAAATCTGACCTCGGGGATTGGAGTCTGCAGCAACCCCTGACCAGCCGCTGGTCCACTGCCAAAGCGACACTGGACCTGGCCTCTTCCTGCTGGCGTGATCTGGCGGCAGAAATTTGTCTGGATGCAGTGACCGGACTGTCGGCGCAGCAAGGTCAGTTAGCACTGCAACTGAACCAGTTTGAACTCAAAGCACTGGATGCATTACTGCCAGCCGAACAAAGTCTGGCCGGCCAAATCCAGGGCGATATGTTGCTGCGCTGGCAGACAGGGAAACCACCGATGGCCAAGCTCAACCTCAGCGGTGGGCAAGGCGTGCTCAGAATGCAAAGCTATAGTCTGCTGGAGATCCCATGGCAACAACTCAAGCTGCAATTGACGCTGGATGAAAAAGCACTGAACAGTCAGTTCACAGTACAGCTGGCCACTGACAGTTCGGCCACGGTCAAATTGCAACTAACCGATCTGCAACAGAGCGACAAAATGCTTGATGCCAGTGTGCAGTTGCAGCAATTTGATTTGGCCTTTCTCAAACCCTTGCTCAATGAATACACCAAGTTTGATGGCCTGGTTGCTGCCGATATTCAGGCCAAAGGCCGCTTGTCCAATCCGGCGTTGTACGGCCGTTTTGCGCTGGAGCGTCTGACCCTGAGCGGCAAACAGGCGCCGATTGAACTACTGGAGTCGAAACTGGAACTGCTGCTCAGTGGTTATCAGGCCACCCTGGCCGGTCACTGGCAAACGCCGCAGGGGCCGCTGGCTTTAACAGGTCAGGCCAACTGGCTGGTGATGGCCAACTGGTTTGCCGAATTAAAACTTAAGGGCAATGATTTACAGCTGAATATCCCTGATACCCAACTCACCTTCAGCCCGGATCTGCAATTTAGCGCAGGCCCGGAGCGTGGTAGCCTCAGCGGCAGCGTCACAGTGCCGGCGGGAAAAATTAAAGTCAATGATTTGCCTGAAAATGCCATTCGGGTGTCTGATGATGAAATTTTGCTGGCATCACTGTCGGATAATCCATCACCGTTACAACACTGGCAACTGAGCACAGACGTACGGTTGTTATTAGGCGAAGATGTCAGGCTGGCTGCTTTTGGTTTAAATACCAGATTGCAGGGCCAATTACGTTTACGCCAACAAGGCGCCTTGCCCGCAGTGCATGGCCAGGTCAATCTTATCAACGGGACTTTCCGCGCTTATGGCCAGGATCTGCAGATCAGAACCGGTAAACTCAGTTTTAATGGTCCGGCAGATCAACCCTTGATGGCGATTGAGGCTATTCGCAATCCGGAAAAAACCGAAGATGATGTGATAGCCGGCTTGCGGGTCAATGGTCTGGTCGACAATCCGGTGGTTGAAGTCTTCTCTACCCCGTCGAAACCACAAGCCAATGCGCTGTCTTATCTGCTGCTGGGCCGGGATATGAACAGCTCCGGCGGCGATAAAACCATGACCACAGGCTTGATTGGGCTTGGCATCGCCACCAGCGGTAATCTGGTGGGTCAGATAGGCAACGCTTTTGGTCTGCGTGAGCTCAGTCTGGATACCGCTGGCAGTGGTAATAATTCTAAGGTCACCGTCAGTGGTTATCTGTCGCCGCGGTTGCAGGTCAAATACGGCGTTGGCATCTTTGACCAATTTGGTGAATTCACCTTGCGTTACCGGCTGATGAGAAAGCTTTATCTGGAAGCAGTGCGCGGACTGAATAATTCGGTGGATGTATTGTATAAAGTCGAATTTGATTAACAGCAACGGCCCAGCACATTAGCAATAGCCGCGCCGCCACCCAGGGGCAGACTCAACCCAGCACCAAGCGTTGGGTGTTGCCATTCGCATTGGTCCGGCAACAAGCCGGACTGGTGTTAACCGGCAGGCTTTTGCAGCAATAAATGTTGATAGCGGCCCAATGATGCATAAGGCTCGGTGCGGTTATAGCGCAATTCGGTTTCCAGCAATAACTCAAACTGTGTTTGTTGCTGACTACGGTCGCGTAAATAATCATGGAAGCAGCGGACACCGGTTTTACTCAGTTGCCGCAATCCTTGTTGCTGACACCAGTGACTGACCTGGGCGGGATCCAGCGGATGCTGTGGGCTTAAACTCACTTTCTTTTTATAGGCCAAATCCCGTAACACATAATTAAAATTGCCATAAATGATATTCGATAATCGTTTGGCATCGACATTGTAAAACATCAAGGACAAGATACCGCCGGGCGCCAGCAGGCTTGTCAACTGCGCGATCGCCTGCTCTGGATCTGCCAACCACTCCAGCACCGCATGACACAACACCAGCGGATACTGTTGTTGCAACGCCGGCTCAGCAGCCAACTGTTGCAAACCTTGATTGCTAAAACTGACCTTAGCTGTTAAGCCCTGCTCAGCAGCACTTTGCGCCGCCATCGCCAGCATTTCGGCCGACAGGTCTGTCAGATGCACCTGATGGCCCCGGGCTGCCAGCCATAATGCCAATTGCCCCTGTCCGGCGCCAATATCCAGCACTTTTGTGGGTGTCGCCAACAAGGCAAGTTCAGCTAAATCGCGTTGCAAGACCAACTGACGCAACTGGCCTTTGCTGGTCTGGTAAATATTCTGCTGAAATTTTGCCGCGATACTGTCAAAATTACGGTCTGATTTGGTTTTGCTCATTATCCTGTTACTTCATCATCATGGTTACTGCGGCTTTTGGCTGTATGACCGCTTCGGAGCTATTGATTTGCTGGACTTTATCGCCAATTTTTCCCTCAAGCAGTTGCTGACACCACTGGTGTTGTTATGGCTGTTGGTTTTTTTACAGTTGTGGCACAGTTATCGCCAGCAACAATCCTGGCCGCGCCTGTCGCTGTTGCTCTGGCTTTGCTTCAGTGCCAGCAGCTGCAAACCGCTGATTGACCAGTTGGCGTTGCCACTGGAACAATCCTACCCCGCCTTTAATCAACCGCAGTTGCAACACAAGGTCCAACATATTCTGGTGCTTGGTTGTAGCCATAGCAATCAGTCGGCATTACCACTGACCAGCCAATTAGCGCCCTGCTCGCTGGCCCGCATCACTGAAGGCGTCAGGCTGTGGCGACAACAGCCGACAGCGCTGCTGCACTTTAGCGGCCATCTGGCGGCAACGCAACAACAGCACAGCGAAATCGCCCGCCAGTTTGCCGTGGCGATGGGCGTGCCGGCAGCGCAGATAGTGCTGCATCCGGCGCCAGGCAATACCCGGCAAGAAGCGCAGGCGCTGACTGCAGCGATTGGGCAGGACAGTGCCGTCGTCGTCACTTCCGCCATGCATTTACCGCGCGCGATGCGTTGGTTTGCTTATTATGGCAGGCCCAAAGGTGACAGTTTTTATGCCGCACCGACCCAACACAGCACCGCCAGCCGCGAACCGGCGCCTTATCAACTGAAAGACTGGCTGCCATCATTGATGGCGTTAGAGGCACTGTATTATCTGCAATATGAATATGCTGCGTTGCTGCAGCAGCAATGGCAGCTGCTGACGGATGCGCCGGGCGCAGCTGCCGGTGATTAATTCAGGCTGGATTATCCATATCGATAAACTCAACCTCAATACCAGTTTGGCTGGCTAACCACTGACCAAGCGCCTGTACGCCATAACGCTCAGTGGCATGATGGCCAGCGGCAATAAAGTGGATCCCCAGCTCATCGGCCTGGTGAATGGTCTGCTCTGACACTTCGCCACTAAAAAATAACTCAGCCCCTGCCGCTACAGCCTGAGGTAAATAGCCTTGTCCGCCGCCACTGCACCAGGCAATGCGTTTGACCAGCGCGGGCGCTTGCGCACTTTGATGCAGCAACACAGAGCGGCCGGTTAAGGCCTGCACTAATCCGGCAAAGTCCGTTGGGCTGATGGCAGTGCCGGCTTCGCCCTGCATCAACACCCCTAACGGCTCCACGCCGGCAACAGGTTGAACCTGCTGGAGCTTTAACAAAGCGCCTAATCTGGCATTGTTGCCATGCAACGGATGTACATCCAGCGGCAAATGATAAGCCAGCAGATTGATATCATGCTGCAGCAAGGTTTGCAGCCGGCGTTTTTTCATGCCGGTCACCACTTCAGTTTCGCCTTTCCAGAAATAACCATGATGCACCAGCACGGCATCAGCCCCAGCATGGATGGCGGCATCAAGTAACTTTTGCGAGGCAGTGACGCCGGTGACCACTTTATGGATCAAAGGTTTACCTTCGACCTGCAAACCATTCGGGCAATAATCTTTGATCCGGCTGCTGCCCAGTTCAGTGTCCAGCAACTGGCAAAGCGCCTGTCGGGTGATACTAGTCATCGGGTTGTCCTTCTGCAATTTGTTGTTTTAATGTGGCCAGTTGATGTTTGACTTCAATCCACTGACTCATAAATTTGGTGCTGCGAAATTGATGTAAGCGCAACATGGCGCTGATAAAGTGGCGTTGCCGATGCGCCGGTAATTCAGCTCTGACCTGCTCCAGCTGTTGCCAGATGGCAGGCTGTAAGCTGGCTTTGGCAAATTTGTGCGCTAAGATCTGATAACCCAGTTGCTGCTTCTGTTGCCATAAAGCACTATCCTGATACAACTGCACCGCAGCAGCAGCCAAGTCCGCGGCAGATTCAGCCACTAAACCACACCACTGACCATCCAGCATCATCCCTTCGGCGCCAACAGCCGTGGTCACCGCTGGGGTACCGGTTTGCATCGCATCAATAAACTTCCCTTTGAGCCCGGCACCAAAGGGTAATGGCGCCAGACAAACCCGGGCTTCGGCTAACACGGCGGCAGCGTCGTCTGCCCAGCCTTTGACATAAAAACCTTGCTTGGGCGCATGTAAGGCTGTGGCTTTGGGCGGCGGATAAGCGCCATACAGATGCAACTGAGCCTGTGGCAAGGCTTGGCGGATCAGGGGCCAAATCTGTTGTTTTAACCAGAGCACACTTTGCCAGTTGGGTTCATGCCGGAAATTACCAATGCTGATAAAATGTTGCCGTTGCGCAAAGTCTAATGCGCCCGTGGCAGCTTGCCAACGCAGGGGTTCATCCAGTAAAAAAGGGCAATAGACCAGTTGCGTTGCCGGCAGCTGAAAATGTTGTTGCAGCAATTCCATTTCATAACTGGAAATGGTCAGTGTCAAATCACAACGAAAGATGGCCGCCAACTCGCGTAATGCCAGGTCGGAGTGTAAATCCGTCAGTTGTAAAGGCCTGCCTGCTTGCCAGGCCTGTTGCCGGGCGGCCCGCAGACAATGCAAATCTTCGCTGTCGAGCAAGCGCAATGCATCTGGACAAGCCGCTTCGACCCGCCAGCCAAATTGTTCTTCCAGCATAAAACGGTCAAAGAGCACCACATCCGGTTGCAACCGGGCAATCCAGTGATCAAAACTGCTGTCATTGATCGTCACTTCGACTTCTTCAATCTGCCAGAGAGCCAAATCAAAACGGTGTGGCCCACGCTCAGCCGGACTGGCAAAAATAACACGCCAGCCTTGGTCACGATATAACTGGATCAGGCTCAGCATCCGTCTGCCAGCCGCAGATGAATTGGGTTCCGGCCAGACATAACCCAGCACTATCAATAACGGCATTCTGTACTCCGGCAATCAAAACGGCATTTTACTCTGCCGGGGTTATTTGACAACAGACTGTCATCTGGCTGACGGAATTAAATGTTATTAGTGCTAAGATGACTGCCATTTTTTTGTTGCCGGACCTGCTATGACTGCTGAGCGTGACCATTACCTGCCGATTGAAGAAAAACTACATTGTGCCACCCATGCCACCGCCGCTTTGTTAAGTCTGCTGGCGACCTGGCTAATGCTGGCAAAAACCTGGTCAATCCCGGATTGGCAAACCAGTCTGTCCAGTGTGATTTTCGGCAGCAGTCTGTTTTTATTATATTTATGTTCAAGTATGTACCATGGCAGTCGCAGCGAGCGCAGCAAAGCCCGCTGGCGCAAACTGGACCATGCCGCCATTTACCTGCTGATTGCAGGCAGCTACACCCCTTATACCCTGATCAGCATGCGGGATAACTGGGGATTCTGGTTGATTTTGGTGATCTGGGCGGTGGCGCTGTTTGGCCTGGCGCTGGAGTTTCTGGCCCATCTTAAATTCAAAAAATTAAGTCTGGTGCTTTATTTAGTGATGGGCTGGCTGGCCTTAGTGGCGATTAACCCGATGCTGCAGACAGTGCCAGCTGCCGGGTTATGGTGGTTGCTGGCCGGGGGGTTGTGTTACTCGCTGGGGGTTATTTTTTACTTGTGGCATGGCCTGCGTTTTCATCATGTGATTTGGCATTTATGGGTAGTGGCAGGCAGTAGCTGCCATTTTATCTCGGTGTATTATTATGTGCTGCCGGTGAGTGTGGCTTAGACTAGAGCGTGTTGACCTTTGGTGTGTGAATTTTGTTCAACCGGGGGCCGCCAGCCCGCGAAAGGAGCTGCGAAGCTTAGCTTCCTAAGCGAGTAGCGAGTGACAAAGGGCTGGCGAGTCCCCG
>Ga0114982_1000998_pt1 | contig 14615 bp, 12 predicted proteins | sample Shrwel_input2_FT_FD_87183 | JGI IMG/M metagenome (GOLD analysis project Ga0114982, IMG submission 87183) | Subsurface microbial communities from deep shales in Ohio, USA - Utica-3 well 1 S input2 FT | ecosystem: Environmental > Aquatic > Deep subsurface > Shale gas/oil reservoir > Produced... | reverse complement strand
TCCTGGAATACCTGGCACTGCCGAATGTGCGTTGTGTCGGTGGCTCCTGGATAGTGCCGGATGATGCGATTGCAAACGGTGATTGGCAACGGATCACAGATTTGTGTCTGGATGCGGTCGCCAAAGCCAATACCGTATTATAAAGTTGGCGTCGCTGGCATGCAGTGCTTTACAGGCCGCATGCCAGGTCCAGTTGTTGCCAGAATTTATCCTCCAGACACTGAGTCACATTCACCCGCATAAATCTATCCGCATCCGGCTGCAAACTGAAATGGGTGCCAGGCGCCAAAATAATCTGCCGCGTTGCCATCTTTGTTGCCAGCTCGGCGGCGCTTAGATGATCCGGCAACGCAAGCCACAATAAATAACCCGCTTCCGGCTGATACCAGGGCAGAAAACCACGGCGGCGAAATTGCGCACTGACCTCGTTCATGGCGGCACTGAGGCGTTTTTTCAGTTGGTCGAGATGACGGCGGTAAGCGCCGCCTGTGAGCACATGATAGACCAGCCGTTCTACCGTCTGTGAGGTGGAGCTGCCGGTGATCAGTTTTAAATCAGTCAGTGAAGCAATTTGTTCGGCGCTGGCCGCGATATAACCCACTCTTAAATCGGCTGAAATGGTTTTAGACAGGCTGCCCAGATAAATACCACGCCGCAGTCCGGTCAGACTGGCATAACGGATCGCGCTTTGATGTTCAAAATCAGCGTAGATATCATCCTCAATCAATAAACATTGATGCTGCTGTAGCAGTTCCAGCACCTGAAAGGCTTTTTGCGGACTGACGCAGGTACCGACCGGATTCGATAACACTGAATTGGTCAGATAGGCTTTCGGTTTGTGCTGAAGCAACAACTGCGCTAAAGCCGTCAGATCAGGGCCATCCGCCTGACGTGGCAGCGGCACGATTTTCAGTTGATAAAGCCGCAGTATTGCAAAGAAATTATAAAAGCCCGGATCATCCACCAGCACCGCATCTCCGGGCTTTAGATAAAGCCGCATGCAAAGATCCAACGCATGGGTGGCACTGGCGGTTAACAAAATTTGTTGCGGCTGTGCCGGAATATTCAGCTGCGATAAGCGTTCCGATAAATAGCGGCGTAACAACAAATTGCCCTGGGCCGGACCATAATCGGACAAAGATTGCGGTAAGCGTGCCACTTCCCGCATGGCCTGCCGGATTGCGGCGGCAGGCAGCCATTCCGGCATCAGCCAGCCGGCGGCAGGCTTTATCACACTTGATTCCCGCTGCAGGGTTTGCCGTAATAACGCCACTTCTGACGACAAAGCACTGTGGCCGGCGGTGGCTTCAGCTAACAGCGCCACTTGCTGCGTTCTGGCGACATAGACACCACTGCCAGCCCGGCTCACCACCAAAGACTCAGCCGCTAACCGTTCATACAACTCGCTGATGGTAAATTTGCTCACCTGTAAAGACGCAGCTAATTGCCGGATGGAAGGCAGTTTCATCCCGGCTGGCCATAGTCCAGCACTAATCTGGCTTCTGGCATGGTTGATCAGCTGTTTTGACCAGCTTTGTGCACTGCTTTTATCCAATGGCCAATGCAGGTCAGCCGATACGTCGGAGCTTGCGGTTGTGCTGACAAGTGTCATGGGTTTTCTCCCTGTACAGTTAGGTGTGTTATCGCACAACTGTCCTGATTGTCTGGCTTGATTGTCCGGTATAGTAACAAGCTGTCGCGACTTGTCTAGCCCGGATAACAAGTCGCTAAAGCCAGTAGCAACAGTCGGGTTGCCATCAACTGCAACAGACGACTGCTGATGTCACTGGCACTGGTGCGCTGGTGCACTGTTGCGCTTACCCCATCATAAAAAAGGATCTGAAGATGTCACTGCCAAAACCCTGTCCACCTGCTAGCGCTACGGCCATCAGCGCGTTGCCAGCAGCAAGCACTACTGATTATGTCCGGGGTTTAGGCTGGGGCATGCTTGGTGTGCTGATGTTTTCCGGCGGTATTCCGGCCACCCGCTTGGCTGTGGCCGAATTACCCGTCATCTTCGTCGGCAGTGGCCGCGCTGTGGTGGCTGGCCTATTGAGTTTGCTGTTATTACTGTTGTTAAAGCAAAAAATACCAGCCCGGCAGCATTGGCCGGCCTTAGCAGTCGTGGCTTTTGGCGCTGTGTTTGCATATCCGATATTTTCCGCCATCGCCATGCAAACCGTGGATGCCAGCCATGGCATTCTGGTCAGTACTGTGATGCCACTTTTTACCGCTATTTTTGGTGCCTGGTTGGGTAAACAATGGCCCAAAGCCGGTTTCTGGGGCTGTGCGCTGGCCGGTTCAGCGGCGGTACTTTGGTACGCCGAAGGCTCAACCAGTGGCGGTTTGGCTGCTGGTGATTGGTGGCTGATCCTGGCTTGTATCTGCTGCGGATTAAGTTATGCCCAAGGCGGGTTATTAGCCCGCCATATCGGCAGCTGGCAGGTGATTTGCTGGGCTTTGGTGTTTTCGCTGCCGCTGTTATTGCCGCTGTGCTGGTATTATCAACCTGTGGATTATGCTGTGAGTTTGCAGAGTTGGCTCGGCTTTGCTTACTTAGCCATTTTTAGCATGTTCCTCGGTTTTTTTGCCTGGTACAAAGGTTTGGCGCTGGGTGGCGTCGCACAAATTGGTCAGTTGCAATTGCTGACCCCCTTTTTAGCTTTCAGTTGGTCGGCCTTGTGGTTAGGCGAGAGCATCAGTGCGCTGCAGTGGCTGGTTGCGGCGGTGGTGGTGTTGGCCATTGCATTGGGAAAAAAACTGGCTTGAGGGGGTCAGGCCGCACAGCCTGGCACTTTATTGTCATCTTTTACTGCTATTGTCGGCCGGGCTGCGGCTTTACTTTGTAATTTGCCGCTAAAAAGCGTATAGTACGGCGCTTTTTTAAAGGCATCTCCTGGCCCGGTTCTCGACCGGCGCCAGGCCAATTATCAACGCTGTGGCGATAGCTGCAGCACTTAAGCCAGGCGATTAATCCGTGATAGCTACCGCAAACATTACTATGCAATTTGGCGCTAAGCCGTTGTTTGAAAACATCTCAATCAAATTTGGTTCCGGCAACCGTTATGGTCTGATCGGCGCCAACGGCTGCGGTAAATCAACCTTTATGAAAATTCTGAGCCGCGAACTGGAACCCAGTGCCGGTAATGTGATGGTTGAACCCAATATGCGGGTAGCCAAACTGCATCAGGATCAGTTTGCGTTTGAACAGTTCAGTGTCATTGACACTGTGATCATGGGCCATTCCGAGCTGTGGCGTGTGAAAGCTGAGCGGGATCGGATCTACGGCAGTGCCGAAATGAGCGAAGAAGACGGCATGATTGTCGCCGATCTGGAAGTTGCCTTTGGTGAAATGGATGGTTATACCGCAGAATCCCGCGCCGGCGAACTGTTAATTGGTGTAGGTATTCCGGTAGAACAACATTTTGGCCCGATGTCGGCGGTGGCACCAGGTTGGAAACTGCGGGTGTTACTGGCACAAGTGCTGTTTGCCAATCCAGAAATCATGTTACTGGACGAACCCACCAACAACCTGGACATCCACACCATCCACTGGCTGGAAGACGTGTTATCCGAACGCAATTGCACCATGATCATCATTTCGCACGACCGTCACTTCCTGAATTCAGTCTGTACCCATATGGCTGATTTAGACTATGGCGAACTGCGCGTTTATCCAGGCAACTATGATGACTATATGTTTGCCGCCACCCAGGCCCGCGAGCGTTTGTTATCTGACAACGCCAAGAAAAAAGCGCAGATTGCTGAATTGCAGACCTTCGTCAGCCGCTTCTCTGCCAACGCTTCTAAAGCGCGGCAGGCCACATCCCGGGCTAAACAAATCGAAAAAATTCAGTTAGATGAAGTGAAGGCATCCAGCCGGGTCAATCCATTTATCCGCTTTGAACAGCAAAAGCAACTGTATCGGATGGCACTGGAAGTTGAAGGTCTGGACAAGAGTTTTGGCGATCTGCACCTGCTGAAAAATCTCAGTCTGAATATTGAAGTGGGTGAAAAAGTTGCGATTTTGGGTACTAACGGTATCGGTAAATCAACTTTACTGAAATGTCTGGTCGGTGAAATGCAACCTGAAGCCGGTATGGTGAAATGGTCTGAAAACTGCAACATCGGCTATTATGCGCAAGATCACGAATATGAATTTGCGGAAGATATGACCGTGTTTGACTGGATGGCACAACATAAACAGCCTTCTGATGACGAACAGGCAGTCCGTGGCATTTTAGGCCGGTTATTATTCTCACAAGATGACATTAAGAAAAAAGTAAAAGTGTTGTCAGGTGGCGAAAAAGGCCGGATGTTATTTGGCAAACTGATGTTACAACGGCCAAATATTCTGGTGATGGATGAACCAACCAACCACTTGGATATGGAATCGATTGAGTCCTTAAACATGGCACTGGAAATGTACAAAGGCACTTTGCTGTTTGTCAGCCATGACCGTGAGTTTGTCTCTTCTTTGGCGACCCGTATCATTGAAATTACCGATAAAGACACGCGTAATTTCGTCGGCAGCTACGATGACTATCTGGCACAGACGTTAGCACAAGGCTAAACACTGCTCTGTGCACCTGACAAAAGGCAATCTAACGATTGCCTTTTTTGTTTAATCATCCAAATTCGAGTTGCGGCCTGAATGTTGGATCCGGTCAAGCACTATCACAGTTGCCAGCAAATGTGCCGTCCACTGTGGGGCAAAAATATCCACGCCATAGGTATCCGACCAGCTAAACCAAGCCTTGGAGATTTGTGCCAACAACTGCCCCTGTTGCCGGATTTGGTATTCGTGTTGCCACAAATTACCCTGAATTTCTAACTCGCCAGCCGGGCTGTCTATGGTAAAACGACTGGTCCAGAACGGCCAAAATCTTTTGCGGATCAGCCACTCACTGCCATCAGCCCCCAGCAGCCGACAAGCTGGCAACAAGGTCAGGTACTTGCGTTTAATCTTGAGAATTTCCTGGCCACGGGCATCAAACAGGGTTTGACTGCTAGAGAGACTAAAAAACTTACCCTTCGCCGTCATCGCAATCCGGCCTTGTTCATCCTGAATATCAAAACTGTCGGTCAGGCTGAATATTTTTTGCTTGATCTGATATTTCATTACACATCCGCTTGGTCTTTGATGACAAGACGTTAAAACAAGCTCAGTCGAAAAGATAGCCTGCGCAACACTTTGTTACTATTGTGCCTTGATTTGCGCCTGATCAATCTCCATCAATAATGTCATTGCTGATTGGGTTGTTTTTGCCTAAGGTAAACCCAGTTTTTTTGGTGTGTTTCAATTACAGGTGACAAGATGAAAATTAATATTGGCATTGAAGAGCAAGACCGCAAAGAAATTGCCGCCGGTTTAGCAGCGCTGCTGGCTGATACCTACACTTTGTATTTAAAAACCCATAATTATCACTGGAATGTGACTGGGCCTATGTTTCAGGGTTTACATACACTGTTTGAAACGCAATATACTGAACTCGCGCTGGCAGTTGATTTAATCGCAGAGCGGATCCGGGCTTTGGGCGAATTTGCACCGGGTTCTTATAAAGAATTTGCCAAGCTGACCAGCATTAAAGAAGCAGATGGTCACCCAACAGCTGACGAAATGATTAAAGACTTAGTCAAAGGTCAGGAAGCCATTGCCAAAACAGCACGCTCTATTGTGCCTGTGGCTGATAAAGCCTCCGATGAACCCACCTTAGACTTATTAACGCAGCGGATGCAGGTGCATGAAAAGAATGCCTGGATGTTACGCAGCTTAATCAGCTGAATTCAGCCCTGATCGCAGTGATGCTGGTACCTTATATAGGTACCAGCATTCAGTTAAACGCAAATACCTGTTTAAAAACAGCTTTCTTTGATTAAAAACAGCATTGGCTCTTTTTTCCTATCGCGCCATCCCTTAGGATGAAACTATCATTTTAAGCTTCGGGGCGACATGATGTTTAACAGCGCATTAAAACAAGAAAATCAGCAACTCAGACAACAAATCAAAGAAATGCAGCAGCAGTTGCAACAACAACAGCAATGGATGCAGCAGCAACAACAGCAGTTTGAGCAACAACAGCAACAAGCCAACGCCAATTTACTACAACAAAAACAACTCAATAGCAGCCAACTTGCCGGCCAATCTGTGCTGCAACTGGTACAACAAACCGTCAACCAACTGGCAGACAGCCTGATTGATGAACGTGCCGCACTGGCGAAACTGGAAGATATTTTTGGCCAGACGCAAAGTGCCGTTAAAACGCTGGAAAGCCGTGCCGTTCATATCACCGCACACGCAGACCAAAGTGCAGCCACTGCGAACGTATTAGATGGCACGGCCAGTGCTATTACCCAGCTTATTTCTAGTATCCAGGAAATATCCGACCAAACTAACTTATTGGCACTCAATGCCGCCATTGAAGCGGCCAGAGCAGGCGAAGCCGGCCGCGGTTTTGCCGTCGTCGCTGATGAAGTCCGGACTTTGGCGGGCAAAGCCAATGATGCCAGCAAGCAAATTGAGAATTTGATCCGCAAGGTCATCGAACAAACCAATAATATCAAGGCCATGGTGTCACAAAGCCAGCAAAGCGCAGCCGATGTCTCCAGCTCGTCGCGGCAAATTGATCAGGTGGTCAATGAAGTGATTGACCGCTCTGAAGCAATGAAAAAACTGATCCGTACCACCACCACCTTGACCTATTTAAATGGCCTGAAACTGGACTATATCGCCTGGAAAAATCAGATATTCCAGGCGCAGTTGCAGGGGCAAAACCTGAATACCGCGGCTTTGGATCAAAAATATCAGCAGTGGTTTGGCCATGGCTGTTATGGCCAACGCCATTATGGCCAGTTGAATAGTTTTAAACAGATCGAGCGTAGCCATCGGTTGTTCCATGACAAAAGTCGGGAACTACTACAGTTAGGTCAACAGGCTGAAAGTAATAAAATCACCCAACTGCTGACAGAAATAGACCAGCAATGTCTTGCTGTGGTTCAGGCCGTCACGGCGTTACAGCAGGATGTCGCAGCCTGAAACTGCGCAGCGGATAACCATGAGCCCTTGCGGCAAGGTTGTCCGCCACGCCCCGACCAAAGTCGGCATGACAAACTTGCCGATGTATGCATACTTAACAGCATTGCTTTAGGCTGACATGGACGGATCAGCTGGACCCAACACAGAGAATGAGGTACTGATGTTTTTCCAATCCCATCTGAAACAACAAATCCGGCAGCTGGAGCAAAGTTTGCACCAGCTACAGCAGCAACACAGTGCTGAGCAACAACAACAGCAGCAGCAATTTCAGCAACAATTAACCGGTTTCACCACAGAGTTAGAGCTGCAGCAACATCAACAACAGATCTGTGGTTGTATGCTCAGCGGCCATCACCTGTTAGGGTCCATCCGGGAAAATATTGCTGACAATGCCACGGTATTGCAGCAAGAACATTCTGCCTTGCAAGAGCTTGGTAATCTGTTTAGCCAAACCAAGTCAGCAGTGCAGCATCTGGATGCAAGAGCCAGACAGATCACCGCCGATGCTGCGCAAAGTGCCAAGGTTGCCGCAGTGCTCGATGGCACAGCCGCATCTATTAACCAGCTGATTTCCAGTATTCAGGAGATTTCTGACCAAACCAATCTGTTGGCACTTAATGCGGCCATCGAAGCGGCCAGAGCCGGTGAAGCCGGTCGTGGTTTTGCCGTGGTCGCGGATGAAGTCAGAACGCTGGCCGGTAAAGCCCATCAAGCCAGCAGCCAGATTGAACAACTGATCCGTCAGGTGATGGAGCAGACCAGTCATATCCGGCAAATGGTGGCGCAAAGTCAGCAAAGCGCTGATGCGGTCGCCAGCAGTTCAGCGCAAATCGATCAGGTGGTGAATCAGGTGATTGACAGTTCAGATCATATGCAACATGTGATTGCTGAATCTGCCACTATTGCTTTTTTAAACACGGTCAAACTTGATCATGTGGTCTGGAAAAACCGGGTTTACCAATTACTGCAACAGCAAAAACTGCAAGAGTCAGCCGGTACCCACCAGCAATGCAGGTTAGGGCAATGGTATTTTCAGGGGGAAGGTAACAAAAAATATAGCCAGTTGCGCAGTTTTAGACAACTGGATGCACCACATCAACAAGTGCATCAGGCCGGCCAGCAAGCTTTGCATTGCGCCAGTCAGCAGGATTTCGATGGCATGCTCAAAGCACTACAACTGATGGAACAAAGCAGTGAACAGGTCGCAGCCGCGCTCACCGCCTTACAACACGAAGTATTAACACCTTAATATCCGCAACCCCGTCAGTGCGCTGAAACCTGGTTGCAGCGCACTGTCATAGTGGGCTACTGATAACCTCGCTGCACATCTGTCATGATTTGTTGCAACGCCGTCATACTGGCACCAGTGACGTACCAGGCTTGTGCATCAACCAGAATGATTTTGTTATTTTTCCAGGCTTTGGTTTGACGTATCAATGGATTGTCAATCAAAGCTGAGCCGGTTGACTGTTTTTTTGCCATCACAGCGGTGCGGTCGATGACAAAAAGGATGTCGGGATCATGGGAAAAGATATATTCATTCGAGACTGGCTGACCATGTAAGCCACTGGAGTTTTCATCACCCGCCGCTTTCACCTGCAAATCCTGATAAATAAAACCATAACGGGATTGTTCACCCAGATAACTAAAAGCGCCATTGTTGTGCAATAGGATCATTGCCCGTTCAGGCCTGTGTTGCAATTGTTGCTGCAACTGTCGCCACTGGGCAAGCAGGGCATTGCTCTGCTGTTCGGCTTGCTGCTCTTTACCAAACAACTGCGCTAATTGGCGGAAATGGCTGATCACCTTGTTGATATGACCAGCGCCACTCAATTGATAATCGATATCGTAGTGAATACTGGGGGCCAGGGCGGCGAGCTTGGGATAATGGCTGGCTTGCAATGAAGACAATAAAATCAGATCCGGTTTTAACTTATAAATCCGCTCCAGATTCGGCTGGACTATTGCGCCTAAATCCATAATCTGTGGATCCTGGCTAAGTTTAGCCAAAAATGCCGGCACATGATCTTTTGGCATCCCGGCAATTGGCACTTGTAACAAGTGCAAGTGGTCCACATCGTTCATATCCAGCACGGCAATACGTTCAGGCTGCTGCCGGATGATGGCACGACCCAATTGATGGCTGATTTCCATTGGTACAAAAGCGGCAGTCTGCTGTACTGGGGCAGTGACGGCGCTATTCTTGCTCTCTGGCTGGCAACCGGCACTCAGTAACAAACTGCCGCACAATAAAGCACGGCAACAGCACAACAGCACAGGGGCCAAAGGTTTAACAGGCATAGAGCTTCTCCGGTTGATTAAAATAATGACAAAAACGCCCCAATTCGGTGTGCAGCACCTGGATGGGCAATTGATAGAGTTCAGAGAGGGTGGTTGCCGTCATCACCTGGCCGACGTCACCGGCATGACGGATACAGCCCTGCTGCATCGCCACCACCTGGTCGGCATAATTAGCCGCCATATTCAGATCATGCAGCACCACAATCACGGTTTTTTGTTGTTGGTCGCGTAAGTGACACAGCACCTGCATCAACTGCACCGCGTGTTTTAAATCCAGATTGTTCAGCGGCTCGTCGAGCAGCAAGTAAGGCGTCTGCTGCGCCACCACCATGGCCATAAATGCTAACTGGCGCTGACCGCCGCTGAGCTCATGTAATACCGCGTTTTGCAGTGGCGTCAGGCCCAGCAAATCCAGGGCTTGCGCAATGGCTAAATGATCAGAGCGTTGCAAGCGGCCCTGGCTGTGTGGAAAGCGACCAAAAGCCACCAGTTCGCCCACCTTAAGTTGCAGCTGCAGTGCTTGAAACTGACATAAGGTCGCCACTTGTTTGGCATAATCTGGCAAAGAAAAAGCCTGAATATCTTGGCCAGACAGCAAAATTTGCCCTGAATCAGCGGTCAGTAAACGCGCCAAACACATCAGTAAACTACTTTTACCGGCGCCATTGGGACCGATCAGTGCGGTTAATTTGCCGCTGGCAAAGTCGACATTAAGATCCTGCAAAACTTGCCGGTTGCCATAACGCTTGGTTAAGCCTTGCACGCTGATCATGATGTCTGCCTGTGTTTGATTAAAAACATAAAAAAGTAACCTCCACAGCACAGTTGTAATAACAAACCGACGCTGGTTTTGAAATTAAACAGGTGTTCCACCAGCAATTGCGCCAGCAGAAATAACAGTACTGCGCATAACGCTGCGAGCGGCAACCGATGGCGGTGCGACTGACTGCGGCTGAAGGTTGCGCTGAGGTTGGCAATCAGAATGCCGAAAAAAGCGGTTGGACCGAGCAGACTGGTCGATATCGCCACTAAGATGGCAATCAGCGCCAGTTGCCGTCGCAGCAACAAGGCACGATTGACGCCAAGTGTCGCGGCCTGCAAGGCGCCGAGCTGTAATAAGTCCAACTGATGACGTTGCCGCCAGATGAAGCTTGCTACCAGCAGTGTTAACAGGGCAGAAAACAACGTTTGGTTAAGTTCAGCCCGCTGAAAAGAGGCCAGGCTGTATTGCGATAATAAGGAAAACTCGGCCGGGCTACTGCTGTATTGGAAAAACTGCGTCAAACTACTGCCAACCAGGCTAAACACCAGCCCATACCACAACATTTGCCAGACATCCTGCAGGCTCCGGCTAAATAGCCAGCGTTGTAACAAGAGCGAATAGCCCAGCAGCACCAGCGTGGAGCAGACAAAGTTTAGTTGCAGATCCTGCAACAAGGGGCTATTTAACCCAAACAACAGCACCAACAAGGCTTGCCACAATAAATACACACTTTCATAGCCCATAATCGCCGGGGTCAGAATTCGATTCTCGGTGATGGTCTGAAAACAAAGCGTTGAGCATGCTATCGCAATGCCACCCGTCAGCATGGCCAGCAATTTTACCAGCCGGTTTGGCAGGATAAACTCAGTGTCCAAGCCTGAGTCGAATAACAGGTAGGTCAGTGCCAGCAGCACAGATAACAAGCCGCAAAATACCAGCTGCCAGGATTTATTCATGCCGGCGTCCTTAAAAAACTCAGCAGCAGCAAAGCACCGACACAACTTGCAGTCAGGCCTATCGGTATTTCGTAGGGATAAAGCAACAGCCGGCTTAACAGATCACAGCTGATTAAAAACGCCGCACCAGATAGCGCAATCTTTGGCAGGCTTTGCGCCAGATGGTCGCCACAGTGCCTTGCCACCAGCTGTGGGATCACCAAGCCCACAAATGGGATAGCGCCGACCGTCATTAAACTACTGGCCACCATGGTCGCCACCAGCAGTAAACCGAGCCAAACCAGCTGTTGATAACGTAAACCAAGGCTGCCAGCCAACTGTTGCCCCATGCCAAGCAGGGTAAAATGGTGGGCAAACCAATAGCTGCAAAGTACCAGCGGCAGGATCAGATAAATCAGTTCGTATTGACCTGCAATCACCTTGGAGAAATCGCCCAGCAGCAAACCTTGCATGCTTTGCAGCAACTGCTGCTGATAGGCATAAAGTTCTGCTATTGCACTGAGCACACTGCCGTACATCAAACCTAAGATCGGCAACAACTGCCGATGACGCAGCTGGAGCTTATTAATCAATAATATAAAAAACAAACAGCTGGCTAAGCAGCAAAGGAGGGCAACCAGCATAATGACCGTCACCGCAGCGCCAGGCAGCAAGACCATCGCCAGCAGAATGCCAAGTTTGGCGGCGTCTATTGCGCCTGTGGTGCCAGGATCGGCAAACCTGTTTTGTAACATTTGCTGCATCAACACACCGCAGACCGCTAAACCAGCGCCGGTCAACAGCAACGCCATCAGCCTTGGCAGTCGACTGCTGGTCAACGTGAGCCAGGCCACTGGGTCTGATTGCCAGAGTTGTGCGAGCGAGAACTGCTTGGCGCCTAACAACAGCGACGCCAGGCACAATAAACAAAAAATGGCACCAAGGCCCAGGTACTTCAACATCAGCTGTCTTCTTTATTGGGCAGAGTTGCTTCAGACGAAGCGACTAAAACCCGTTGTCAGGATGGTGCTGCCGACTGAGGAGCGGCCAGCTCATATGGCTGCTCCAGTTGCCGGCGGCTGGCGATCCCCGCCAACACCACGTCTCTTTTTTGTTCCCACCAGCGCCTTGCACCGGCTTGCATGATTCCGACCATGCTATTGATTTGGCTGGCCAGTTCAGGGCAAGCAGCGGCTTCTGCCTGCCACAACGCCATCATCCGGTCCTTGCGCAACGTGCCGTCGCCGTCTTGTTTGCTGGCCGACCACCAGCCCACAAAGCAGGCCTGCACCATATCCACCAGCATGTCAACCGCCAGCACTGCATCATCTAAGCGAAAGCCTTGCTGTTGTAAGCTGGCAACCGATTGAGCAAAAGCACGGATCCCAACCGTGGGGCTGACTTCTGCCTGATGAAAACACTCAGCCAGGCCTGGATTGCTTTCATACAACAACCAGATGGCATCGGTCAGCGCAATCAGTTGCTGTTGCCAATCTGCACTGGCCGGTGCTTGCCATGCCAGTTCCGTCACTGCCAGCTCAGCGGCCAGCGTTAACACATCATCCCGGCCCTTGATATGATGATACAAAGAGGAATGGTCGATCTGCAGATGAGCTGCCAGCGCCGGGATCGTTACTTTATCCAGCCCGATGGCTAACGCTGCCCTGGCTATCGCTTCACGGTTGATCCGACTTGGCCGGCCGCGTTTGGCAGTGGTGTTTGCTGTTTTTGCTGTAGTCATGGCTGACACTCCTGTGGCTGTCACTAGTGAGACTGATGAGCCTCAAAGCGACCGGCAGAAAATCAACGCTACCGGCGCAATTAAGGCTAAGACAGAAAAGTCGCATTTTAGCCTGCTTGTCGGCGCAGGCGGCAGCTTTTCTGTCAGCAGCACAGCCAATCAAAGCCAACAGCGCTAAAAATTAGCTTTTAAGCCAATGCCGGCTTCCCTTGGTTCCAGCATGTAGGCATTGGCGCCACCTGTGCTACGATCGGCCACTTTACGCAGTGCCGCTGTTTTATCGCTCAGGTTGCGAACATAAACAAAGGCGGTGAACTGCGGGCTTAAGCTATAACTGCTGCGCAGGTCAGTGCTGCTGTAAGTGGCGACCCGTAACTCAGGCTCGTTAATATCCGTGGAGAAATAGCCATCACTGATGCGGTGGTCCACACTCAGCGTCCAGGCGTCTGTCACGGCAAAATCAAGGCCAGCACTTGCCATAAAGCCGGGGGCTTTACTAAACTCTTTGCCAACAAAGACCTGACCACGGTAATCATCAAAGCGGGTGATTTCTGTTTCCAATAGGCCAAGACTGGCTGACCAACTCAGACGAGGGCTGCTGCGATAATCCAATCCCAGTTCCAGGCCATAACTTTGGGCTTGGTCTGCATTGATAATCACCGAGCCAAAGGGGCGGCCGTTCAGATAATCAGTCACCGAGCGCTGTGAATCGCTAAAGCGGGTGTAAAACAGGTTGCTACTAAGCGTCATCTGCCGCGGCAATTCAGTCCGGCTAAACAATTCATAATTCCAGGCCGACTCCTGGGCAAAACTGTAATATTGACCGGCACGGAAATTAATGCCGGTTCCTCCCGGGATATACCCTTTATTGACTAAGGCTCCCACGGTGGTGTGCTCGGTGACGCCATAGGATAGGGCCAGTTTGGGTAACACGGCATGAAAACTGCGTTGGTATTGATGAAACACGCCTGGCACATAACTGGCAGTACCGTCATGACTGATGTCATCACGCTGGTAGCGCAGACCGGTGCTTAAGGTCCAGTCCGGCAGCACACGCCAATTGAGCTCCGCATAAGGTGCGGCGCTGGTATGGCCTAATTCAGCATCGGCTTTACCAAAGGTGTTGCTCAGCCAATTGCGGGTCTGATCTTTCCAGTAAAAGAGTCCGGCGACGCCACTGAGTTCTGCTGCAGTTTTATTGATTTCTAGTCGCAGATCACTGGACATATTTTCGTTATCACGCTTTGCTAAGCCCTGATAAGGCGCCGCGAAATGATAGTCAAACACCCCATCAGAGTATTGCAGCAGATGGTGAAGTTGGATGTCATTGGCAAACTCATACTCCAGCTCTAACATCCCAGCCTGATGACTGACTTGCTGATTGTCCTGATAGACCGATAAATTCTGATATTGATCATAAGGTTCTGATGCAACTTCACTGTTAGGGCGCTTGGCTTTGCTGTAGGAGTAGGTCAATAAAGCTGACAAATCCGTGCCCGTGGGTTGCCATAACAGCTTGGCGCGTGCCTGTTGGTTTTTCCAATTCAGGTCAAAATCGTGGGCAGTAAATTCAGCATTGGTATAACGGATAAAGGTATCGCGTGAACTCTGATCCAGCGCAATCCTGATGGCAACATCCTCAGTGATACCGTCCGATGCCATCAAGGACACACGTTTTTTATCCCGGCTGCCTACAATAAGTTGGGCCGCTGACTCGCCGGTAAACACCGGTTTATTGGTCCGCATCACGACGGCGCCAGCAATACTATTGGCGCCCTGACTGGTGGTCTGTGGCCCCCGGTACACTTCAATGCTGGCCAAATCCCATAACCCGGCTGC
>Ga0114982_1000990_pt1 | contig 14682 bp, 32 predicted proteins | sample Shrwel_input2_FT_FD_87183 | JGI IMG/M metagenome (GOLD analysis project Ga0114982, IMG submission 87183) | Subsurface microbial communities from deep shales in Ohio, USA - Utica-3 well 1 S input2 FT | ecosystem: Environmental > Aquatic > Deep subsurface > Shale gas/oil reservoir > Produced... | reverse complement strand
CATATAAAGACGGGGGATACGGGGGAAGGGAGCCCCCATAGGGGTATATAGGGAGTGTAGGGAGGAGTTATCAAAAGTTATTGACACTCCCCTCCGGTATATTGTTAATAACCTCGTACCTCGGGTCGAGAAGTTTTATTGTATAGTATAATAGTCACGACGTATTCTTCTTGGGACATTTACAAACTCATTTCTGAAGTTTAGGAATGGATAAGTTATTCTAATGTCGTCGGGTAGTTGTTCATTGATATCAGATAGTATACGTTCAATGTTATCTGATGTATCATATGATAGGTCTTTAATTTGGGGGTTGTCGTCATAATTAAACAGACCTCCTAATGAGTATGACTGAACAGAACCTTCGTCTTTAATTACGTTTAACCAATAAGGTCTTGTTTCCGCATTAAAGAAGTCGGCTAACTTATTGTAATCCACAATGATATTAAGGTTTAACATTGTGTCATACTTTAGGAAGTCGTCAGATGGTTTCCATCCTATGATGAAAGGATATCTCTTTGATACTGACTTCATCATAATATCAAGAGCACGATATTGTTTTTTAGTTAATTGTTCCATTGTTAATAAATATATTGAAATTAGTTTGTGGTATCAATTCTTTTTTGTACCTTTGTATCACTGAATCGGTAATCACTCCGACAGGGGGCGGACCGGATGGTGGAAGAGTGGACTCCACAGCGCTTTATATTTTTATATAAATCCCCCATTTACTGAGAATATGATAATCGACCCTACGTGGTTCTGAAAATAATTCGTAAAGAATTATCTGATTTGTTGTGAATGTGATAATTTATTTATATCTTTGTACTTTGACGGTGATTATCACCGGTAACTATTAAACATTTAAACTATATGGAAACTTACAGAGTGATTGTGTATCTAAAGAATGATACAATAGAAACAACAGTTCAGGCTAAAAGTCCTTCACAGGCCAAATCCATTGCCGAATCAATATACAAAGATGCCAAAATAACCATACTACTATGATGATTATCTTTGACATCCTTATTGGTATATCCTTTCTATTATTTGTTGGAGAGGTTATTGTTCAGATACTACCACAGGACAAACCCTTTGTGAAGTGGTGGAGAGACAATGTCATTGGAAGATTTCCTGATGACAACCCAAACTTTTAGTCCCCCATTGAAATAAAGTCCTCCACACATTGAAGTGAGTGTTCTCTTATCTCCATTGTTATTCCCGTCAGGTCCTCACTTGATAGGGGGGAATCGATATTTATCTTCTCGATAATATCCCCCATCTCACACTCAGTCAATAATAAAACCCTTTGGTTCATTGGTTTTCTTTGACCCGGAAAGTTAATGTGATTGTATTCACACACTCCGGTATACTGCTCATAACTATAATTCACAATATACTTATCACCCTCTTTCACCACCTCTGTTGTGAAATTATTTAGTGATTTCTGATTCTTACTTAGACTTGTTCTGTTTTGGTACATATAACTAACACTTATTTGTTAATAAATATAAGGGTCATATCTTTATTCTACATACTAAGAGGGGGAATTGTTGATAACTTTTTCTTTCATTTTTCTTGATTTTGTCAAAATGTCAGGTCTGATTCACGATGGGGATAATCCTTTTACCCACTTTTCCCCCCATTTTATGTGTAGGGTTTACCACTTTTTACCACCGGTTATGGTCCTGACGCTATGGTAGTGACCACTTTTTCCCCTCTGTAGGGGTCTGTAGGACCAATAAATTAGGTATATGTGTTTCCCAGTAAATTATGTTAGTAATGGTGTATGATGCGGTGGAACACGTAGTGTGTTAGGATAGTATCTTCAACGACCCGTCAGGGGGTATTATTTGACCACTAATGAACGAACTAAAACCTTCTGGATAAGGGACACTATAGAGACACATGACACTCTTAAAACTTATTATTTGTATCCATCTTATGAGGTGAAACCTCACCATAATGATACACTATATAAGTTACCATAACATCCTGTCATATGTTCATTTCATTACATTGTTCATTGTAAATGAACATACACTTATAATGAACACCATACCGGATAACTAATCGTGTCTGTAGTTTGTCCCCCTTCTTTGTGGGGGGAACTTGTTCCCCGGTATAACATGGGGGGAATTGTTATTTGACTATTAATGGTCAATAGTAAAATAGTAAAGGATAAAACTATGAGTGAATCCGGAGTGGAGTGACAACGGAACATAGGTATGAACGAATGGTTTAATCGTTTAGTATTTTATCTTATAATAAAAAACCCCCACCATTATAGTGAGGGTTGTTATATTATTTTCTAATGAATAGATTATCTCTTCTTACTTTCTTCATAGTAGATAGTGAATCTCCTTCTGTATCTCTATATCCTAATGTAAGAACTAATGTAGACTTTAGTCCTAATTCTTTAAGACCTAATACCTCATCTACCTTTGAAGGAACAAATCCCTCCATTGGAGTAGAGTCTACTTCTTCGAGTGCTGATGCAACTAATGAGAAACCTAATCCGATATATGTTTGTTTCTGAGCCCATGTAGTCTTTTGTTCTTCAGACATACTATTGATTGTTCCTACCATCATACCTTTGAAATCAGATAATACATCTACAGGAATATTTCTTTGTGTAGCAATATTATTAATATAATCCTCCACCGCGTTTTCATCAATCGTGTCCCATACAGCGAATACCAATACAGCTGATGAATCCTTTAGTTGAGTTTGCCCGTAACATGCCCCCACTAATTGTTCCTTTAACTCTTGGTCCTCCACCACGATTACTTGGTAAGGTGTTAATCCATATGAACTCGGAGCCAATCTCGTTGCCTCTAAGATTCTTTCTAATTTATCCTGTGGGATTTTCTCCCCATTCATTTTCTTGGTGGCATATCTCCACTCTAACGATTTAATTAATTCCATAGTGTTATTTGTTTGTTATTTATAGTTTTTGAAATGTTTTACCTGACTCCATAACGATGTAATATTTATTACTGTTATATAATGGCCGTACTCCTTGAACATATGATGTGATAAATCCATATAACCCCTCATCTATCATCTCTAAATCAATATGTTCTTCTACATAAGAATTGTAGGTTGATTTGAAATTGTCAGGACTTTTGTCCATTAATGTGACTTTGTATAAGTCACCTAAATAATAATTCTGTTCGTCACCGCTTTGGTGCAATACTCTTAATGTGTACATTTGTGTATAAATTTATATATGTATATGTCTACTCTATTCGGTTTTCGACTTCCCCCGTTTTATAATTATAATCATTTTTTCCCGCCTAATCAATAGTGATATATTTATATATATGAAATTGATTATTACAGAAAGTAAAATGAATAGTGTCGTAACCAAATGGTTAAACAATAACTATGGTAATTTAAGAAAGTACTCATCTCCTATGAATTTTAGATTCATCCACTATAAAGATGAAAATAATGTGACTGTCTTTTTATTTAATCGTAACACCGGTGTGGTTATCATAACTAATAAAACGGTATACCTTTATTTGAAAGATATGTTTGGTCTTAGTGGTTATGAGTTAAATGATATCTTGATACCTTGGTTTGAACAATCATATAATCTACACGTTGAGAAAGTTCAATATAGTGACTTATATTAATCCCCACGCTTTTTGTTTATTTAATTTATTCTTCCTATCTTTGCTCTTATGATTTCAGATAGAACCAAACAATTTATTTTTAACGCCCTAATCAAGGACTTGTCTAATGTAGAAATGATTAGACACGATGAATCCTTGTGGTTTATTGATAGAGAGAAAAAATATTGGTATTTGGAATTGGTGAAGACCGGGAAACTATATTGGAGATATCAGTTCTTCACAGAATTTTTTGAGATGTATTCCATTGAAAGAATTGTGTATGAACAACTTATTAAAGAATTTGTTGAGTCGGTTCTTAATTGTGCTGTGTCATCAACTAAAACGTATAGTGATGCGTTTAACCCAAAGGTGAACTCAATCCTAAATAGTGGTAACCCCCCATTCTTAATTGCCGGGTCAATTCCTAATACATCAATGGATGTAGTTTTAGATAACGGCATAACCTCAACCCACGAAATTGTTGGATTGTCAAATGATATTGTGGATTCGGTCCTAAATAACGGCATAACCTCAACAGAGGTGGAGTTTGGAGTTTTTAGAAATGAAATAGTGGAGGATGTTCTAAAAAATGGCGTAACATCAAGTCGTCCCGCAAATAAATCATTAACAATTGTGGATTCGGTTTTAAGTGATGGTATAACATCTATGGGATTTACCAATAGAGATAAACCTTTTATTGTGGAATCGGTTTTAACTAATGGTGTAACCACAAAACTTCGTGGAGGTAAATCAACTGAACAAATAGAATCCGTTCTCAAAAATGGGATAACGTATTAAAATATTGTTTAATTCCCCACCCCTTTTTTTGTTTACCCATTTCTTTTTTGTATCTTTGTACTCTAATTAAAATAATCTGTTATGTCAAATACTATGTCGGTCGATTCATCAACATTCTCAAGATTAAAAAAAGAGTATCAAAATGCTGTGGTTAATTCTAAAAACACTTTCATTTTTGATGGTAATGAACTTCTAACTGATTATGCGAAATACCTAATTGAGTACTTAACACCAATGTTTAAATAAAATGGATGAACAACTTTACATAATCAAACTCATTCCATACATTAAAAAGTATCTTAAAAAACATTCTATAACCGGAATGGTTGAAAGAGAACAATGGTTTCAATTTCATTATAAAGTTAAAGGGGTCGAATTTAAGGACGACAAATGGTCTTGGAATAGAAGATTTTATGTTAACATTGAAGTGTCTGATAAATATTGGGAATTAAATCCTGAGTCAAAAACTCCCGAGTGGAATAGTAAAATAAAATACTATTGGTCAGCAAGAAGAAGAAACCAATACATCAGAACTTATGTAGGAGAAAATTTAAAAACAACCTTTGATTTATTTTCAATCCCTACAAGAATAGAGATTGGAAAAATAAAAATGGTGAATTAGTAGTCAGGACAGGACTCGAACCTGTATTTACGTTAACTCTCATATATTCCGTAGTCCTGTTTCCTTCGTCAAGTACTAGTTTCCATGTGCTTATCCCGACAAATATATGAGGGCGTCTAACCAATTTCGCCACCTGACTATTTATTATTTTAAAATATTAGGATTTTCTTTGATGTAATCAAAAACATTTATCCTTCCATCACCACCTTCACACCAACATGTCGTGCATGTGTATTGGTCATCATCTGTTAACCCTTCACATGCAGGACAATCAATATAAACTGATTTTATCTCATTTAAAATTTCATCTTCCATTTTATTTAAAGTAAATCACCATCACCTAAATCATCAAAAGAATCCACAACATCTTCTGCAGCACTTTCAAGTAATGATTTTGTTGCACTTACTTCTTCTCCTGTTGCAATATTCACAACATCTTTTACAACTGCTACCGGTGTAAGTACCGTTTTTACAGTCGCCCCAATCATATTTGTTAAAAACCCCATAACTTAAATTATTTATTTTTATATTTGTAGTCAGGACAGGACTTGAACCTGTATGAGTTTATCCTTTTCTTGATACGTCTATCATTACTCAGTATCCGCACTTCCTATTATTTTATTAATAGGACGGACTCTTATGTTTAGCGTCTACCATTCCGCCACCTGACTAAATTATTCTATTTAACACCTAATGATATAAACTTTTTTTCTAGTGATTTATGAGTTTGTTTTTTGAGATGGTCTAATGGTCCACTAGGTTCAACAAAAGGACCTTTACCCTTTTCATCACCTACACTCCACGAAACTCTTTGATTTACTAAGATACCATTTGTATCGTATTCTAAATCCTCATTTCTATAATAAGAAATCTTATCTACTACCACTGTATGATGTATTCTAGTCCGTCTGCTCGTTTCCTTAATTTTCATATTTTTAATTTTTATATTTGTAGTCAGGACAGGACTTGAACCTGTACGAGTGATTGCTTTGCCTATACACTACGATTATACTACGACCTTAGTTTCAGTCACTTTCGCTATAATACGTGCTACAATCTGCACACACAACAATCTGAATCTCCCTATGTGTGTTGGTGGGTAACGTCTAACATTCCGTCACCTGACTTCCGATAGTTTATTTAATATTCGGACTATCACCGAACTGTAGTCAGGACAGGACTCGAACCTGTATGAGTAAATGGCTATCTGCGTTCGCCACTGAATCCGATACAAGGAATCTCCGGGTTGTACACCCCAGCTTACTACATAACTCTCACACACGCATTGTGCTTAGTGTCTACCATATTATAGCAGGGTTTCCCACACTATAAGTTTTCCACCACCTGACTAATTTATTTAATCTTTATAATCATTATCAAGTTTCATCCCCCACAGGAACATAAAAACACATATTGGTAGATAAGCAATAAACCAAGCTCCCGTTGGATAACTAACTTGTAAATAAGCAATTCCTATTGCAAATCCTGTTAATATTAGTATCACTAATAAATTTATAAAATGTTTCATCTTAATATACTTCAAATTTGTTAACAACAGTCCCCTTTGGAACAACTATCTTATACTTACTATTTTCCTCATCGTGATAGGTGAATAACCCCGACTTTGATTCAAAATGTGTCATCTTAACCTCAACGTGTGGTCTATCTGAACTATCCTCAACAATGAATGTTTCATTAACCGGTTTCTTACCTCTTACATAACCATCAACCGATTTGTAATAGTAGTAGTAATATTCAGTTTGTTCAATATTACCACAACCCAACGTAAAATTACCACCAACCTCACTACTATTCTTTATTGATGTGATGTTCGCTCTTCGGGAATAATACTCAGTAGTATCTGAATCTATCCATCTTACCACCATAAAAATCCCAATAGTTAATAATGTCGAACTAAAAAGACCAAAAAGAACTGAAAGAATCACGGGTATTCCCTCAAATGATTCCCATTTATAAAATAATACCGATAAACCAATTGTTAATATCACAATTAACCCAATCAAAAACTGTCCTTCAGAAATCATAATTTTATATTTTAATTAATATTGGGTACAAAGATAATACTATTTTTTAATCCACCAAATTTATTTAGTCAATTCTTACAGGAATTTTTAATTTCTCACCATTTGTTCTTGAATAGACTGCGTGTTGTGGAGCCATCCACATTTCTTTGTGGTCTTTACCCAACATATCAATATATTCCTTACCTTTGCCCGGTTTAAGATATGCAATGGTCATATGTGGATGATAGTCAGGGTAATCACTTGTGAATGGGAATTGTTTTAACTCCTCATTTGTTTCACTTAAATTATCCCCCACGATATCATACTTTAACACATCATACTTTGGATTGTTGAAACAAGATAGGTTATGTGCCTTACAAGTTGTGAAGGTTTTGTTACCTAAGATTTGTTCTATTTGTTCCGGTGTTACCTCGTTGTCGTGTAATCCGTATAGTAATGTACAATGTGATTCCGGTTCTAAACCATAACCATCTTCCTCAACATATAAATCTTCAGGGTTTATTTTGTTGTGTAGTTCTGTAACCTCATCCGGATTAAAGTATAACATCACACAAGAATATGGTTATGATTGTTTGTTCTCATTAATCCCCATAATTGATTTCATTTTTGATAGTTCTTCGTTTAATTTCATATATTTGTATTATTATCTTCCTTCGTATTGCCATAAAACAGCATTACAATAATTATGGACAGCACCTTCAGTCATACCTGTTCTATGACAATGTTGAAGATGGATTGGGTGGTCTCTAAATCCCGGTGGAAATAATTGCCAATTGATTGGTTTTTTTGTAATCCTTTTGGGGGCACTTTCATATAATGTTTCACCACAATACATACACAAATTATTCTGTTCTTTGATATATTGTAATCTAACTTCTCTTCGTTGTGATGGTGTTAATTTTGTATAATCCGTAGGTAATTCCATTTATTATTGTATTTCTATCCAAGCCGCTGCGGTTTGTGTTCCTGATTCCACCTCGGTCATTCCTTTATCTGTTTGAATATAACAATCATTCTGTGATGTTAATTCCTCAAACTTCTTATCCGACACCTTCAGTACGATAATATCACTATCAACCGGTGTTATTCCCAAGTTCTTAACTGCGTGAGCAATCTGTGCCGCCACCTTACCCTCACTCATCTTTAAGTTCTTCTTATATATTGCTTTAATTCTCATACACTAATAATAATCATAATGGATTATTTTGTCAAATCAAAAAATTACTTTATCTTTGTACTATGAAATTACTTAAATACTTAATCATCCGTCTAACAACCAAAGGTTCTGATAACGCCATCAAGGTGTATAATACTTTGTACCCTGCTGCACCGGCAGAGACCAAGTATGTTGAAGTACCTAAATATGTACGAGTACCTGAACCACAATCTCCGGTTCAAGTACCTAACTCACCTATGAAACCTGTGGACAAACGAGAAGAACTTGAGGAGTCATTAACTTACTTGAACAACAAGAAAGTTAAAACCAAACAGGACAAAGAATCCATCGAAATCATCAAGTCAATCTTGAAGAATATGAAATAAAAAATGCCCGTTATTACGAGCACGAAAACGATAGTAGTGTTTAGAATAACGGGCAATTATATATAATCATCGGTTATTTGAGCAACCTCTAATCCTGTATTTTCCTCAAACCATTCCTTGAATACCGGTAACCATCTGTTACCAAATAAAGATGTTAGTTCTTCACTAACTCTTGGATATATTGAAAGTAATGGACATTTATACCAATTTAATTTACCATCAGGGTCAAAGTGTCTGTCATCTTTAACACCAGCATTACATCCATAATAAATGTAAGAATCTAAATCATTTATAAAAAAATCACAATCACCATATTGTTTGATAGTTGTTTGATAAACATCAGGATTTGACCATCCATAATCAGGATAATAAGTATCATCCAAATACTTACGGATTACTTTATCAATTTTATTTTCTGATATTATTACTTTCATTAGTTTAATAATCCTTTTTTTACGTGGTGAACCAACTTAACCGGTAATTCAAATTTATCTGAAAACCATTCACCAATTAAATCCTTTAATTGTTGTGGAGTGTAACTAAAAAATTCTAAAGGTTTTGTAACATCATCACAAATATATAATACGGTCGCAGCGTCATTATACGCCATAATAACACCATCACCATTACGATAACTTATTGTTTTTCTTTCCCCCATTGAATCAATTACATAATCAACGTCCTCATACATATTTGAGAAGTTTTTGTCCAATTCTTGTTTGGCTAATCTATCTCGTCTACTCTCAGTTATTATTACTTTCATTAATTATTTAATTTGTGTTAATATAAAAATGTTGTTGTCACATCTAAATTGTAATGTCCCCTCAACCATTCTTTTATTAGTAATTGTATTTCCTTATATTTTAACCCAAAAATGGATTCTAAAAATGACCAAATATTATCATAAGATATATAAGCACTTCCAGTTTCTTTATTATATTCAAAAATAACCTCATCATTTTTCTTAAAAAAAATGAATTTAAGTTCTTTATTTTCATAAGGAACTAAATCACCATAATTATCATTCAACCAATTAATGGCAACTCGTTCTAATCTACTTTCAGTTATTATTACTTTCATTCTTTTATGATTCTAAATCTTAATAATGGTTTTCCGTTAATTAATACATCACCTTTTTCATTCTTATCAATGGTTTTAACAACAACCTTTTTGTTTTTAAATTTACCCCCCATTAGAGTATCACCAACTTTAATATCTAACTTAATCATTTCACTTATTGTTAATTCTTCATCATCATAATTATAGTTATCCAAAGTGTCCCCACCACTACCTTCATATACTAATCTAATTGCATCTACAGGAATATTCTCAAAGGTAACAATATGTTTATAATCACCAAAATCAAAATGAGCGTCTTTATACCATTGCACACCCGCTCTTTCAGTATCAATCACCCATATGTCATCATCATAAGTTGAATCGAACATATCTTTCTTCTTTAAACTATCTGTGGCAAATATGGCAGGAACACATTCATCATCTTCTTCGTAATTACTATCGGCATAAATCAAATAACATTCCCCCAAAGATACCTGAAGACCTGTAGTTGAAATATTATCTCTGTTTGAAGGATTGGATGAATGAACAACATATCTTCCGGGAGTAACTTCTTCACCCTTCACACGTTGTTCTTGTAGTTTTTTATATTGCGATTCTGTTATTATTATTTTCATATTACGATTCCATATATTTTACTTTAACCCCAAATTTATCTTCAAACCAATCTCTAATAAATGGTTGAGCATCATCTGCATTTGGAAAGTATGTTAACCCAAAATCTTTTACAAAATTGGAATCAATGTATAATCTAAAATCCTCAAAGTCATATTCCATCATGACATTAGACAATTCATAATCATCTCTATTATCAGGGTAATACAATACTATAAAATTATCAAAATTACTATAATCATACTTCATAGTGTTTAGATAATTTAATTGTATATCCCGGAGTTTATTTTCTGCGATTATTACTTTCATTCATACACCATTTTATATTCTAATTTTCCCGAACCATGTCTCCCCATATCAAGACCAAACATAGAACCGATATCATTTTTTATTTGTTTTAAAGTATAAGTTGGACTATAACTCAGTTTACTTTCAATGAAGTCAATGTTTATTATATAATCCATTCCACCCGGTGTGAAATACACCCTTTTAACCATAGGATATCCATTAAGAATATACTTCTCAATTGTTTTGTGTAATCTATTTTCAGTTATTAATACTTTCATAAATTATCTAATTTGTAATGTTTCTCCACCTCTGATGGATTGAAAATTCGGTGATTTGAAGTTGTTGTCACATCCGATTCGTAATATCTTTCCACCCATTGTTTTGTTAAGTCCTCTATTTCCTCATATTTTAACCCAAAAAAGGATTCCAAAAATGACCAAATTTTATCATATGAGATATGTGCAACACCAGCTTCTTTATTATACTGAAAAATGACCTCACCATTTTTCATATAGAAAATGTAATCAGGGAATTTATCTGTTTCATATGGCGCCAAATCACCATAATTATTATTCAACCATTTTATAACTATATGGTCTCTTTTACTTTCAGTTATTAATACTTTCATAAATTATCTTAAATTGTAATGTTCCCCCACCGTAATATTAATAAAGTGTTTTTTGGAACTGGTTGTTCTCACCCTTAATTTGTAATGTTCCCCCACCCATTCTTTTGTTAGATATTGTATTTCCTTATATTCCATCCCAAAAAAGGATTCCAAAAATGTCCAAATTTTGTCGTAAGAGATATAAACATCCCTATTTTTTTTATTGTAATCAAAAATAACTTCATCATCTTTCATAAAGAAAATGTGGTTAGGACTTCTACTCGTTTCATAAGGAATTAAATCACCATAGTTGTCATTCAACCATTTGATGACTAATCGGTCTCTTTTACTTTCAGTTATTACTACTTTCATTACTTATTTAATTGGATGTTAAAAACACTTCTATATGTTTTACTTAACTCATCATCAGACATTCTTTTCACTAAGCTTGTGTTATGAGCCGAATGTTTATCAATATAATCAATCATTTCTTCTCGACTTAAATTTGAAGTATCAATCATCCGATAACACTTACGAGGGTCATCAATATCCATAGCATCATATATTTCAAACTCGGGATGATTAACCTTTTGACCAAACTCATTCGTGTAATTATCATCATACCACTCAGCAATCACATTAAATATATAAGGTTTTCTTACCTGCAACATATTTGATAAAAAATCAATCTCTTTTGAATCAATATATAAATCACCAGCAAAAAATTCATCAGTTTCATCATCTAAATGATATCTGGCTTCAATAACCACCTTACCATTTTTACACCATTCTTGACTATACATACCATAGTTTTCCTCAAGTGGTGGATTAATTTGGGTGGTTTGAGACATCAACTTTTCCATGTGTCGGATAATTGTTTTCTCAATGTTTGGATTAGATTTTGTATATCTTCTACTAACTTCCTCTCGTAATATTTGTCTAATTAAGTCCTTCATTTATATATTTCTGTAAATTGTATTTATCAATGATTTGTTGGAAGATTTGTTGTCTAGCTCTTTTACCCAAAGTATTTCTTTTATTTATAAATGAATACCCGAATCCGGAATCACCACTTGTCCCAACCACTCTATAATTTATAACCTCACCATTTTGTTTCATCGGCATTAATTCCGCATTAAAAGAATATCTAATCCCACCTTTAGGACCATATCCAAATTTACCCAAATCTAAATAATCGGCACCTAAAAACTTTTTATCTTTCGCTCCAAGTAAATTAGCCAAAACAGGATGAATATACATATTTAAACCATCATTGGAGAATCTAACCACTTGGATACCATTCTCTTTAACAAACTTTTCAAAATCACCACCGTATAATAGGTTAACATATTTATCAATCCCACCTACAAAATCAGCAGCCTTACTAATTCCTAAAGATTGGGTTAACCTCACCAATTTTTCTTGGGTTGAAGTTAATTCTTCTCGTAATACTTGTCTAATCAAATCTTTCATACTCTATAAATATCCTATAAATTAAAAACCCCCAATCAAAGTGGGGGTTTTGTTTTTATTACAAACAATCTTTACAATATTTCCATTCGATAACTCTTTCACCATCTTCAAAAGTTTTACTACCACTAAATGAACACCATCTGTTGTCATCATAATAAACAACCTCATACCATTGAGATGTACCTAAATCATTAATATGAGATAGTTTAGCCAAAACAGGTTCTAATTCAGTAGGTGTTTCTTGGTTAGACCCATTAAAAATTTTAAGGTATTCAGATTCATAAATCCAATCACCCGTATTTTTATTTCTATAACCATTATAACCTGAACTTATTTCAAACACCCAATCTGTTTGTTTAGGTTCTTCTTTTTTACCAAACATAGAATTGGCAATAGAGATAATATTTAATGAGTTTTCAGTAGAATCTTCAAATTTAGGTTCTTCTTTTGGAATGGTTATTCTATATTTATCATAAGCATTTCTCGGAAATGAATAACTTATAACTATTATTTTCTCAACCTCAACAAACTCACAACTTGGATTTTTAACAAACCATTCTAAGAACTCATCATCAATAGCTTGTACATCATTATTGATTAAGTCTTGGTCTGTTGTTAGGATGATTTTTTTATAAAGTGATGCGGTAAATTTTTTACCAAATCTTACAACTTCATTAGTTTTTGACAAACACCAATCACCATCTTTAATTTCTTCATCATTAGTGATGTAGATGTTTTGACGAATTAATGATTTGGTGTCATTTGTTAATGTACCTATTTTTGAAAGTACGTGTATGTTTTTCATAAGTTAAATAATTTTTTACAATACCTCAGTTAGTATTCTCCATTCTTTTAATGTGTTACCATCAAAGGTCGCCTCAATAGGTTTCCCTTTTAATTTCTCCACAGAATCAACCTTGGCATCTTTCATTAACTTTGAAACATATCTCATAATTTCAGCATACCAAACATCTCTATCTGATTCAGACCATTTAGCATGCTCTGAACAACTAATTTGTTCCGCATCCCACTGAGCCCTTGAATCACCAACACCCCAACTTCCATCACCTAATGTAACGTGAATACCTAACATTGCATCTTGATATCCACCAAGACCAAATTTTACCGCTTCAATTTTTCCTAATCTTTTTTCCATTACTCTATTAATTTTTCACAAATGTAAGAATAAAAAAAAGAACCACCAAGTGATTCTTTATATTTTTTTATTTCTTATTGAATTGTTCGTCTCCCATATGTTTGATAGTCCGTATTTCAATATCACGTAATCTTCTGTAGTGATTAGTATATTTTTTATAAATTTGTTTTATAACGTCATCTTTAATCAAATCATATAATTTATGTGACCCAACCCACGTACTAATTAAATCATATAGTTTTTCATCATTCAAAACAATCAAATTTAAATCAGGATACATTCTAGCAATAACATTTGCTCTTGTTCCGGGAGTTAAAAATTGGATATATTCAAAATGACCACTTGACGACCGAGATTGGAAAGATGTAAATATATCATCACTAATCCCAACACCATTTACAATGGTATCTATTATCTTTTCTAATTTTTCTTCACTAATCTTAATTTCCATATCTATAAATATAATACGAAGATAGTTTATCCACTTTTTTACTCTCCAAAATAATACGAAGGTAAATTTTACACTTTTTTACTCTCGTTAAATAAAAAACCCATCCGAAGATGGGTTTCATTTCTTTTTCATCAACTCTCTAATTTCTTCTTGAAGAGCCAATAATTCAGGGTCAGTTTCAAATAAATAACGAGACTTCATATCGTGATAATTCTCTCGGATATCTGATATACACCATCCGAAGAACACAAACAATAATTTAATCCTTATTTTTATTTTTTTTAACATCTTTAATATAATCTTTAATTGAATCAACTATCACAATTACACACATAATTGCAACAATTGAAAACATGAAATATCCGGGTTCTACAGGGTCTTGACCATACAT
>Ga0114982_1000986_pt1 | contig 14748 bp, 8 predicted proteins | sample Shrwel_input2_FT_FD_87183 | JGI IMG/M metagenome (GOLD analysis project Ga0114982, IMG submission 87183) | Subsurface microbial communities from deep shales in Ohio, USA - Utica-3 well 1 S input2 FT | ecosystem: Environmental > Aquatic > Deep subsurface > Shale gas/oil reservoir > Produced... | reverse complement strand
GTTTCTGGAATTGCGATGGGATTAATTACAGACGGAGAACGTTTTGCTGTATTGTCTGATATTTTGGGTGATGAAGATCATTTAGGAGATATGGATTTTAAAGTAACTGGAACTTCAGAAGGAATTACAGCTTGTCAAATGGACATCAAAATTGATGGATTGAAATATGAAATCATGGAGCAAGCTTTAGCTCAAGCACGTGATGGGCGTTTACATATCTTAGGAAAATTAACTGAAACATTGGCGCAACCAAACGCAGATGTGAAAGTTCATGCTCCAAAAATCATCATGAGAACTATTCCTGGCGCTTTCATCGGAGCCTTAATCGGTCCTGGTGGAAAAGTAATCCAAGAATTACAAAAAGCTACTGGAACAACTATCGTAATCAACGAAGTAGACGAACAAGGTGTTGTTGAAATCCTTGGAACTGATCCAGACGGAATCGCAGCAGTATTAGCTAAAATAGACTCAATCATCTTCAAACCAGCAGTGGGAGAAGCATACGAAGTAAAAGTAATCAAGATGCTTGATTTCGGAGCCGTAGTAGAATATACCGCAGCACCAGGAAATGAAGTATTACTTCACGTATCGGAATTAGCTTGGGAACGCACTGAAAATGTTGCCGATGTGGTAAACATGGGAGATGTATTTCAAGTAAAATACTTAGGTATTGATCCTAAAACAAGAAAAGAAAAAGTGTCTAGAAAAGCACTTTTACCAAGACCTCCACGTGAGGAGAAAAAAGAAAATCCTCAAGGTTAATTGACAATTAATTAATTCAATAGGTTGAATCCCGTTTCTGAATAAGGAACGGGATTTTTTTTATCAGATATGGTCTTACACTCAAGATTTCACCATCTATTTACCTAAACCAAACAACATCCTTTTAAAAAATTAACACTAAGCTAATCTCTAACGCATTACACTTACCCTAAAATATATCAAAAACAGTAGTTAACAAGTGATAATTTTTGAAAAATTTAACACAACAAATTCATTTTTTGTAAGATTTTAGCTTACATTTAAAATGTTTTAATTCCCACTAAAAACTAATCGTACAAAATACATGAAAAGCAAAAAGCCGCTCATCCGTATATTTTTCATCTTTTCACTATACTTCTGCTTCAACACCACTTTAGGTCAAGGAAATGATGTACAATCACTGTATAACTCGTTTGACACTATTATAACCAAGGAAAACCTCCCTATAAACAACGGAACCTTGCATATAAACTATGACCGAACCACAAATAATGAAAACAGATACTACCATTCAGACCAATATTTAAAAGGAATGGCCAACTACAACAACCAAAACTATTACGACCTAAAACTGAAATATGACATTTACAAAGATGTCTTAATCCTAAATCTTCATCAGGACTCTGGCAAAATGGGAGTCAACCTTACCAAAGAAAAAACAGCTTTCTTTATTATTAATGGAAAGAAATTCATCAATTTAAGCATGAATACCAAGCTTCCAATTTCTTTTTACAGTGGCTTTTACGAAGAAAATTTTGTTGGAAAAACATTTACATTTTACATCAAACACAGAAAAGAAGCAAAAGAAACAACCGAAAATAAATTTGTCGGCATTAATTATATCTTAAAGAAAGACTTTGTATTGCTCTATAAAAATGAATTCATTAAAATTAATTCGAAGAGAGATCTCACAGTGCTTTTCCCGGATTATAAAACCAAGATTGATGATTTTTACCACGCAAACAGAATATTAGAATCAGAAAACGAAACTCAATTTATGGAAAACCTCATGCGTAATCTAAATAGTTTTCTCACAATCGAATCGAACTAAAAATGAGAAGACTACTCTTTACCTTACTTCTTTTATTTATCGAAACGTCCCTTTTGGCACAAGAAAGCCAGGACAGAATTTCGATAGAATACAGCAATATTAACCGAAAAGCGGTTATAGAAAAAATAGAAAGCACCACCGAATATCGATTTTATTTTGAAGAAAAATGGCTTACCGAAGAAACCGCACTGATTTCAGGAAGCTACAAAAATGCTTTAATAAAAGAAGTCCTGGAAGGGGTTTTCGGTAGCACCAATTTGAACTTTTTTATTCAAACCAATAAGATCATTCTGACCAAAAACATTATTATTTACGACACCCTTTCTGAAACTTATTTTCAAAATGAGTTAAAAAATACTAACCCGCTACAAACCGCTAAACCTATTTTTTATCAGCAACACGACACCATTAGAAGCCCAGACAGAAAAAGCAGCAGTGCAATTACCTTTGTAGGTAAAGAAACCGGAAAAACAGAGACAGAATTATACTCGCTTTCCGGTTATGTGAAAAATTCCAAAACTATGGAAGTATTACCCGACATAGCAATAAAAGTCAGAAATAGCAATATTAGTACAAGCTCTAATACCGAAGGGTATTACATACTAAAACTTCCATCGGGAATGAATATTATTGAAACCGAATCTTTAAACCATAAAAAAACGTCACGAAAAATTATGGTTTATAGCGATGGCTCGCTTGATTTCATAATTACTGAAAAAATAAATCACCTCGAGGAAATTGTCATGAGAGGCAAAAAAAACAAAACCATCCGAACTGCAATAACCGGAGTTACAACAATTGAAGCAGAAGGACTTAAAAATATCCCTTTGGTATTGGGCGAACGGGATGTCCTAAAAATTGCCTTGACAATACCCGGCATTAAAACCGCCGGAGAAGGGTCAGCGGGCTTTAATGTTAGAGGGGGGAAAGAAGACCAAAATTTAATTTTACTAGACAATGCAACCCTATACAACCCCGCTCATTTTTTTGGTTTTTTCTCAGCCATTAATCCTTATACAACCAATAAAGTAGACATCTACAAAGGAGGTATTCCTTCTGAATTTGGCGGAAGACTATCCTCGGTATTTGATATTACATCCAAAAACGGGAATATGCAAAAATTCACTGGTGAAGGAGGTATAGGACCAGTTACCAGCAACCTGGCCATTTCTACCCCAATAATAAAAGACAAATCAAGTCTTATGTTGGGTGGAAGAGCAACCTATTCAGGCTGGATATTGAGAAATTTAAAAAATGAAGAACTAAAAAAAAGCGAAGCCTCTTTTTATGATCTCTTTACCAAATACAACCATAATATCAACACCAACAACAGCATAGAAACAACCCTATATTACAGCAAGGATGCGTATAGTATTACTTCAGATTCACTTTACAAATATAGCAACCGTCTTGTCTCTATTAAATGGAAACACAACTTCAGTGCAAAAACCAAAAGCGAGTTAAACTTTACAAATAGCGAATACAAATTTGCTATTGATTATGATGCAAAAAACATCAATGCCTTTGACTTCGGTTATAAAATAGATGAAACTCAGGCCGTTTTAAAATTTAACTACCAATACAACGAGAAGCACAAATTTACTTATGGAATCATGAGTAAATTATATGGCGTTAATCCTGGTTCCTTAGATCCCAAAAAAGATGACTCCCTTTTAGTCCCAATAAACATTGAGAAAGAAAGAGGAATAGAATCGGCCGTATTCCTCTCAGACAATTACAAATTCAGCCCGAAACTCCTTTTCGATTTTGGCTTGCGTTATTCCGTATTTATGGCTTTAGGCGAATCTACCCAAAAAATATACCAAGCAGGGCTTCCATTAAGTGATGCCACCTTAATAGAAGAAAAGCATTTTGAAAAAAATGAAATCATAAAGACTTACGGGGGATTTGAACCAAGATTAGCCGTGCGTTATATGTTAACCGATGATTTCTCTATTAAAGCAGGTTACGACAAAACTTTTCAATACATCCATTTACTATCAAACAATACCACTCAGTCGCCTACTGATACCTGGAAATTATCTGATTTAAATGTCAAACCACAAAAAGGACATCAATTTTCGTTTGGTCTTTTTAAAACTATTGATTACGAAGATTTAGAATTAAGCGTTGAAGGGTATTATAAAAAATCGAATAACATCTTAGATTATAAAGTGGGTGCTGAACTTCTTTTAAATGAAAATATAGAAACCGAATTATTACAGGGTGAAGGAAAATCATACGGGATAGAATTTTTGGTTCGCAAATCAATGGGAAGATTAAATGGTTGGATTGGGTACACCTATTCTAAAGCATTACTAAAACTAGATAGTCAGTTTAACGAAGAAAAAGTAAATAATGGTAAATATTTCGATTCAAATTTCGACAAACCTCATGATGTAAGTGCCGTTTTAAACTATAAATTTACCAAACGCTACAGTTTTTCCGCAAACTTTGTTTACCAAACCGGAAGACCAATCACATACCCAGTAGGTAAATACGTATACGGTGGTATAGAATATACTGTTTATAGCGATCGAAATAAGTTCAGAATACCCGATTATTACCGACTAGATGTGGGATTGAATATTGAAGGAAATCATAAAATTAAAAAATTAGCCCATAGTTTCTGGAATATTTCAGTCTATAATCTCTTGGGCAGAAACAATCCTTATTCAGTTTTTTTTATTACCGAAGCTGGGAAAGTAAAAGCTTATAAAACCTCAATTTTTGGAATTCCGGTTCCTACAATAACGTATAATTTTAAATTTTAACACTATAGAAAAGAGATTATTAACAATTTTCATCTCTTTCCATACAATTTTGAATCTTCTTTCTGGGAAAACTAAACTATAAAAAATGAAACTAATTCGTTTACATAAAATTCTATCTCTATTTCTAATTGGTTTAGCGATTAATAGCTGTACTGAACCCTACGCTCTGCAACCCGAGAGCTACGAAGAAGCTATTGTTATAGAAGCTACACTAACTAACGAATTTAAAAAGCAGGAAATTAAACTTTCCAGAACTTTCCGTTTGGAAGAAAACGGCCCATCATTCGAATCTGGCGCCAATGTACGCGTTGATGACGATATGGGAAATCAGTATTTTTTTGAAGAAATAGATGGGAAATATGTTTCCAGCATTGAATTTCAAGCTGTACCCAACCGAGTTTATCAATTACACATTTCAACAAGTGATGGAAAGATCTATACTTCCACGAATGAAAAGCTCTCTACCATCAATGAAATGCAAGACCTTGTCCCTACTGTAGCGACCATACAAGGGGTTCGCGGTGTAGAAATAAATGCAATAAGCTTTGACCCAGAAAACACCTCAAAATACTACCGATACGAATATGAAGAAAGCTATAAAATAATAGCTCCTTTTTGGGATCCTGACAAGGCAATTGTAATACCTCCCGAAGAAATTGAATTAATCCCTAGAGAAGGTGAAACAAAAACATGCTTCAGCACTGAAGTTTCCAATACAATTCTTCAAACTACTACAGCCGGATTAAGTGAAGACAGAGTACGTTTCCCTGTTCGCTTTATTAGCAATCAAAATGCCATTATCACGCATCGTTATAGCATTCTAGTCCGTCAATACATTCAAAACCTTGAAGCTTATACATACTACAAAACTATGAAAGAGCTATCAGGATCCGGCAGTATTTTATCTCAAAACCAACCCGGTTTTTTTTCTGGAAATATTCGTTGCGAAAACAATCCTGGTGAAAAAACAATTGGCTTTTTTGATGTAACCTCCGTTTCATCCAAGAGAATTTTCTTCAACTATGAAGACATCTTCCCGGGAGAACCAAAACCGCCCTATTTTGACCCCTGTGAAATAAAGATTATGGAATTTTGCTTTAATCAAAATAATCCAGATTGCAAAGGGGGTATCTTACTTAATGTAATAAACAGTAACGGTCTTCTTTATTTAGATCGCTTTCCTAAAATACCCGGAGGGTACTACGTATACAAAATGGTAGCCCCACCTTGTGGAGACTGTACCTCTTTTTCGTCTAATATAAAACCCGCATTTTGGATAGATTAACATACAATATAATTGCATTTTTTTTAATGTTGAATGCACAGATTGCAACAACACAAGAAATACCCTTATCTATAAGTAAATCTACTGATGAGAGTTTGTTTTTTCGTTTAAACACCACCACAGTGCTCACCGGAGAAACATTATACTACAATTTGTTTTGCTTTCATCCAAAAGACAATTCTAGTAGTCAAATAAGCAAAATAGCTTATGTTGAACTTATTGACTCCAACAAACAATCGGTTTTTAAAGACAAAATTCTTTTAGAACACGGCAAAGGTTATGGTGATTATTTTATCCCCACAACTTTAAAAACCGGGAATTACAAACTCATTGCCTATACCCAATGGATGCTTAATAAAGCTAACACACCTTTTTATGAGACAGACATCAACCTCATCAATCCTTTTATACCCAATGAATCTGGCACTAAAGTTATACGTGATTTGAATTTAGAAACTCCCCAAGTCCCTATAATCGCCTCTGCTTCTGAAAAGCATTCAGGTCTAGAAAAACCAATAGCGCTGGAGTTTGAGAAAAAAATGTACACCCATAGAGAACAAGTTAACCTCAAAATAAAAATGCCTCTCCAAGATGCAAAAATTGCTAACTATTCCGTTTCAATAAGAAAAAGAGACCAATTATATGCCCCAAAACAATTGAATAGTGCCGAATTTATTAGTAAACAAACCGAAGAATCATTCCAAAATACACCAAAAACCAGTGTAAACTTTCTCCCTGAACTGCGTGGTGAATTCATTTCGGGCAAAATTGTTTCCACCAAAGGAATTCAAGAAGTTAACAATCAAGCCGTAGCACTATCTATTCCGGGAAAACCCTTCATTTTTAAACTTGTAAAAACAAATGCAAAAGGAGAGTTCAAATTTATCCTTGATCAACTATCTGACAATGAAAATGCAGTACTCCAAATTATGGGAGACAACAAAGAAAACTTCACTTTTGTCCTCGATGAAGCTATTAAACCAAACCTATCGAAGTTAAATTTTTCTTCAGCTTTTTCATTAAATAGTAAAGACAAAAAAACCATAGAAGAAAGATCGGTAGCGGCACAACTTCAAAATGCATATTATGCTCAAAAAAAGGACACCATACAACACTCTCTTAACTCGGAAATTTTCTTGGGCTCCATAGCCAAAGAATACATCCTTGATGACTATACCCGCTTTCCGAGTTTAAAAGAAACCATAACAGAAGTTCTTTTAGAATGCCATTCTAAAAGAAAAAACAACAAGTCTATGATATACCTTTCGAACGACAAAGTAAATCTAGACAATTTCGGAAACCCTTTAGTTTTAGTCGATGGCTTGCTAGTACAGGATACTAATGAACTTTTTGAATATACTACTACCGACATTCACAAAGTAAGCCTTATCAATGAGGGTTATGTTTATGGTTCGAAAACCTTTGGAGGCGTTATTAGTTTTGAGACGAAATCTGGAAATTTTGAAAGCAAAGACACAGGTAATTACATCAAAAAAATAAATCTCCAAGCGCCATCTTATGGTAAAAAATACAACAGTCCAGATTACATTAATAAAAAATTAGATCGAATTCCAGATTACAGGTACCAATTACTTTGGATACCCGATGTTACTATGGAAAACGATGAAAAAACAATCACTTTTTTTACCTCAGATATTTCCGGAGAATTTGAAGTTTCTATTGAAGGATTTACAGACAAAGGAGTCCCGATATCGCTAAAGGATTTTTTTGAAGTGAATTAACAATTATTTACGGCTCTTTTAAAACAACCAAATCAATAAATGATTTTTTTTGAATTATTTGTAACTTTTTTGCCACTCCATACGTATAACCATCTCACACACTTAAATTGTAAGGAGAAACTACATGAGACAACTTAAAATTACAAAGCAGGTAACCAATCGTGAAACTGCGTCGTTAGACAAATATTTACAAGAAATTGGTAAAGTTGACCTTATTACAGCAGATGAAGAAGTAGAATTAGCGCAACGTATTAAGGCTGGTGATCAGCGTGCTCTTGAAAAACTAACTAAAGCGAATTTACGTTTCGTGGTGTCGGTAGCCAAACAATACCAAAACCAAGGCCTTACTCTTCCTGATTTAATTAACGAAGGAAATTTGGGTTTGATTAAAGCAGCACAACGTTTTGACGAAACTCGTGGATTTAAATTTATTTCGTATGCCGTTTGGTGGATTCGTCAGTCTATTTTACAAGCATTGGCAGAACAATCTCGTATTGTGCGTTTGCCTTTAAACAAAATTGGTTCGATTAATAAAATCAATAAAATGTACGCGTTATTAGAGCAATCTAACGAACGTGCTCCCTCAGCTGAAGAAATTGCAGCTGAATTAGATATGACGGTAAATGACGTAAAAGAATCGATGAAGAATTCTGGGCGCCATTTGTCTATGGATGCTCCATTAGTAGAAGGTGAAGATTCTAATTTATACGATGTATTACGTTCAGGTGAATCTCCAAATCCAGATAGAGAATTAATTCACGAATCATTACGTACCGAAATCGAACGTTCTTTAGAAACATTAACACCGCGTGAAGCGGATGTAGTTCGTTTGTACTTCGGTTTGGGCGACCAACACCCAATGACTTTAGAAGAAATTGGAGAAACTTTTGACTTAACTCGTGAGCGTGTTCGTCAGATTAAAGAAAAAGCCATTCGCAGATTAAAACATACTTCAAGAAGTAAAATCTTGAAAACGTATTTAGGTTAATCCTAAAACAGCAACAACAGTCTATGACTGTTCGTTTTTTGATTGATGATTGAAACTCCGGCTGATTACCGGAGTTTTGCTTTTTCAGGTAAAGCAAAAATCCGGTCTGTTCGCTTCGCTCGGGTTTCCGGAGTTTTGCTTTTTATATACCTCTCACAACTTTTAAACCTTTAAACTTTTAAACTTCTAAACTTAAAAGTATCTTTGCAGCAACAACACAACAAAAATTCACAATGAAAAACACATTAATTGCCCCGTCTGTGCTTGCAGCGGATTTTGCCAATTTACAACGCGACATCGAAATGATTAATGCCAGTGAAGCCGATTGGTTCCACATTGATGTAATGGACGGTCATTTTGTTCCAAATATTTCCTATGGAATGCCAGTTATACAGGCTATAAAAAAACATGCAACAAAACCATTAGATGTACATTTAATGATTGAAAAGCCGGAAAGATATATCGAAGAGTTTGCAAAAATTGGTGCTGATATAATAACGGTACATTATGAATCAACAGTTCACTTACATAGAACTTTAAGACAAATAAAAGCAGCAGGCTGTAAAGCTGGAGTTGTTTTAAATTTAACTACTCCTGTGTCAGTTTTGGAAGATATCCTTCCCGAATGTTATATGGTATTAATTATGTCAATAAACCCTGGATTTGGAGGTCAAAAATTTGAAGAAATCACCTACAACAAAGTACGTAAACTACGCAAAATGATTAACGATCAAGGTTTGGACACACTGATTGAAATCGATGGCGGAGTTACCGATAAAAATGCCAAACAACTTGTTGAAGCCGGAGCTGACGTATTAGTAGCAGGAAGTTATATTTTCAATGCTGAAAACCCAATACAGACTACTGCCGATTTAAAGAAACTAACATCACTATAAGAAGAATAAAAAAAGCGCTGAAATTCAGCGCTTTTTTTATTTAAAACTTTATATTTCCTGCTATCTGCTGTAGCACAATCTCTGAAATTTTGGCCTGAAATTTAGCACTATTATTTCTTGCAATGGCATTGACATAATTCTCTTGTGCATTTCTAAACTCAATGGTAGAAATGGTTCCAATTTTAAATTTATCCATCGTAATCTCCATATTTTTCTTGGCAATAGCCTCATTACTTTCTTCCAATTTTGCCAATTCAACATTCGTCAAATACGTTTGAAAAGCGGAAGCCAATTGAGCATTCACGGTTTGTTTTTGTTGATCAACCACTAAGCTGGAATTCTCCACCTGCAGCTTGGCTATTTTTTCACTTCTGTTTTGAGAAAATCCGTTAAAAATAGGTATCGTAGCTGTGACACCGTAATTCAACCCTCGACTGGATGTTGCTGATGTAAAACCTAAACTACTTTCAGTTTCTACAAAAGTATAGCCTGTATTCAATCTAACAGTAGGATATCTATTTCCTTTAGTTTGTTTCAAATCCAACTCTGCGACTCTTTTATTGATTAAAGCCAACTGCAATTGCAGGTTTTGCTTTTCAGTTAATGCTTTTAATTCATTCAATTGTAATGTATTATCTACACTCACTTCTTCGACAACCCGAAAATCAATAGTTAAATCTCTGGCCAAAAGTTCGTTCAAACGAATCTTCGTAATTCCAAAAAGTTCTTTTTGTTTCAATAAAACTGAAGCATCGGTATTTAAATCGACTTGGGCATTTAAAACTTCCAATTTAGAAGCTTTCCCAATGGTGAATCTGTTTTCAGCCGTTTTCAATCGTTGCTTGGATATCACAATAGTAGTGTCCAATGCTTTAATCAGTTGTTGCTGTTGCACCAAATCGTAGTAAGTCGTCATAACATCGCTAACTTTGGTTAGCAAGGTTAACTTTAACTGCGTATCGCCTTGCTTTTCCAGTTCAGCCAACTGATCGTGACGGGCAAACATTTTCAAACCATCGAAAATAGTCCAACCTAAATTCACTCCATATTCCAATCGGTTGTTTTTGGCATTATCCAATTCCCTAACATCTCCATTGGATTGTGTTTGTTTGGAGTTTTGAATACTGTTGTTTTTAGTCAATGAAGCATTTACTTCTGGCAACATTCCAGCATTTCCAATGCTGTTATTTACTTTATCAACATTCAGCTCATTGGTTGCTATTTTGATATCGTAATTGTTTTTTAACGCAATTTGTACCGCTTGATCCACGGTTAGAACTTCCTGCGCCATTACTTTAGGAACAAATACAATTAGTACTATTTGAAATAAAAAATTCTTCATCAGATTATGCCTTTTCATACTGTTCCACATTATCAAATTCAGGGCGGTGTTTCTTTTCTCGTGACCACATTAAGTAAATAGCCGGAATCACGAATAAGGTCAGCGCCAGAGAGAACAACGTACCGCCAACAATCACCACTCCCATTCCAATTCTACTGGTCGATGCCGCACCTAAAGACAAGGCAATAGGCAACGCGCCCAAAGCAATCGCTAAACTGGTCATTAAAATAGGACGCAAACGAGATTCGGAAGCTTCAATAATCGCGTCGTATTTTGATTTTCCCTGTTCCCGTAACTGATTGGCAAATTCTACGATTAAGATCCCGTTTTTGGTTACCAAACCAATTAACATTACCGTTCCAATCTGACTGAAAATATTCCAGGTTTGACCAAACAACCAAAGTGAAAACAAAGCTCCGGCAACTGCCATTGGTACCGTTAAAATAATAATAAACGGATCGATAAAACTTTCGAACTGCGCGGCCAAGATCAGGAAGATTAACAACAATGCCAATCCGAAGGCAAAGGAAGTATTTGAACTACTTTCCACAAAATCTCGGGATTCTCCACTTAAATCGGTGGTAAAACTATCGTCCAATACTTTTTCTTTGATGCGTTCCATGGCTTCAATTCCGTCACCAATACTTTTTCCGGGAGCCAAACCGGCAGAAACTGTAGCCGACATATAACGGTTGTTATGATACAATTGCGGTGGACTACTTTGCTCTTCCACATGTACCAAATTGTCCAACTGTATTAATTGACCTTTATCGCTTTTTACAAAAATGGAAGTCAAATCCATTGGGGCATTACGGTCTTTTTTATCAAATTGCCCCATTACCTGATACTGCTTTCCGTTCATCATGAAATAGCCAAAACGCTGACCACTCAACGAAAGTTGCAAAGTCTGAGCTACATCAATTACTGATACTCCCAAACTTTGGGCCTTTTCTCTATCGATAGTTACATACACTTCGGGTTTATTGAATTTCAGGTTCACATCCGAATTTGAAAAGGTTGGATCATTGGATACTTCATCCATAAACTGCGGGATTTTCTCCTCTAGTTTTTTAAAATTGGGCGCTTGGATTACAAACTGAACCGGCAAACCACCTCTTCTATTCACCGCAATCGTTGGCGACTCAGAAACAGACACTTTGGCTTCAGGATATTGCTTGGTCCATTTGGTTAACTTCTCGGCAATATCTTTTTGCGATTTTTCTCTTTCATTGGGTTGTACTAAGGCAATTCTGGCAAAACCACTATTGACAGAAGAAGCCCCAAACCCAGGAGAAGTTACAATCAAACTTACTTTTTTCTCCGGAATGGAATCATTGATTAATTCGGTCAAATCATTCATAAAGCGCTCCATATAATCATAGGAAGCACCTTCAGGGGCCGTAGCACGAGCCGTTATAAAACTTCGGTCATCATATGGTGCCGTTTCTTTCTGAAGTACGTTAAAAAACAAGTAAATCAATCCGAAACAAACAATCAGAATTGGAAAACTCAACCATTTCTTTTTCATAAAACCGATCAATGCTTCTGCATAACCGGAATTCATTTTTTCAAAAATAGGTTCGGTCAGGTTGTAAAACTTCGATTTTTTCTGTTCACCGCCTTTCATCAAATAGGCATTCAACATAGGCGTAAGCGTTAACGATACAAAAGCCGAAATCAACACCGCAGCCCCAATTACTACTCCAAATTCCCGGAATAATCTTCCAACAAATCCTTCTAAGAAGATAACTGGCAAGAACACTGCTGCCAGAGTAATAGAAATTGAAATTACCGCGAAGAAAATTTCATTAGAACCTTTAATAGCCGCTTCAATAGGCGACATTCCTTCTTCGACTTTTTTGAAAATATTTTCGGTGACCACGATACCGTCGTCCACCACTAATCCTGTTGCCAGAACGATAGCCAAAAGTGTTAGTACATTGACGGAGAAACCGCATAAATACATAATAAAGAACGTGGCAATCAACGAAACCGGAATATCAATTAACGGGCGGAATGCTATCGCCCAATCCCTGAAAAACAAGTAGATAATTAACACCACCAGAATTACGGAAAGCAATAAGGTTTCGGCCACTTCTAATACCGCTTTTTTTACAAAAACAGTATTGTCAATAGCGATATTTAATTTAAAATCTTTGGGTAGATCTTTTTGAAGCAAATCGTACTGTTCGTAAAATTTTTCAGCAATATCTAAGTAATTTGTTCCCGGTTGCGGAATTATCGCCATACCAATCATTGGCTGGCCTGAATCTGACAATTTAGTTTCCAGGTTTTCAGCTTCTAAAGCCGCTTTCCCAATATCATTTAACCGGACAATCTTATCCCCTTCCGCTTTAATGATAATGTTATTAAACCCTTCTTCCGTAGAAATATTACCAATGGTTTTTACCGTTAATTCGGTATTAGCTCCAGTTAATTTTCCCGAAGGCAATTCAACATTTTGTTTGTTCAAAGCGCTACGCACATCGGCAACGGTGCATCCGTAGGAAGCCAGTTTAATAGGATCAATCCATAAACGCATGGCATACTTACGCATACCCCAAATTTGCACACTACTCACGCCCGGAATAGTCTGTAAACGTTGAGACAATACGTTGTCAGCATAATCTGTCAGCTCTAAGACATTCTTATTATCACTTTGAACCGTCATCGTGATGATAGGATCCGAATCGGCATCAGCCTTTGAAACAACTGGTGGCGCATCTATATCCTGTGGTAGGCTTCGTACCGCCTGTGAAACCTTATCTCTGACATCATTAGCCGCTTCTTCTAGGTTTTTATCTAAGTTGAATTCTATGGTAATATTACTTCTTCCTTGACTACTAGAGGATGAAATATTACGAATTCCGTCGATTGAATTCACGGCTTTTTCCAAAGGCTCCGTAATCTGTGACTCAATGATATCGGCATTGGCACCCGAATAATTCGTTTGCACTGAAATTTGCGCGGGATCGATGGAAGGGAATTCTCTAACTCCCAAAAATGTATACCCAATAATCCCGAAAAGAATCAACATCAAGTTGAGTACAATCGTTAGAACAGGTCTTTTTATACTTAAAGTAGATAAACTCATAGCCCCCTTACTTTATGTTAACTTTTACAGGAGCTTCGTCTTTCAAGGTCATGACCCCTGTGGTCAAAACTGTATCACCAGGTTTAAGTCCCGTAAGCACTAAAACATCCTTATCGGTACGTGCTCCGGTTTCTACCATAATTTCTTTAGCCTTTCCATTAACGGACACAAACACTTTTTTCCCGTTTTGTACCGGAATTAAAGCTTCTGTCGGCACTAGTAAAGCATCATTAATATTATCTAATGGTAACGAAACGTTCGCAAAAGTTCCCGGAATTAGTTTCCCATTCTGATTTTGCGCTAGGGCACGCATTTTGAGCGTTCTTGTGGCTTCCTCAATTCCTGGTTCGATAGCATATACTTTAGCGGTAAACTTTTCCTTAGAACCCGAAGTAGTAAACGAAAGGAAAGTGTTCACTTTCATTTGTGTGGCATATTTTTCAGGAATGGAAAACGTAATTTTCACCTGACTGGTATTGACCAAATTTGCTACAACGGTAGTCGGGGTAACATAAGTCCCTCTTGATATGTAACGCAACCCAATTTTTCCCGAAAAAGGTGCTTTGACCGAAGTCTTGGCAACTTGCGCCTGAATTAATTGCGTTTGTGCCTGGGCCGAACGAAAGTCTGCGCTGGCAATATCGTATTCTTCCTGGCTAATGGCTTCTTTTTGCAGCAATAATCTAGCTCTTCTTTCATTTTCTGAAGCAAGTGTTTGTTTGGTTCTTGCTTGTGAAAGTTGAGCGCGAAGTTCAATGTCATTTATTTTGAATAATTGTTGCCCTTTTGAAACGAAACTTCCTTCCTGAAAATT
>Ga0114982_1000982_pt1 | contig 14783 bp, 21 predicted proteins | sample Shrwel_input2_FT_FD_87183 | JGI IMG/M metagenome (GOLD analysis project Ga0114982, IMG submission 87183) | Subsurface microbial communities from deep shales in Ohio, USA - Utica-3 well 1 S input2 FT | ecosystem: Environmental > Aquatic > Deep subsurface > Shale gas/oil reservoir > Produced... | reverse complement strand
GCGGCGCAATACCAGGGTGGTGATCTGCTGGTCACCGCGCACCAGCGGCACGTCCAGGGTGATGGTTTTTTCGCGGATGGCGTCTGCGGCAACAGCGTTGGCAGCGGAGAGGGTATCGGTCATACGTCAGTTCCGGTTGTGGTTATGGGGTGGGGTTATTTGCCGAGCGCCTGGCGGATCGCCGCCCAGCGGTCCTTGCCGTTGACGACAAACAGTTTGTTCAGCAAATCAATTTCAATCACGTTTTGCCCGTTCACCCGCTCGCAGTAATAGGTGCAGACGGTTTTGATTTTCAGCTCGGTGAGTTTGCCGGCCTCGTCGGTGCCCGGGTCGATTTCCTCGTGCCGGCCTTTCATTTCGACCTCCACCGAGTCCACCTCGTCGGTGTCGTCGCGCTGGTAGGCGCCGCAAAAACGCAGCAGCACATTGTTAATGCTGCCGCCAAAATCGTTGAGGATGTCGCGCATGTGGCCACCGTAGGTGTGCTCCACCTCCAGCAGTTTCAGGCCCAGGTCGATCTTGACCGGCCCCACGCCGGCGGCGCGGTAATCTTCCATGTTGATGGTGAGTTTCGGGCGGTTGAATTTGGTCACCTGGCCAACAAAGTCCAGGCCCTGGTAGTAGACATCAAAGTCCTTCAGCGTGCGTGGCAGTGCCATTTCGTCCCCCTGTTACGCGGTCACGCGTGCGGCAAAATCAATCAGATAGCTGTCGGTAATCCGCTGGCGCAGCGTGAGGTCTTCCAGCGGCGGCACCGGGGTGTAGTCGTAGTCAATGCGCAGCTTGGCGGTCTTCAGGGTGTCTTTGGTGTTCACCGACTCGTCGATCCAAGCGTTGAACCCCAGCAGGAAACCCTGCGCCACCCAGTCGCGGCCCTTGGCGTTGATGCCGGCCAGAATGTCGCGGATCAGGTTTTTGTGCAGCGGTTTGTCCACCGCCCAGCTGTGCGATTCGGCCATGGTGTCGGCCAGGATTTGCGCGGTGCGGGTGTAGTTTTCAAACAGGAACAGCTTGTTCTCGTCGCAGGTGCGGCTGCCCCAGAAACGGAAGCCGCCGTGCTGCACCAGCGTGGTCACTTCGTGGGCGTTCAGATAGCCGGCGTCGGTGGCTGGGTCCTGCAAGTCCCAGAACACATCGCGGGAAATGCCAGACACGCCGTTTACCGATTCATTGGACAACACCTTGTGCCAGCCCTGTTCCTCGTCGATCTTGGCGCGCAGGCCAATCGCGTAGGCCGTGGCCAGCGCGGTCTGGCTGGCGTTCTGTGCAGTGTCCCAGTTCACAAAATCAGGCCAGATCACCATGATCTCGCGCTGCCCGAAATTTTCCCGGTACGCTGCAGCGGCTTCTTTGGTTTCACACCCCCAGGCCGACACATAGGCAAACGCCCGCAGTTTTTGCGCAATGCCCACCAGCTCGGTGGCCACCGCCAGGTTGTCACGGCCCGGCACGGCCAGAATGCGCGGGCGCAGCTGCAAACGCGCCTGGGCGGTGAGCAAAGCCTTCATGCCGGTATAGCGGCCATCAATCATGCCGCCGATGATGTTGCTGGTAGTTTCCGCCTCGCTGGCGGCATCTTCCACCCGCACGACAATGGTCAGCGGGTTGGCCTGGTCGGCAATCGCGTCCAGGGTGGCGGCCAGGGTGCCGCTGCTGCCGGCCTTGGCCAACCCAGAATAGATGTCGGTGAGCAGCACCGGGGTGTTCAGCGGAAACACCGCCGGGTCGGCGTCGTTGGCCGTGCATACCACGCCAATGACGGCACTGGATACGGTGGTCGGCAGCCGAGAACCCTCGTTGATTTCGATGGTTCGCGCGCCGTGGTGATAGTCGGTTGCCATGATGGCTCCTCAAACATTGACACCCAACAGTAACGCCGCGCGCGCGCGCTGTGGACTGTGTTGTGCTGTTGTTTGCGGGGTTACAGCAACGCACGCAAAAAAGCCCACCGTCACCGGTGGGCAGTCCCTGGAGCAGGAGAGGAGAGGGGGTTATTGCTGGCTGGCCACGGGCTCCGGTGCGGACGCGGGCGATTGCGCCGGCGGGGTGAGCGAGATGGCGTTGAGCTCTGCCATGGTCTGCGCGGCATTGAGCGCACGCTCGGTGCGCTGGCCCCACGCGACCAACGGGCCGGCGGCGGCGGTGTACTGCCCAGCGGCGGCGATCACACGGTCGGCCAGCTGGAACACGCTCTCGCCGTAGCCGCGCTGGGTGGCCATCAGGGCCAACAACGGGTAGTACGATGGCGGCGGCAGCCGGTCAGGGATGTCACGCCAACTATTGACCAATTGCGCCTCGGCCAGTTGCGTGGGCCAGGTTTGTTGTTCGGTTGACGAGATGTGAGCGACCAGCGCGCGGGCGGCAGCATCAACCGCAGCGCGGGCAGTGGCCAGACGCTGGGCGCGGGCGCGGTCGAGTACCGCGCCGGCATCAGCTGGATAATCCAGCTCACCCAGCAGCGTACAATCGGCTAGATTGCACGCTGGGATTTGTTCTGGAGTACCAGGAATGGTGATGGAGACAAACAGTCCATTGCTGCGGTACATGGTCGGGACGCGCCAGAGCGCGACTCGGCTGGCAACAGCATGTTTCGGCAGCATGATAGTCTGACCATCGCTCATGATCAGAGCGTTTTTGTCGATACGCATGTTCACCTCAATATTTAGCAATTCGTGCCCCCAGCCCAATGCCAGATGCTGTTGGCCCATGTGCAATAAACGTAGTCCACGCGCCAATCGTTTCGATGTTCTGGGTTGGATACCATCCAGTCCAAAATACCCGTCGTGGTGCATTATGGTCGTAAAGAGTTTTTACTCCATCAGCAAGAACAGATTCGCTGATGTTATTGGTGTACCCACTAGGCAGAAACGCCAAAGGAATTTTCATATCAAACCCAGCGGCATAATTACTGGAGTCATCATAAACTTGCTGTGGGTATAAAATTGGTGCGCCTCCCCCACCCCAGCCATTAGCATTTGGCGAGTAGCCATAGGTTGTAAAATCAACCCCCTCACCAAGTTCCACACCAGACCCATTTAATGCAATACCAGAAACAACCTGTCCGATATTGCTCCATAGGCCATAAATACCACGCCATCCTGCACCACTATCTGGTGCCAACAATGGGTGGTCGACATTAACCATGCCATGATCCAGTTGCGATGCCACATCTGGGTCACTGGTATTTACATTGCTACCCAATAGGTTTGGGTTTCCATGTGACTGAAATTTCCCTCCACATCCACCATTTTCAATCAACATCAACAATCTGATTGCAGACAACTGTTTCCATGACCAAACCATGAATCCAGAAACGCCATCAACATTCCTGGCCACCGCCTCAGTCCACGCTGATGACAAACTCTGTGCATGCATCGGTTTTACCGATGGAATAGATTGGAGCTTGTTATCTGAAAGACTTGCTTGATATTTTCCCACCCAGAATTGATTGCGCTCTCTGTATCCATACTCCTCGTGCAAACCATAAAGAAACGCGGGATGTGTCTCAAACCCAGATTTCGGGCCATCAGACATCATCCAGAACATTTTACCCTCATATGCCCCAGATGGGACAATACCCGCCCGACAATAAAATTTGGGGATTTTCACCATATACTGACCATCGATCAATTGATCCACAATGCCAGAGTATGTTGCGTTTCCATCAAACGCATATTGATTTGTTGATATTGGGTTAAAATTCTCGTCGACTCTCTGCCAAAATCCATGGCGGACAGTATCATTAATAAGAACAATGCCGACAACATTAAATGTTGATGCCACCGTCACAAACCCCCGACTCCCCCACGCCGTTTCCGTCCCCACGCTCCCGCGCCCGCGCACCCACACCTGCAGTTCCGTATTCGCCGGCAGCGCCTCGCTCACGGTCATGCTGGTCAGTTGCGCCGACGCCAGCGCCTGCCACACCACGTCCACCCCATTGCTGGCGCGGATTTGCCAGTCAGTGCTCGCGTGGCTTTCGCCGGCGATGAGCGGGGCTGTGATGGTGAGGGTTGGAGTCAGGCTGACGCCGGTAGCGTTTGCGGCTGGGGTCAGAATCACCGGTGCAGCGGGGGCTGCGTCGTCGCGCAGCTCGATGCGGTGCGCAATGCTCAGACTGCGGTTGCCCAGGTCGTCCACCGCCGTGGCGATGATGTCGCGGTACTCGCCGGCCTCGCCTGCCAGTGTCAGCGTCGCCACCGCTGCATTGGCCGTGGCCGGGTGCTGGGTGAGCAGACCGGCGCTGACCAAATCAAACTGCACCACCGACCCGCCGACAAGTCGGCTCTCTGCCGACAGCGCCAGGGCTACGAGCTCGCCGGGCCGGGCTGCATTGCCGACGATGGTCGGTGGGGTGACAACGCGCACGCCACGCAACGTGTTGCAGGCGACAATCGCGCGGATGCGGGTGGCTGTCGGCGTGGTCACCCGCAGGTGGAAATACTGTCCAGCCGGCACCTCGAATGCGTACTCGCTCCACTCGCCCTCATGCACCCGCGATTCGAGGAGGACCGCAGGCACAAACTCGCCGGCGTCGGTGCGCCAGTCGACAGTCGGCGCACCTGGTGCGGTCAGGCCGTACACAAACACCCGGTGTACGTCGCCATCGGTCAGCCGCACGCGGCCAGAGAAATACACCCCGCCGGCGGGGCAGGTAGCATTGCCTGGGGTGATGGTCCAGTTGGTGCGCGCCAGCTGGGCGGTGGCCGGGTATGTGTGCAGCAGGTCCCACTGCAGACGGCGTCGGCCCTGGTCCAGGTTGCCTGCCGGCAGCAGGCGCACCTGCTCGGCGTTGGCGGCGTCGAACACCAGGTAATCGCCAGAGAGCAGCGTCGATGCCGACTCGGCGAGATCAAGCGAATCATCACGCGCACGCGCGCCAGTGATGTCCAGCGGCTCAATGTCGAGCAGGGTGAACCCAAACCCGAACATCTCGATCTGGAATTTTTGCGACCCGGCCAGCCAGCTGTATTTGACCGCATGCGAAAGCGGTGCCAGCAGCTCCATCACCACGCTGTTGCTCAGGCCGAGCACACGGGCCATCACCATCGCCACCAACTGCGCGCCCAGGGCGTTGACATCAAGAATATTGATGTCGAGCTGGATCTGGTCAAGCGCAGAGCGAGACAAGACCATTGGCAACGCCACGCCGATGCCGTCGCCTTTTTCAAACGCGGTGGGCAGCGGGCCATACGCAAACAGGGTGCCGTCGTCCAGCCAGACACCGATCTGGGTGATGCTCAGATGGGTGTCTGGGCCAAAACCAGCGGTGATGCGCATGGCAGAATCCGACAGCCGCTCAACCGCAACTTGCTCGGCTTGTTTGGTCGCCGCGATGCTGATGTCGCCGGTCATGGTGGTGGCGTTGTACGTGTCGGCGTGCGGGACGCCATTGCTGGCGGTGACGCGGGAGATTTTCGGCATCGGGATTTCGCCCGCCAGCGCCCGGTTCTGGACGTCGTTGCCCGCGTTGGTCGGATACAAAATGATCGTGCCGATGGTCATGGCGCACCTGTGTAAATGATGTAGTTGCCTGCCGGCGCGGTCAGTGCCGGCAGTGAAAATTCTGTGCCCGCGCCGCCGTGGGTGTAGCCAAGGGCGGCAAACAGGGCGGGGTAGTTGCTGGTTTGCAGGGTTTGGCCAGCGCAGGAGAGCCAGCCGGTGGGCAACGCCACCCCGGCAAATAGCATGATTTCGCCGGGGTGGCGTTGGCCATGGCGCAGCTGCCGCACATCACCCGCCAGACTGGCGATCATGTTGGCCAAACTGGTTGGGAGTGCGGCGGGCATGGTCAGGCCGCGTCGCGGGCGGCGATGTACACCGCGTTGAAATCAACATCCAGCAGACCCAGATTGGCCTGGGCCTGCAGTTTCTGGGCCGCGCTCAGGGTTTGCTCGATGTCTGTGCGCACGGTGTCGGTCGACACCATGGTCACCAGTACGGCCATGGCATCGCTTTCATCGGCAAGGCGGTTTGCCAGCTCGTTCAGGGTGTCCAGCGCTTCTGGCACGCCGGCGCGGATGGCCGACAGCGCGTCGTCCACCGCTTCGGCTTTGGCCTGGGCGATGCCAGACTGGATCAGCGTGGAAATTTTGCTGGCGCTGTAGGTTTTGTCGGTGGCCAGGATACTGGCTGCATCATCAATCAGCGATGCAAGCGCCGGCACAGCGGCCACGGCGGCGCGCAGCGATTTGATGTCAGTGCCCAGGCTGGTGGCCAGTGCGCTGATGCGTTCGTTGATGTTGAGCGGATCACTCATGGGTCAATCTCCGGTTTTTGCTGCGTTGTAAACGCCGACAACATCACCCAGCTCATACTGTTGGTGAGGTTGCTGCTCGGCGCGGTGTTGAGCGATGGCGTATGCCACCAGCTCATGAATCGTCATTTTTTTGGTCACCCCGTTTTGCGAGATCGGGATGAGTTCGTTGCCGGTCAGCTCGTATGCATCGGGCAGCTCAGGAATTCGGCGGCCTCGGGCGGATGGTGGTATATCGTGGTTCACTCACAACTCCAGTTCTGAACCATCATCGGTTAGCAATGCGCCGTCATCATCTGCCAACAGCACAATCCCCGGCGGGCGGGTATCCGGCATGATCCACGCTGGATAGACCATCACCACCCCTGCCATTTGCCACGGCGCTACGCCGATGGCAGCGGGCAACACCGCCCCACCATCCACCACGCTGGCCAGCACTGGCCCAGCGGCAATCTGCAACGGCGCAACCCCGGTCAGGCGCGGCAGCGAATGTGGCGACCAGGTTTTCCAGTGCTCTGCCGGCTGGCTGTCCACATGCACGAGAACCAGACCCGCGCCGCGCTGGCCAGGGCAACCCGCCGCTGACGGCAGGGTGGCAGGGCCGCTGGGCCGGGCGATGATCGGCCCGGCAGCGGCGCGCTGTGTCGCGCGGATGGTTGCGTGCAGGGCAATCGGCCCTGCTGGCACATGGCCAATCACCACCGCTGCCGCGCCAGCGGCGCAGGTGAGCGGGATGGGCGGGTCCACCGGGTTGTCGTCATCACCCGGCGGTTGCAGCGCAACGGCCACGGTGTACCAGCTGCGGGTGTTTTTGTAGCCATGCACAACCTGATGGATGCGCTGCCAGCGGGCTGGGTTTTGCAGATCAGGCAGAGGCGGAAAAACCAGCTCAAACGTGCCCGGTTGCCGGCGCGGCGCAGCGTCAAACCACTCGGTCAACCGCACATCGTGGTAGCCGATGGCGCGCAGCGCCTCCAGCACCGCCCACGGCGTGCCTTTGTACTGGTGCAGCTCCCAGCTGGCGGCAATCAGCGCCCGGCGTTGCGCGTCCGTCTCTGCCGCGTCGTACTCGTCAACGTGCCAGTCCCACGCCAGCACACCAAGTAAATGCGTGGGGCAGCGGGCGGGGTCGACGTAGGCGCGGATCACGTCCGGGTCCACGTCGTAGGCGTTGGCTGTTGCCAGCGCGCGCTCCAGCGCGGTCGAGCTGGGTGGCAGCAGAGTGGCCATCAGCCGGGCCTCACGTGATGTTGATGCTGTCGAACACAATAGCCTCGTTGCGCGCGCACTCGATATCACCAAATGCTGTACGCACCCGAACTACACCAGGTCGGCGCAGGGCCGCATGCACCATGTCCAGCGTAACGGCCTGGCCGAGCCGGGTTTTGCGCCGCTGGGCGTCACCGATCACCAGCTGCGCGTCAAACTCGGCGCGGGCGGATTCGGTGGTCTCGGTGCGGTCAACGTTGGGCGAGAGCTCGAGCGTGGCATCCAGCGTGGCGTGGATGATGCGGGCGGATTCGGTGGTCACCAGATCTGTCGCGGGCCGGCGTTTGATGTCGCGCAGGTAGTTGGCCACGCTGGCCAGCAGGCTGGCGTCTGCTTCGCCGGTGGTGGACAACACGACAACCACCACATGCACCGGCGCTGGGCTGTATACCCATGCGTCGGCCACGCGGGGGTCGGCATCCATGGCGTGCGCGATGTAGGCCTCGTCAGGGCCGGCGACTGACATTTTTTCTGGTGCGAGCTGGGCGCGGGCGCGCAGGCGCGCGTCGGATTCGTACACCGTCTGGGTGGGCGGGATGGCCGTCGGGTCGGCAGGGGAGATCAACTCGCGCGCAACGCCCACGCGGGCGACAACCTGGTCGAGGTCCGCGCCGGTGGCGAACGCAATGGATGACGCTTGCCAGGCGTTGTTGATTTTGGCGATCAGGTGCAGCTCGCGGTAGGCGGACTCCTCCAGTAGTTTCACCAACAACTCGGATTCGTAACTCAGCGCCACGGCCACGTCGGCACGCACCGTTTCTGGCACCAGTGCCAGCAGCGCGGTTTTGCGCTGCTGTAGGATGGCAACAAAATCCAGTGGGGTGATGGCATTCGGTGGCGGCAGTTGCGAAAAATCGATCATTTCAGTTGCATCCAGAGATTGACGCGTTGCGGTTTTGGCAAGTCCACGCGGGTGGCGTCAATAGCCAATTTGACTTTTTGCCCGTTTATTTCGATTGACACCGTTTCAATTTTGATACGGTTTTCCCAGCGATTAATGGCCATAACCGTAGCCGCTCGCAGCAATTGTATGGTGGTTGGGTTAACTGGCTGGTCAATCAATTCCGGGATAAATGACCCATATTCCCGCAACTCAACGCGAGAACCCAGTGGGGTCAGCAAAATATCTGACACACACTGATGGATATGGTCAATATCACTGATTTCATCGCCGATATGTTTGCCCAGGCCGAGATACATTATTCCTCCTCGCCTACCACAGGCGGGCCAGAAACGCCCATCCCCGCCATCACTTTTTTGTGGATATGGCTATCAACAATCACCTCATTGGACGACATGATTCCGCCTGACTGGATGACCTCGCCATTGATGGTGAAATTCGGTGTGGTCAATGTCACGCCATCGCCGCGAATTTCCAGCAGGGTTTCCCCTACCTCAAAATAGAATTTTCCGCCGTCCGGCAATTTAAACCGGTATTCACTTTTTTTGTGGTCGTATTCTTCGCGGGCTTCGTCCGGATACAGCGTGACTTCTTTGTCCGGGCTATTTGATGGGGTATCCGATGCGTCCTGATAAAACCCGCCTGGCAGCAGCATCGCTTTGGTGGTGTCGCCGTCAGGCGAGATCAGCCCCACCTGCTCGCCGATGGTCGGCGGGCTCCATTTTTTGGTTTTTCCGGCGCGCTGCGCACCCCAGGGCAACCAATCAGTGATCAGGTTCCCGGTTTTGACGCGCACGCGCGCCGGATTTTTGCCTTTTGTGCCGTGGTCAATTTCGTGAATGGTGCCGCTGCGGATCATGTTTTCAATCCGGCGGGCGTGGTCTGCGGTGGGGTCCATGCGGCACATGCTGCACGGCGCGCGCGCGGGTGGCACGCTGGCGTGGCTGTTGTAGCGGGGGTTACAGCATCAGCGCGCCAGCGCGGTGAGGATTTTGTCGTTGATCATCTGCACATCGTCGTCGGTCATGCCCAGCAACTCACGCATTGGGTATTGCACCATCGGCCCGCCTGGGGTCACGGCATCGCGCTGGCCATGCTGGTGGGCCACTGCGATACGCCCCGCCCGCCCGGAAATTTCAACGATGCCAACATCCGCACTGGTTTGTAGGCGCATGTGTTTTGCCGTCCGCAGTTTTTTGAACATGCTGCCCCGTTTTTTTTGGCCAGGGTGAATTTTGCGCGGGGTATAACTGCTGCCGTCGGCATTTTGCTGGGCAGCAATGCGTTTTTGTTGGCGCGCACGCAGCTCTTTGGTGATTTCGCGTGACAGGGTTTTGCGGGCCGACGGTGACAGGGCGGCGAGCAGGCCAGCCAGTTCGGCCTCTAGGGCGGTAAATCCACTCATAGGTCTGGCCAACCCTCTGGTTTATCAGTAAACGAGGCAATGAGCTCGTCACGAATCCAGAATTCCCAGCGTTCGGCCATGTTTGGCTGTTTGGGTTTGATCTGCAGTTTTCCGTCAATCAGCTCAGAATATACGGATTCGGTCAGAGACAAACGGATATCGATATCCACCGAGGTGTTATTTATCGGGAAAACCTCAAACGTAAATGGCTCTTTTGACGCCGGATATGTTTGCGAGTGATTTTGTAGAATATCGTTCTGGTATTTCCGCAGCCACACCACAATGGCCATAAACAGAAAATCCGGATCACCCGCAAAAGATTTGATTTCCACCACGACAAAATAGCGGTATTCAAAACTGGCGGATTTTGCCGCCGTGGCGGCGATGGTGCCTTTATCGACATAGACCTCGAGTTTTTCCGGGTCGGTTTTTACCCACTCTAAAAAACTGCGCAACGTGGCGCGAAGCGATTGGGGTTTCCACATTATTTGCCTGCCTGTTTTTGGTGGGCGTGCTCGGCGCAGAGCTCGCACGCCAGCGCCAGCTCGCCACCGGTGGCGCCAACAAATGCGCCACGGGGAGCAAAACAGTAATACGCAGGCACGGTGCGCCCGGCATCCCCCACCACGGCGACGGTGATGCGGTAGCCAGATGGGTGATGGTGGTGGCCCGCTGCGTCGGTGGACCAGCTGTCAGGGTTGTGCATGGTCGGCAGCGCGCTGTTGGCAGGCGATGATGATGTCCACGCGCGCGGCGCAGTTGTGCCAGTCTGCCTCGGTCTGCTGCAGTGCGGTAACAAGGTCAGCGTGGGTCATCGGTTGCTGGGCGCTGAGCAGGCAACGGGACAACGCCGGGCAGGTGTTGGCGATAGCCGGTGGCGTCGAGCTGGGGACGCTCGAGCAGCCGAGTAACAGCATCAGGCAGGCGCTGATCAGCCCAGTTTTTGGCGATGGGGTCATGTCTGTATACCTCGGTTGCGGCGTGCTGGCGGGTGGCCAGCGCCAGATGCGCAGATTGCAGGGCCTCGGCAAGCTGGCCGGCTGCGTCGGCGTTGTCGCGGGCCTGTTGTCGTTTGATGCGCAGCTCGGCAGCGGTGGTGTTGGCGGTGAGGGTGATGGCGTCAACCCGCGCCAGGGCGGCGTTGCCGCGTTGCCAGAGCGCCCAGCACCCGGTCAGCGCCAGCGCCAGCAGCGCGGCAATGGCAAGGCGGGCGGCAATCATGCCGCCGCCTCAAACCAGGCGCGGTAACGCGGCGCGCGCTGGGTGAGAATCTGGCGCACATAGCCCCGGTTGATGGCAAAAAAGCTCTGGGCGTATTCGCCGCCGGCGCGGCGGGCCTTGAGCGAGTGCTGCTCGACATGGCCCCACCAGCGCGTGGGGTCGCAGCCGGCGCGCATCGCGCACAGCCGGCGGTCAGACTGCAGCCCGCCCAGCCCGCCGTTGTAGGCGGCCAGCGTCATCGCCAGCCGCTCTTCCGGATGCGGCACGCTGGCCAGCGCCCGCCAGGCGGCGCGGTCCATCAGCACCAGGGCGCGCAGCTGGCGGGCCGGGTCGTAGCGCTGGGCAAACGTCCAGCTGCGCAGACTGGGATCCAGCTGGCGCGCGCCGGCAAAATTGTCGAATTGCTTGGTGATGGTGAGCTGGCCCAGGCCAAAGCCGTACTCGCGCGAAGTTTTCAGCTCGGCACGCGGATTCCAGCAAAAGCGGTGGGTCAGGCTCAGGCAGGTTTCCTGTTCAACCTGGCCAGCCAGCACCGCGCCGGGGGCCGTTGGCCAGTGCGCGGTAATTTCGGCGCGCAGGGTGGGCAGGTGCTGGCTGGCCTGCGCCGGCAGCGGGCTGGCGTTGGCGCGGCTGGCAAACGCCAGAAACAGCCCGGCGCTGAGCACGCACAGCCCGAGAAACACCAGACCAGCGCCAATCGGGTGGCCCAGCGCAGCGCGGTAGGCGTCGCCAGCGCGGGCGCTGTTGATCAGCGCCCGGCGCACCAGGTACACCGGGGCAGTCACCACCAGCAACCACAGCATCCATTGCAGCCGGGCCAGGGTGTCGGCACCGCCGTCCGGGTCGGTCAGCACATACCAGGCAATCACCAGCGCAGCCGCCGGCCAGAACAGCCAGAATCGCAGGGTTTTCAGCATTACAGCGCTCCTATTTGTTTGAGGATCATCATGCACAGCACGCCAATGGCCGCCCAGGTGCCACGGTCCACCATGGTTGACAGCCGCCGGTTGGTTGGCGCAGCGGTTTCGAGGCTTTTCAGCCGGGTGTCGATTGCTGATGTAATGGATTTGAGCTCTGACACGGTGGACGCCATCGCGATGTTGCGCTCCTCCAGCCGCGCCAGCCGCTCAATCGCGCCGGCCAGCCGGTCCAGCTCGGTGCGCATGCCGTCGATTGACGCATGCACTGTTGCCAATGACGGTTCCATAGTGTGTCCAAAAATCAGTTCCAGAGATTTTGCAAAACAGTGGTGCTGATGTCGCTCACGTCCGGCATCAGCACTCGCGTGCCGAGCGGCAACACCGGCCCTAATTCCACGATATGCGGGTTGGCCTGCAACACCCGCTCGACCACGGTTGTCGTGCGCCCGTAGTAGCGCCAGCACATCGCGTCCACGGTGTCGTTTTGCTGGGCAATCAACGTGCTGGCCATCAGATCAGCTCAATTACCGTGCTGCGCCGGCCAGTGATCTGCGCGATGGCGCGCAGCGCATCACGGCGCAGGTCGTCCACCGGCATTTGTCGCTCGGCGCTGGTGTCACGTTTGTTGTCGTACCCGGTGTGCCGCTCATAGATCAGCGCCGTAGCCAGACAAAACACCGCGCTGGTGTAGTTGTGCGCCAGCACGCTGACGCCATCCAACTGCTCAGCAGGCACATCAGCCATGGCCAGGTAGCCACTGGTCTGCTGCGCCATGCGCCAGTGCGCCAGTTGGGTGTTGACGTCGATCATGGCGGGCAGCAACGCCTGTTTGAGCCGCGCGTCGGTCACATCGCCGTCCAGCTGCATGGCCTCACGCATGGTGGCCAGGTCGATGTCCGGGAACCAGCCGTTGGCAATGGTGGTGGTTGCCTGGGTCGGGTCGGTGGCGATAAATGACATGGTGGCCTCCAGTCGGCGGTGGAGGGGGTTACGGTATGCGGGGTTAACCCGATGCCTCACCCCCTGCCGCCGGGTTGCGGGGTTCGCTCGTTTACGCGCCGGCAGAGCCGGTGGTGTCCTGTTGCGTGGAGCGGGTGGCCCGCTCCAAGCGCTCAATATCTTTTTTGACGCCGCATTTGTCGTGCAGGCGGAACGCCTCGCGCAGCGCGGCCAGGGCGTCCTCGGCGGCGGTGGGCTCCAGCGCCAGGCCGATGGATTTGTGCAGTTTGGCTTGCACCTCGTCCGGCATGTCCTCGTTGGCCACCAGCTCGCGCACCTGCACCAGGGCGTCCACGTCAACCGGCTGACTGGCGGTTAGCGCGCGTAATGCGGCGTCCGCGAATTCCTCGGCCAGCAGCGTGCCCAGCGTGCGCTGGTATTGGTCGGGCAGCACCAGGTGGTGGCGCAGGGCATGGGCGGCAATGCGCAGGGCAGCAGCGTAATCGCCGACGTCGATTTGCCAGACCAGCACGCTCATCAGCACGTCGTCCTGCCGCGCCTGGCCGCTGACCGACAGCGCGCCATCAATCCAGGCGGTGTAATCCGGCAGGATTTTGCGTTTGTGCTCGATTTTGCGTTCGACGGACTGGATGTTTTTCAGGTCGCGCCGGTCTGCGTGCAGTTTGGCCAGCATCAGCTCGTAGGCCGACCCCTCGGCCACGGCCAGGCCGGTGGAGGGGTTGGCCGCATGATGGGCCAGGGCGGCGCGCACGGTCATGGCGCGGGCAGCAGCAGGGGAGAGCGGGCGGGCTGTCATCAGTCCACCATTTCGATGTTTTCGACCAGCGCGGCCATGCCGTAATCCTCGACGACATACGCGTCATTCGACGATTCGTAGTTTTCGATTTGGTCCCGTTTCGGGTTGTCGATGATCGAGCGGCGGCGACCCCCCTCCTGGTAATAGCGGGAGAGGTTGTCCAGCCGCGTGACCATCACGGCGTTAGGTGGGAAACCAGCCACCCGCACTGCCTGCAGATTACCCACCCGATTTTGCGATACCAGCATATTTACGGCGATGCGCTCGGTAGGGGCCTGATCGCTGTTAATCAGCGGGAAATATTTGTCGTGCATCAACTGACGACCGACAACAGTAACCAGCGCCGTGTCCTCACGGTGCCAGGGGTCAATCAAGTTATTGACGGCATCCACCACCAGGGCGTCGAGGTTTTTATAGCCGTTGGCATGCGTTGCCGAACCACCCACCAGAATTTTTTCCGAGCCGGCCTCGACCTCGGCGAGATGGCGCTGCGGCGCAAATCGGCGGATTTTCTCCAGCCAGCCGATGTTGACGTCCTGCAGCAGCGGGTTGGCAGTGCGGTCGCTGTTGGCGGCGCGGCTGGTGCCGTTAAAACCGATGGTGATGATGTCGAGCGCCTGGCGTTGCAGGATCATGCTGCGCACGCGGGCCTGAAAATCGGGGAATTTCGCCCAGGCATCCAGTTTGGCATAGCGGATGGCCGTGTCGAAATTGGTCTGTGTGCACACATAACCCTGTTCGTCCATTTCGGTCGGGTCGAATGGTGTGCGGTCGTGCTGGGTGGTGTCCACGGTGGATGCCACGGTGCTGCCGATGCCCAGGCCGATTTTATTGCCCATCTGTTCGCTGACGGCAATATTGTTGATCGATTTCAAAAACTGGCTGGATTCCTGAATGCGGTTTTCCAGCGTTTGCTGCACGGTTGGCGATACGGCAAATTTGCTGGCCAGTGCCGACAGTGATACCTGATTCAGGTTGGCGAGGGTGGCGCAGTACAGGTCAAATGCGCGCCGGGTGTCGTTTTTCATGTTGGCCTCAGCAGTCGGTTTTTTGGT
>Ga0114982_1000979_pt1 | contig 14821 bp, 11 predicted proteins | sample Shrwel_input2_FT_FD_87183 | JGI IMG/M metagenome (GOLD analysis project Ga0114982, IMG submission 87183) | Subsurface microbial communities from deep shales in Ohio, USA - Utica-3 well 1 S input2 FT | ecosystem: Environmental > Aquatic > Deep subsurface > Shale gas/oil reservoir > Produced... | reverse complement strand
CAGTTAGCAGTTAGCAGTTAGCAGTTAGCAGTTAGCAGTTAGCAGTTAGCAGTTAGCAGTTAGCAGTTAGCAGTTAGCAGTTAGCAGTTAGCAGTTAGCAGTTAGCAGTTAGCAGAGCATTGACAATCTTCATGCCTTTGTCAAGCTGTTCCCTGTTCCCTGTTCCCTGTTCCCTGTTCCCTGTTCCCTGTTCCCTGTTCCCTGTTCCCTGTTCCCTGTTAATGGTTGCTCATTGGCATTAACTGGCGTAAATTACGCACCCTAATTCGCTTTGTCTGAATTGTATTTGCGATAGCCGTAAGAGAAATTTACCATGTCTGCCAAAATCACCGCCATTCGCGGTATGAACGATATTTTGCCCATTGCTACCAAAGATAACCCTGTTACCACTGCTCGTTGGCAGGCGGTAGAAAAAGTGTTACGGCAATTGATGCATCAATATGGCTATCGTGAAATTCGCTTACCAATTGTCGAAAATACGCCCTTATTTAAACGTGCCATTGGCGAAGTGACTGATATTGTCGAAAAAGAAATGTACACCTTTGAAGACAGAGGTGGCGACTCCTTAACCTTACGTCCCGAAGGCACTGCAGGTTGTGTGCGTGCTTGTTTAGAACACGGTTTAACCTATAACCAAACCCAGCGTTTGTGGTACACAGGTGCTATGTTTCGTTATGAACGTCCACAAAAAGGCCGTTATCGTCAATTTCATCAATTTGGCGTGGAAACCTTTGGCATGAAAACTGCCGATATAGATGCTGAATTGATTTTAATGAGCGCACGTTTATGGCAGTTGTTAGGCTTGAACGATGTCGTGCGTTTAGAAATTAACAGCTTAGGCGAAATAGAAGCGCGTAATGCCTATCGTGCGGCCTTAGTTGATTATTTAAGCCAACATATTGACCAGCTTGATGAAGATTCCAAACGTCGTTTAAGTACTAATCCTTTGCGAGTGTTAGACAGTAAAGATGCCAAAACTCAAGCGGTATTGCTTAATGCCCCTCAGTTGATGAATTATTTAGACGAAGAATCACGTAGCCATTTTGCCACTTTGACCGCTATTTTAGATGGTGCAGGCATTGCTTATACCGTTAATCAGCGTTTAGTGCGTGGTTTGGACTATTACAACAAAACCGTGTTTGAGTGGGTGACAACGGCTTTAGGCGCGCAAGGCACAGTGTGTGCGGGTGGTCGTTATGATGGCTTAGTGACACAATTGGGCGGTCAAGCGACACCAGCCGTTGGTTTTGCTATTGGTTTAGAGCGTTTAGTGTTGTTATTAGAAACCTTACAACAGACAAATGACAGCAGCGAAGCCGATATTTATCTGCTTTCTGAAGTAAATACCTTGCAATCGACCTTGTTGTTAGCAGAAACACTAAGGAATAGTTTGCCTAATTATCGTATTGTCACCCACTGCGGCGGTGGTCAATTTAAAAACCAACTCAAAAAAGCCGACAAAACGGGCGCAAAACTGGCCTTATGGTTGAGTCAAGAGCCATCAGATCAACAAAACGTCATAGTCAAATGGTTACAAACAGGTGAGCAACTGACACTCGCACAAGACGAAGTAGTGTCGTATTTATTAAAAAATGGCGGAGTATTAGCGTGACTAAGCATGATGATGAAGAACTAGAGAGCCTAAAACGCTTTTGGCAAGATTACGGGATGCCAATTTTGGTGGGAGCAAGTATTGCTTTGGCGGTATTTGCAGGGTGGCGGTATTGGCAACAAAGCCAATTACAAACGGCAGCTTTAGCCGCCAATGGTTATCAAGCCTCACAAGATGCGTATCAAAAGTTAGTGGCTAATCCCGAAGATAAAGCAGCTAATACCGAGTTGCAACGAGAAGCACAAAAACTACTGCAAGAATATCCGCAAACGCCCTACGCCGCTAATGCTGCTTTATTGTTGGCAAAACGTGCGGTGGACATTAAGGACTACAAAGAAGCTGAAAAGCAATTACGGTTTTTGTTGAGCCAAAAAGTGGATGATGGTTTAAAAAGTGTGGCTACTTTACGTTTAGCCACGGTTTTAGCCGAAAAAGGTGATAACAAAGCTGCTTTAGCCTTATTGGCAACAGATACCAATGCCGCATTTATGCCCAGTCGTGAAGAGTTGCGTGGCGATTTATTAAAAGCGACAGGCGATAGTGCAGGGGCGCAAAAAGCCTACCAAGCAGCAGCCAAAGTGTTAATTGAGCGTCAAGAGCCGCGTCCTTTATTGGAGATGAAAATGGCTGATGTGGGTTTGGAAACACCTGAAATTAAGCGACCTTCTGCCATCAAAGAAGCTGGCTTGGAGTAATGTTATTTTGATTAAGCGTTGTTGTCTTATCACTACCTTATTGCTATTGGCCGCTTGTAGTTCTAACCCCAATGAGCATAAGCCTTCACCTTTACCTATCTTGCCTGCAAAAGTAGAGCAAGTGTCACTCAACAAACTACAGAGTTGGACGGTAGGTAAGGGCTTTAATAAACCCAATGAAGTGGTTGCTCGTTTGGCGCGACAAAACGATACCGTCTATGCTGCGAGTCATGATGGAACAGTATTAGCCATAGAGGGCGTGGCGAAAGTACGTTGGCAACAAAAGACCAAACTCGCAATAACAGGTGGCTTAAGCGCGGCTTATGGTCGTGTTGTCACTGCTACAGCTAATGCCGAAGTCTTGAGTTTAGATGCAGCAACAGGCAATGTGCAATGGCAAAAAACCTTGTTAGCACCTGTTTTGGCCGCCGTAGCTCAAACTGATGAACGGGTGATTGTACAAAGTAACGATGGCAAAGTGTATGGTTTAGATGCGGCAACAGGTAATACGGTATGGGTCTATGATACCCCTGCACCTGTCTTGAGTTTGCGTGGTTATGCCAGTCCTGTGGTGTTTGAAGACTTAGTGGTGATCAGTACAGCAACAGGCAAATTGGTCGCTTTGGCGGCACAAACAGGTATTCCGCAATGGGAAGTGCGCGTTGCCAACGCTAATGGCCGCTCCGAGTTAGAGCGCATGATTGATATTGATGGCGATATGCTCCTGAGCGCAGATGAAGTTTTATATGTGGCGAGTTATCAAGGGCAAGTGGTTGCTGTTGATGTCGCCGAAGCCAAGCCCATTTTACAATGGCAACAAACACTCTCCAGTTATCGTGCTTTAAGTGCAGGAGTGGAGCATGTGTATGCAGTCGATGACAGTAGTCATCTTGTGGCTTTAGATAAAACCACAGGCAAAGTGGTATGGAAACAGCAAGATTTTGCATGGCGAGGTTTGTCGCACAGTGTCACAGCCAATAATTATCTATTTGTCGGTGATAAAGACGGTTATGTACATATAATGGCGCAAAGCGATGGTAAACTACTCGGACGTTTTAAAGTCAAAGGTGCGGTAGTTGATTTGCTGGTAAACAACAATCAATTATGGGTTTATACCCAGCAAGGTCAGCTTAGAGCTTACGCATTGCCCAGCAACTAGCTTGTTGACAGCTCCTTCTTCCTGTGGGAGAGGGTTGGGGTGAGGGAGTACCCAATAAGCAAATTACCGTGTAAGTTTTAAGTTGAGAAGTTGTACATGAAACCTGTTATTGCCCTCATAGGCCGCCCTAATGTGGGTAAATCTACCCTGTTTAATCAATTAACCAAAACACGCAATGCGTTAGTGGCTAACTTGGCGGGTTTAACCCGTGATCGCCAATATGGTGATGGTCGTCTAGAAAATAAATCATTTATTGTCGTTGATACAGGCGGTTTGGGCGAGAGTGATGAAGGCATTGACTCGTATATGGCCGAACAAGCCAAAACTGCGATTCAAGAAGCCGACATTGTCTTGTTTATTGTCGATGCGCGTGCAGGTTTGTTAGGCTCAGATGAAATGATTGCCGACCACTTACGGCGTTTAAACAAACAAACCTATCTTGTGGTTAATAAAATTGATGGTTTACATGAAGATGCAGCAACGGCTGAATTTCATCGTCTTGGTTTTGCACACATTTATCAAACAGCCGCTAGTCATGGTCGCGGTGTGTTACAACTGATTAGTGATATTCTTGCGCCTTTCCCCGAAGACCCCATTGAGTTATCAGTCGAAGAAACAGGCATTAAAATTGCCATTGTTGGTCGGCCAAATGTGGGTAAATCAACCTTAGTTAATCGCTTATTGGGTGAAGATAGAGTCATTGTCTACGATATGCCGGGTACGACGCGTGACAGTATCTATATTCCTTATGAACGCCAAGGCAAAAAATACACCTTGATTGATACCGCAGGGGTGCGTAAACGTGGCCGAGTGCATGAAACGGTCGAAAAATTTTCGGTGATTAAGACGTTACAGGCGATAAAAGACGCACATGTCGTGGTTATTGTCTTTGATGCGCGTGAAGGGATTGTTGAGCAAGACCTTCACATGCTAGGATTTGCCCTAGAGAGCGGTAGAGCGGTGGTGTTAGCCATTAACAAATGGGATAACATGACTGAGTATGATAGAGGTTTGGTCAAAGCCGCCATCGAAAGACGTTTGGACTTTGTACCGTTTGTCAAAATTCATTTAATTTCGGCACTACACGGTACAGGTGTGGGTGATTTATATCCTTCGATTCATCGTGCTTATGAGTCGGCGATGATTAAAGTCCCTACTAATCGCCTAACGCAAATTTTGCAAGATGCAGTGGAAGGGCATCAACCACCCTTAGTGCATGGTCGGCGTATTAAGTTACGTTATGCCCACATGGGTGGCCAAAATCCACCGATTATTGTCATTCATGGTAATCAAACAGAAGCCATTTCTAAAGACTACAAACGTTATTTAGAAAACATCTTCCGTAAAGTATTAAAGTTGCAAGGAACGCCTGTACAACTGGAGTTTAAAACCAGTGATAACCCTTACAAGGAAGAAAATACCATGCTCAAGCCAGCACAGTTAGAGAAAAGACGGCATTTTGTGCCAGAACAAAAAAAACGCGATAAACGCTAACAAGAGCGTATCTCTTGTTAGCGCATAACAAGGGGTACGTTGTGAAAAAGTTAGTATTAGCATCCAGTATTGGTTTGTTAAGTGTTGTCCCGCCTGTCATTGCCGAAGAGTTATTATTTGGTGAGCAAGAAATGCCCGTTGTACTATCGGCAACGCGCCTTAAACAAGCGGTTGCTGATGCGCCTGCCTCAATCACCATTATTGACCGTCAAATGATTGCCCAATCGGGTGCGCGTGAAATTCCTGATGTTTTGCGTTTAGTACCAGGTATGGTGGTGGGCTATGAAAAAGGTTGGGAAGCCTTTGTCAGTTATCATGGCACATCAGCCGATATGGCGCGGCGTATGCAGGTATTAATTGATGGCCGTTCGGTATTTCAACCCAGTTTGGCTTTTGTGGACTGGATAGGTTTACCTTTGGAATTGGATGATATTGACCGTATCGAAGTGGTGCGAGGGCCAAATGCTGCCGCTTATGGCGCGAATAGTTTTTTGGCAGTGGTCAATATTATTACCCGTAACCCTGCCGATTTACCCACAGTGCGTGCTTATACTCGTCAAGGTGGCGAGGGCATTAACGATAATTATGTCAGTTATGCGGGGGCAACAGAGCGTTTAAGTTGGCAGTTATCGGCTAATCAACGTAATGACAGTGGTTTTAGCACATATTATAATAAAGAACCCTTAAGAGATGCGAATAATAACAAAATCAAAGATGCCAAAGGAAATAACGTTGAAGGCTTTGTACCAAGACCTTATGCTGACGATAAACGCCAAAAAGCAGTTTATGGACAAATGCTTTGGGAGTCAGGTAACGAGAGCTTAATTAAATTTGGTGCGGGTCATTCGGAATTAGTCGGTGGTAATCGTGCTTTTGATGACTCGGTACCACTTTTAGAAGAGCCTGATTTTATTTCTGAGCAAAATTATCTTAATGTATCGCTAGAGCACAACACTCAAAATCATCAAATTCAATTTAGTAGTGATTATTCGCAATTTAAGGCCAAACAGCAGCTTTTGCTTGCATTACCTCCCAAGTTCTTTATGGTAGAGTTGCAACAAATGTTTGTCATAAATCGTATTTATACAAGTGAGCTTTTGGACGGTAAGTTTAGCCTACCTAATGACCCGAAATTACAAAGTTTGTTAATACCATTTTTATGTAAATCAACAACAGAAACAGACTTAAGTGACATTAATCCAACCTACCCCGCGATATGTAAGGACTTGGAACTAAAAGCAGATACTGTTTACGCCTCAGAAAAAGATTTAAATTACACCTCAGACTTAGAGCAAAAAGAGTCACGGTTTGAAGCCGAATTACAAGACACATGGACGCTTAATCCTAATTTACGTGTTGTTTATGGTGCAGGCATACAAAACTCTCGTGCTGACTCTATGCATTATTTTGGCGGAAAGGTCGAAAATACCGTATGGCGTATCTTTGCTCATGGTGAATGGCAGTTTTTACCTGACTGGCGACTCAATGCAGGGATGATGGATGAGCATGATGATTATTCAGGACATTTAAAGTCGCCACGCCTCGCCCTAAATTGGCGTTTTTTGCCTACGCATTCTCTGCGGATGGTTTCTTCTCGCGCTTATCGAACGCCCGATTTACGTGAGTCTAAAGCGTATTGGCAATACTATGGTAAAACTGAAGACCGTTCGTTAAGCCAATATGATGGTTATTTTCCTTTTGTTGGCCAAGCACCTGCGGCAGAAGGACAAACCTGTGTTTATAGTGACAGTTATGTGATTACAGGCAGTACCATTTGTACCAATGGTGCACCCAGTGAGCGTATTACCTCCAGTGAAATTGGCTATTATGGTGAATTACCCAAGCAGCATTTACAGGTTGATATTCGAGTTTTCAAAGACAGTTTGCGTTTAAGTGAACATAATTTAGAAGTTGACGATTTTGTTATCTCGCCAACAGAACGACATCAGCAACGTGGTGTAGAGTTAGCAACACAATGGCGACCACATCCTCATTGGCGATTTTTAGTGAATTATGCTTATGATGATATTACAGGCGGCAATGATAATACCGATTTTGTGCCTAAACACAGTGGTAATGTGGCTGCTTGGTACGATACAGGACGTGGTGTACAGTCTAGCTTAAGTTATGTATTTTATAATCAACTATACAATGACCCATATGATGGCGGATTATACTTTGACCGTTTAGACTGGCGGTTGGCTAAAAAATGGTCTATGCAAAAAATACATGATGTTGAGTTGTCTGCCGTTTGGCAAGTTCGTTTAACCGAAGATAGAGAATTGCGCCGTCACAATGGCGCACCGCGTGATAAGGTGTGGTTACAATTAAGTTATGTTTATGACTAGGCGATAAGCGCGTAAGTCTTAAAAACTGAGGCACAAAGGATGGTGCAAAAAATGACATATCTACAGAGTCTACTAACGCTAGTGCTGTATTGCTGGTTATGTTTACCCGTTTACGCAGCAACACAAATACAAATTTTAACGACCCGTGGCGAGGAGTCGTCAGATTTGTTCGCCTATTTAAGTAAAGATTTAGGCTCAGATGTTCAAGTTAGCATGGGCGAGCAAATCAATCATAAGGCAGATTTGTTAGTTGTATTGCAAAAAGACTTAGTGAGCAATTTGCCCGCACAACGTCCTCCCATTTTATTTGTTTTGCCTCAGCCACTGGCTATCGAATTACAAAAACAAGACAGTGCTTTGTATTGGACTCCGAGCTTGGCGGCACAATTAGCGCTAATTAAAACTATTTTACCTGCCACTAATCGGGTGGGAATGTTGGTTGGCGCAGAAAATGACGATATGTCGTGGTTGCGAACGTTTAAGCAATATGCACAACAACAATCAGTAGAAGTACGTATTCAAAGTGTTGATAAAAGCCGTATCGGACGGCAAGTGTCCGAGTTGGCAACGGCTACGGATGTATTATTAGCCCAACCAGACAGTAGCATTTATAATCGCGAAACCATTCGTTTTATTTTGTTAGCTGCCTATCGTCAAAATAAAGCCTTGATAGGCCCTAGTTTAGCGTTTGTTAATGCAGGGGCTTTAGCCACTTTATATGCAGCTCCTGCCAGTATTAACCAAGAAATCAGTCAACGTATTCAGTATTTTATTAAACAGCAAAAATTACCCCCATCGGGTCGGGTAAAGCGTTTAGAGGTCAGTGTTAATCCGCAAGTAGCTAAATCCTTGGGGCTGAATGTGCCATCAAGTAGTGAGTTGCAACGTATAATTCGTTTTGAGGAGTTACCGATATGGCCGTAACTTCTAAATGGAGTTTGCGTACACGCATTTTACTACTTACTTCATTACCTGCTTTTTTAATGTTTGTCATTATGTTGGCGTATCATGTTTATGAGCGTTTACATGATGCCGAACAAGAGCAAACTCGTTTAGGGATGATTATGGCCACGCAATTGGCCGCAGCGACTGATTTTGCCATTATGTCGGGCAGTTTTGATGGACTTGTACCACAAGTTGATGCCATTTTAGCGCAACCAGGTACGGCTTCGGTGCGCGTCTTAGATGCTAATAATCGACTGTTGTTTAGTAAACAGCATCAATTACCTAAAGACGAGCAACAACAGCATTATACAGCGACAGTTTATCAACAAACGGTCAATTTAGACAGCAATGATTGGTTAGTGAGTGATGCCAATAATAATACGCCCAAGACGATTTTAGGGGTGGTAGATATAGGATTTAGTTCGGCTTATATTTTGCAAAAAGAAAAAACTATTATTTTAAAAAGTGTCGCTTTGGCGTTGATTGTGTTGTTATTAGTGGGTGGTATAGGTTTGTGGTTGGCCTTATCACTCGAAAAACCATTACGCGCTATTATTGGTTTAGTGGGAGCGTTAAAAAATCGTCAATATGATGCGCGAGTTCATGTTAAGCAAGATGGCGAATTAGGCGCGTTGGCGTATCATCTCAATTTATTGGCAGCGATGTTAGAAGAGCATCGTTTGTTACAAGTCAAAAACACTGAAGAACTCTCTACTGCTCGTCGCCGTGCGGATAAAGCTAATCAAGCCAAAAGTGAGTTTTTGGCGATGATGAGCCATGAATTAAGAACGCCACTCAATGCGATTTCGGGTGGTTTGCAACTGTTAAACGGTGAACCCTTACCGCCATCAAGTACCGAGTTTGTAGAAATGGCGACAGTAGCCACAGCCGATTTACGGCGTTTGGTGGATGATGTTTTAGACTTTTCTAAAGTAGAGGAAGGACGTTTAGCGTTAAATATAAGGGCATTTGCGCCACAACAATTATTGCAGCATATCGCTGATGTGTTTCGTTTAGAGGCACAGCATAAAGGTTTAGAGTTGACTTTTGAGTTAGAAGGGCAAACCGATATTTGGCTCAAAGGCGATGATATGCGTGTGCGCCAAATTTTGTCTAAATTATTAGATAATGCGATTAAGTTTACCAAAAAAGGTCGAGTCGGAATAAAAGCTAAAATTAGCCCCTATAATGAGGTTCAGGCGCAGTTTTTATGCGAGATATTTGATACGGGTATTGGCATTAACAGCGATGCCTTGGCGCATATTTTTCAACCGTTTACCCAAGTTGACCGTTCACATACTCGCAGTTTTGGCGGTGCAGGTTTAGGGCTAGCAATCGCTTCACGTTTAAGCCGTTTAATGCATGCCGAATTGCGTGTTGAAAGTGAGTTGTTAGTAGGAACGTGTTTTTCCTTTGAGGTGGTACTGCCAATTTGTACCGAATGTGGTGCGTTAAAAGAGGGGCAGGTGCTGCATTTACAAGCCAAACGTGCGACTTTTAATGCCCATGTGTTGGTGGTTGATGATAATCCTGCCAATCGTAAAGTCGCCGAAGCCATGCTTAAAGCCGCGGGTTGTACTGTGGTGAGTGCCAATAATGGTCAAGAAGCCCTTAATGAGTTGCTGGCAGGCGATATAGATTTGGTATTGATGGATTGTCAAATGCCGATTATGGATGGTTATGAAGCTACAAAAAAATGGCGCGAACAAGAAACTGAAAAGCGTATTCCTATCATTGCCTTGACCGCTAATGCCAGCTCTGACAATGAAGTTCATTGTATTGCCGCAGGCATGGATGCCATGCTGAGTAAACCATTTCGCCGTCAACAATTAGAAATGTTATTAAATGCGTGGTTAAGTTTTAATCATCAGTTAAGTTGACTATGTTTGGGACTTACGCAGTTATCGCTTATTTGCTCGCTAAAAAATCGTTTTTAACGATTTTTAGCTTACAAAACGCGCTAATTTCCGTGAAATGCGTCAGTCCTAATCTCCAAAGATGATAAATCCTGCTCTGGCGCATACAGTGCAACGGCTAATTGCCAATCTATGGTTGCGTAGGTTTTTACTGATAAAGGCAAGTGTTGGTATTGTGTGGGATAACTGATTGGGTTGGCAGTGTGTGCCACAAAGCGGATGTGTGCTAAATGATACGCTAAACCTTGATGCCATGCCTTAACACAGGCTTCTTTGCGCGTCCAAAAATCTAAAAACGCGGATTCTGCTTCGGACAAGGGTAATTGACGTAAATACTGATATTCTTCATCGGCAAAAAAGCGTTGTGCGATCGCCAAAAAAATATTTTTGCAAGGGCGTTGCTCAATGTCTATGCCACAGTGTTGCTCACTACTTAACACACATGCCAACCAATCACCACTATGACTAATACTCAAATGTAAGCTACTTTGTGTCTTATCAAGCACTAAGCGTTGATTAATTTTGCTCAAACGCCATAAGGTATTACTGTTTTCTCGGTGTGATAGGCAACGGCGAATAAACAAACGACTGGCAATAAAACTTCGTAAGCGATGTGGATGTTTATAGGCCGTCGCTTGTTGTTGTTCAATTGGCGGCAATTGTGCTAAGTACAAGGGAATATCAGAGCATGGCCATGTGATTTTTTGCACATAAATACTGGCAAAACTCATGGTGTTAAGACCAATAATGGGTCAACACGCGCATTGTTAATACTTAAGCCCCAATGTAAATGCGGGCCTGTAGCACGACCTGTTTGTCCGACCAAACCAATCACCTCACCTTGTTTGACAGTTTGGCCTTTTTCGACCATGATTTTGCTTAAATGGCACATCATCGAAATAATCCCTTGACCGTGGTCAATCATCACTGTTTGGCCATTAAAGAAATAATCGCCAGTTTGAGCCACAATACCATTGGCAGGGGCGAGAATTTTTTTACCTTCGGGGGCTGCAATATCTAAACCCGAATGCGGGTCGCGTGCTTGGTCATTAAAAAAACGCTTCAAACCAAAAGGACTGCTAATTTTGCCGCGTATTGGCCATGTAAAGGTTGGCCATTGTAAGGGGGCTGGACTAAAACTTTGATAAACTGTTTTTTGTTCGGCCGCTTCACGGCTATAACGTGCAAGTTCGGTTTCGCTAGGAGTGACTTTATTACTTTGAGTTTGTTGAAGGGTAATGCGTTGTTCGGGATAATGTTTGTCGCTAATTTCAAAGCTCAAACTATCCATAAAGCCTTCCGCTTGTAATACGACATTGGCCGTGCCTACAGGCGCACTCAAAGGAATCCCTACTATGGCGGTACGCTGCTGTTTATCCATAATAATGGGTACAGGCATTTGATTAAACAGTACTTGTACCGTTTCGGGAGCATATTCAGGTAAAGGAATTAAGGCGATACCGCCTGCTGTGCGTTGTTCTTGCGGTAAAGCATGTGCTAATGGGGAGAGTATCAGCAATATACTAAGAAAATGGAGTTTGTTCATAACAGCGTATTTTTAAAAGAGATAACATTAAATCATACACAAACAATGCCACAAAGGAGTAGTTAATGAACAAGCAAATCGTGACAATACTGTTAATTGGTGCAGTTCTTTGGGGTTGGACAGAACGTGCAGCCCTTAAAGCACAATGGCAAAAATACAGCCAACAGCAAACGCCACAGGCAACACAAACATCCGTTTATACTTGGAAAGACAGTGAAGGAACGGTGCATTATTCAACCAGTCCCGATAATAAGCATGCCAAGCAAACGGTGATTGATACCTCGAAAATTACCCGTTTAGAGCCATTACCTGAACCTAAAGAAGATAAAAAAAGCCAAGATAAATTATTGGTTTTAGAAGTGCGTGAAGAGTTAGAACGTAATCGAGATATTATTCAGGCCGAAAAAGAACGCCGAGTCATGCAACAGTAACATATTGCCGACAATGACACATTGAATCTACTACACTAAAAGCGTTATAACAAAGCACTGAAAAAACAATAGTAAAAATCGGAGTATAACGATGATAAAAACCCGTCTTTCGGTCGCAGTACTTGCTGCCACTTTGACCTTAGTTGGTTGTATTGGTGATGACGAAGAACAAAAAGTAGTCACCGAGTCTTATGTTGGTTTTGACCCTGTAGTTGCCTCGGCTGATAATGCTAACTTACCTGCCACGCAACAACGTAGGCCTGTAATTCCTTTTCCGTTTGATGCCTTGTTTTCAGGCGCAAAAACGCCTACCTTAAACATTCCAGGTGCGAGTGTGTCCAATTTAGTTACCAATGCCAACATGTTGGATGGTTTTTCGACAACGGCATCTATGTTTATGGATGTGTTTGGTTATGTAGATATGGAGACTGTTAAAACGAATCTCGTTATTGTTGAAAGAAAAGCTATACCACGAGTGTTAGCTTATGGTGTTGATTACACCATTGAGTTTTCCTCTGTAAAAGATGGTTCTGGTATTCCTATTAACGCCCAGCGTACCCGTTTGCTGATTGAACCTCTAAAGCCATTAATGCCTAGTACTACGTATATTATTGCGCTTAAAAAAGGCGTAAAAACCACCAATGGTGGTATGGTTCAACCCAGCTTTATGTTTAATTTTTTAAATAGTGATACACCAATTGCTAGCGTTACTGACAGTTACTTTAAGCGTTTTTCGGCTGCCGAAAAGGCAACTTTAGAGGCTTTGCGTAGCCAATTAATTCGTCCAGTTGTCAAAGGCTTAGCTCCGTTAGGTATTATGGATAAAGATGTGTTATTAGCCTATACCATGACCACGCAAAGCACCACCAAAACCTTAGATAAAATCGCTGCGGCAACGGTTGCTAGTGATATTGCAGCTTTTCCTACAGGTAAAACTCCAACAGATTTTAATGCCGCATTACCTGCTAATGCTGATGTGTATGTGGGGACATTAAAAGTGCCTTATTATGGTCATACACCTGTCTCGGCAACAACCGAAAATAAAGCACCTATTTTGACTAGTTATTGGAAAGCAGATAAAGATATTGTGGATGAAAGTGCGCCATTTGTGGGTAATCCAGTGAAGGGTTGTAAAGCGTATACTGATATAAAAAACACTTTACCAGACACAATGAGTACCACAACCTGCTTCCCAATGCCTTTAAAACAAAGCGATCAAACTATTCCAATGCTAATTACCGTACCTAAAGGAGTTAAACCTGCTGGTGGTTGGCCAGTCGTGATTTTTCAACATGGAATTACGGGTAATAGAACCAATATGTTACCTATTGCTCCTGCATTTGCTCAAGCAGGTTATGTAACTGTGGCTATTGATTTACCTTTGCATGGTATTACCCCAACAGATGCAGCGAGTGGGCTGAGAATCACAGGCGTATCTGAACGTACCTTTGATGTGGACTCAGCGGGCGAATATCACGGAGCATATGACATAGTTACCAAAGATGCAGATGGAAAAGATGTTTTCAAAAATACCGAGGGTAGATTAGTCGCTTCTTCTGGCTCATTTTTTATTAACTTACCTAACCCCATAAGCAGCCGTGATAACTTGCGTCAAGGGGCTGCTGATATTTTAGTATTGGCAAAAAGTTTAGGTGATTTAAACCTTGATGGTGTGGCAGGCGGTGATATTGATACCTCAAAAATTCGATTTACAGGCATTTCTTTAGGCTCGATTGTTGGTACGGTGGCATTAGGTGCGGACAATGCTAAGACTATCGGTGCTGCTTCATTATCGGTAGGTAGTGGCGGTATTGCTAAAATGCTAGATGCTTCCTATTCTTATGGGCCAAGAATTAGAGCGGGACTCGTCAATACACAAGATCCGTCAAAAACAGTATCTGAAAACTCCGATGATTACGAAACCTTTATGCGTTTTGCCCAAACCTTAACGGATAGTGGTGACCCAATTAACTTTGCTGTAGCAGCTAAAAATAACCACCCCTTACATTTAAGTGAAGTATTGGGAGATTTGGTTGTTCCTAATAAAGCTACAAAAACAACCGACCTTGTAGAGGCAGAAAAGTCTTCTTATGACTATGTAGGAGCAACAGGGTTTTTATCGGGTACTGATGCTTTAGCGCGGGTTATGGGTTTAGACCAGTCTATGTCAGCATTGGATATTAGTGCAATTACTGCGACTCAAAAAATAAGCCCAACAGGACTGGGTATTTTTCTGAAATTTAAACAAGGTAAACATGCCTCATTGATTGACCCAAGACATCCTAAAGATGAAGATACTACGGATGCTGTTGTGGCAACTGAGACAGAAAAAGTACCTTATTTGGCGGTTACTCAAGAGATGCAACGTCAGACGGTAAACTTTATTGTCTCTAATGGTGTATGTTTACCCATTGGCCAAAACTGTGCTTTTTAATGTTGAGTGAAGCTAAATTCTAGGGTGAGCCTATGTGTTCACTCAAAAGAGTGGAGGCAGACCTATGTGTCTGCCTCCACTTCTGTATAGTCCAATTTTGACTCTTCATATATTAACCCTTTAATCCCACGCCACGACAGACTATAATTGCGCGACTTTTAATTGTCGTCGAGTGGCGTGTTTATGTTAACCATCGTCCAAGAAGCCCTCACATTTGATGATGTGCTTTTACTTCCTGCTT
>Ga0114982_1000969_pt1 | contig 14944 bp, 12 predicted proteins | sample Shrwel_input2_FT_FD_87183 | JGI IMG/M metagenome (GOLD analysis project Ga0114982, IMG submission 87183) | Subsurface microbial communities from deep shales in Ohio, USA - Utica-3 well 1 S input2 FT | ecosystem: Environmental > Aquatic > Deep subsurface > Shale gas/oil reservoir > Produced... | reverse complement strand
GCATCGACCCGCTCGACCCGGCCCAGCCGGCCCGCCGGTACATCCACGGCGGCTCCTTCGACGACCTCGACGACGGGCGCGTGATCCTCGGGCTCGGGCTCGCGCAGCAGCTGCGCGTCCGCGTCGGCGACAAGGTCGAGCTCTGGTCCCCGGCGATGGCCGAGCGGGCGGAGAAGGGCAAGGCGCCCCTGCCCGCCGAGTTCGAGGTCTGCGCCATCCTCCGCACCGGCTTCACCGAGGTCGACAACGTGGCCGCGCTCATCCCGTTGCGGCGCTTCCGCGAGATCTGGAACCTCGGCCCGCGCGCCCACGGCGTGATCCTGCGCCTCAAGGAGCCCGCCCGCGCCGAGGAGGTCGCCGGCCGCCTGAACGTCGGCCACCCCGACCTGGTCTTCCGCCCGTGGCAGGCGATCAAGCGCAACTTCCTCGAGGCGATCCGCTTCGAGAAGACGATGCTCTTCTTCCTGATGTTCATCATCACGCTGGTCGCGTCCTTCTCGATCGGCAGCACCCTGTTCTCCGCCGTCATCCGCCGCTCCCGCGAGGTCGGCGTGCTCGCCGCGCTCGGCGCCGGCCGCGGCGCGATCCTCGCGCTCTTCGGCCTGCAGGGCCTGCTCATCGGCGCGCTGGGCACGGGCCTCGGCTTCCTGCTGACCGGCGGCATCCTCCACTTCCGCGACTCGATCCTCGGCGCGATCAACGCCGTCTTCGGCGACGGCGACATGGTCGCCAGCGTCTACCAGTTCGCCAACATCCCGCTCCATTACGACCCGACCGACTTCGTGGCGGCGGGCGTCTTCACCCTGCTCGTCACGACGTTGGCGGGCTTCGTCCCGGCGCTCTGGGCGGCCGGGCGCAAACCCTCGGAGGCCATGCGCGATGCGTGAGGTCGTCCTCCAGGCCACGGGCCTCGCGAAGGCGTTCGCCGCCCCCGCCGGTCCCTTGCCCGTGCTCACCGCGGTCTCGCTCGAGGTCCGCGCCGGCGAGTCCGTCTCCATCCGCGGCTCCTCGGGCTCCGGCAAGACCACCTTGCTCCAGCTGCTCGGCGGCCTCGACGTCCCCGACGCCGGGGAGGTGCGCGTCGCCTGCGAGGGCGCCCTCGTGGCGCCCCGCCGCCGCCTGGGCCGCGGCGTCGGCTTCGTCTTCCAGAACTACCAGCTCATGCCCGAGCTGACCGCGCTCGAGAACGTCGCGCTCGCCGCCCGGATCGTGGGCGTCCCGTCCGCCGCCGCCACCGCGGCCGCCCGCGAGCTCCTCGGGCTCGTCGGCCTCGCCGCCCGCGCCGACCACCTGCCGTCCCGCCTTTCCGGCGGCGAGTGCCAGCGCGTCGCCCTCGCCCGCGCCCTGGTCAACCGCCCCGCGGTGCTCCTCGCCGACGAGCCGACCGGCAACCTCGACGAACGGACCGCGGAGGAGATCATGCGCCTGCTGCTCGAGGTCGTGGCCGCCCGCGGCCTGGCGCTGGTGCTGGTGACGCACAGCCGCGAGTTCGCCGAACGCGCGTCGCGTCGCCTGGTGCTCTCCGGCGGCGTCCTTTCGCCCGCCTGATTTGACAATCCGGCCGGCGGCGGTTGGGTAGCGTCACCATGCACGCCGCCCTGACCCCCGCCCAACTGCTCGCTTCCCTGGAATGGCGCTACGCCACCAAGGCCTTCGATACCCGCAAGCTGCCGGAAGCCACCTGGGCCGCGCTCGAGGAGTCGCTCCGCCTCACGCCGTCCTCCTTCGGCCTGCAGCCGTGGAAGTTCCTCGTCATCACCGACCCCGCCGTCCGCGCCAAGCTCCGCCCGGTCTCCTGGAACCAGACGCAGGTCACCGACGCCTCGCACCTCGTCGTCTTCGCCCGCCGCACCGAGGTCACCGAGCAGGACGTGAACGAGTTCTTCCACCAGATGGTCGCCGAGCGCCAGGCCGATCCCGCCGCGCTCGAGCCCTACCGCCAGATGATGATCGGCGGCGTGGTCAAGGGGAAGGACGCCGCCGGCCAGAAGGAATGGGCCGCCCGCCAGCTCTACATCGCCCTCGGCCAGCTCATGGGCGCCGCCGCCGCCCTCGCGGTGGACACCTGCGCGCTCGAAGGCATCGACCCCGCCGCCTACACCGAGATCCTCGGCCTCAAGGGCACCGGTTACGAGGTCGTGGTCGCCTGCGCCGTCGGCTACCGCTCCGGCGCCGACAAGTACGCTCAGCTCAAGAAGATCCGCTACCCCAAGGCCCGCGTCATCGCGCAGGTCTGAGCCCGCTCAGCTCCGCGTCGCCCACCGCGCGAACTCCTCGTCGTCCGCGAGGACGGGCGGGTCGCCGTACTCCGTCGAGAGCAGGTTCCGGTAGGCCTCGTCGGCGAAGCGCCGGCAATGGAGCAGCACGCGGGCCGTCTGGCCGGGTGCGCGGACCAGCCGGCCCAGCGCCTGGTTGACCTTGCGCATGCCGGGCCGGACGTACGCCAGCGCGAAGGCGTCCTCCACGCCGTCGTTGGCGAACATCTTCCGCCGCGCCTCCTGCAGCGCGTTCACTTCGGGCAGGGCGGGGCCGACGATCACCGCGGAGCGGATGCGCCCGCCCAGCATGTCGACGCCTTCGCCCAGCGACCCGCCGAGGATCAGGCACAGGATCGTGTGCCGGTTGAGGGAGTCCTCGACGAAGCGCGCGGTGCCGTCCGGGCCGAGCCCGCGCGGCTGCAGGGCGACGTCCGCCTTCGGGTCGAGGTCCGCCAGTTCCTTGCCGACCCCTTCGGCGTACTTGTACGAGGGGAAGAAGGCGGCCACGGCCCCTTCCTGCGACAGGCGGAGCAAGGCCGCGGCCGTGCGCGCGAGGTGCGTCTCCCGGGTCTTCAGGCGCGTGTCCACGCGGCCGTCGATCGCCACCGTGTAGGCCCCTTGGCGCCACGACGCGAGCGCGTCGACCTTCGCGAGCGCGTCGCCGTCGAGGCCGCACTCGGCCGCCAGCGCCCCGCGCGGCCCCGGGGTCGCGGTCATCAGCAGCGCGTGCCCGAACTTCAGGAGCCGCTCGCCCGTCGCCTTCGCCGCCGAGAGGCAATCCAGGCTCAGCATCCCCGGGCGCGGGGACCACAGCAGCCAGCCGAGGTCGGCCGCCTCCAGCCGGTCGGACCACGTCGCGGCGTTCCAGAGCCCTTGCCGGGTGAGGTCCGTCAGGTCGTCGGTGTTGAACGGCTGGTTCGCCGCGAGTTCCGCCAAGGTCTCCGCATGCCCCATCGCCTCCAGCCGGTCGTCGGGCGAGACCGCGTCGGCCTTGGGCAGGCGCGCCAGGAAGTCGGCCCAGGCCTGCGTGGCGCGGATCCACGGCTCGGGCGCGCGGTGGCGCACCAGTTCGTGGGCCAGGTCGGCCGCGTCCTGCGCCTCGTCCCGCAGCGACAGGCACTCCGCCGCCCGCTCCGGCAGGTTATGCGCCTCGTCGACGATCAGCGCGGTGTCGGACTCGTCCCAGCCGGGCACGTTCTCGAGCGCCGCGCGGTTGCGGGGCGAGAACACGTAGTTGTAGTCGCAGATCACCACCTCCGCGTGCGCGAGCATCGCCTTGGTGATGTCCCACGGCGGCACGCCCGCCAGCCGGCCGATCTCCCGGATCCGGCGGAGGTTCGAGCCGTCCTCGAGCAGCGCCTGCGGGTCGATGCCGGCCCGGGCCCAATTGCGGCGGATCTCCTCCGGGTCGTCGGGCAGGCCCTCGACCTCGTGCTCGGCCCGCGGGCGCAGCACCAGGGCGCGCAGCTCGGACGCTTTCGCCAGGCGGCGGAGTTCCTGCAGCACCTGCAGCTGGCCCGTGCCCTTGCCCGTCAGGTAGAGCAGGCGCCCGGCGCGGCCGCCGCGCAGCAGGCCGAGGCCGTGGCGGAGCGCGGCCGAGGTCTTGCCGAAGCCCGTCGGCGCGACGAGCAGCCGCGTGGTCGACTCCATCCCCGCCTGGTCGAGGTCGGCGCAGCCCTGCAGCCACTCCGGCCGCGGTTCCTTGAACGGCAGGCGGTCCGGCAGGCAGAGCAGGCGGGCATGGCTCGCGCGCCGGTTCTCGGCGTGCGCCGCGATCGTCTCGGCCTGCTTCAGCAGGTCGGCCTCGGCCGTGGCCGGCAACGGCACCGCCTGCTTCTCGCCGCTGGTCAGGTCGACGAAGATCACCTCGCCCTGCACCGCGCGGACGGCGGGGTCCAGGCGCGCGGCGTGGCAGTAGAGCGTCAGCTGCAGGAAGTGGTGCGGGTAGCGTTGGAGCAGCTGGTCGGACCGGCGGGGGAGCGATTGGCTGATGGTCTTCACCTCGCGGATGCGCACCGCGCCGGCGGCTTCGCGCCACTGGTCCGCCCGGCCCGTCACGACCAACGTCCAGCCCAGCGCCTGCACCTCGCAGTTCGCCGCGCGCTCGAACGTCCAGCCATCCTGCTCGGCCTCCGCCTGCCGGCGCAGCGTCTCGTGCCATTGCCGCCCGGCCTCCGCGCGCCACGGGGCGCCGCCGCTCCCGGCCCCGGGACCGGGCCGGAACGTGGCGAACTCCTGCGCGCTCAGTTCGATGCGCCGCGACTTGATGTCGAAACGCATCAGGGCAGGACGAAGTGGGCTTCGCCCGCGGCCCAGCGTTCGAGGTCGGTGGCCAGGCGCGCGACGACTTCCTCCTCGGTCGTCTGCGCGTCGAGCGGCTGGAGCAGCACCGCGCCGGCGGCCTCGCGCCGGGCGCCCAGTCCCGGCAGCCAATCTTCCTGCACCGGCCACCCGCCGTCCTTGAGCATCAGCCACAGGCCCTTGAAGTAGGCGGCGTCGGCCCGCGGGCGCGTGGCCATCGCCTCGAAGGTCTCGGCGGCGATGCGCGCGCAGACCGGGGCGGACTCGGGGGGCGGCGGGTTCTTGCGGAGCATCGCGGCGAACCGGCAGGCCCGCTCGAGCGTGCGGTGGTCCCGGGCGATGCCGAGGCGGCGGTGGAGCAGGCGGTAGTCGCGCGCGAAGCGCGTGCCGCCGTCCTTGGCCCGCTCCAGCGTGATCTCGCCGTCGTCGAAGAGGTCCGGCGTCGTGGCGGTCTTGCCCGGCCGGGCGCGGATCAGGCAACGCACGAGGCCTTCGGTGGGCTCGAGCAGCGTGAGCAGCGAATGCGATTCCCCCGACGGGTCGCGTCCGAGCACCAGGCAACGCAACGGGGCCGAGGACATCCGCCTCAGGCCTGGTCTTCGCCCTTCGGGATGACGGCGCCGAAGCTCATCAGCAGGCCGAGCGCCTCGGAGACCTTGAGCTTGGTCTCGCGGATCTCCTCCGCCGGCACCTGGAGGATGAAGCCCGAGGTCGGGGCCGGCGCGGCGGGGATGAAGACGTTGACGACGGGGCGGCCGACGGCCTCGGAGAAGGCGGTCGGCTGCTCGTGGGTGACGAAGGCGATGCTCCAGCAGTCCTTGCGGGGGTACTGCACCAGCACCACGCGCCGGAAGGTGTCCTTGTTGCGTCCGCTCAGGGCGTCGACCATCTGGCGGATGGAGTTGTAGAGGGCGCCCAGGCCCGGGGTCTTCTCCAGCATCTTGGCGAAGACATGGTGCATGATCTTGCCGAAGAGCCGCTTCGACAGGTAGCCGATCACGGTCAGCACCAGCAGCATCACGATGGCGGAGGCGATGGTCAGGCCCAGCCCCATGAGGCCTTCGTTGAGGTTCGGCAGCGGCTGCTTGGTGTTCTCGAAGAACCAGTTGATGACGAGCACCGCGAGCTGCTTCGCCGGCTTGCCGAGGAGGTCGACCAGGATCGACACGACGTACAGCGTCAGCCCGAGCGGCAGCATCAGGAAGAGGCCCGTGAGGAAATTGTGCCCGAGGCGGGACAGGAAGGTCGGTTTGTCGGCGGGCTGACTCATGTGGGTCCAAGGAAAGCCCTTTCGCCCCTGCTGGCAAGGGTGGGCGATGTGAACCGCCGGTTTGCTTTCGGCCGGCGGGGCCGTACCTTGGTCGGGCAATGAGATTGCCCCATCTCCTCCTCGCCATGGCCACCTTCGTCCCCTCCTTCCTCCGCGGCACCGAGGAAGCCTACCCGCGGACCCCGATGGGGTCGATCGAGACCAAGACCTTGCCGGCCGCCCGGCTGATGGTGGCCGAATCCCCGAAGGGCTACTTCGAGTCCGGCAACGGGCTCTTCATGAAGCTGTTCCGCTACATCGACGGCAACCAGATCCCGATGACGGCCCCGGTGGAGGCGCGCCTCCAGCCCGGCGTCATGGTCTTCTACATGGACGCCGGTTCGGCCAAGCGCACCGACCTGCAGGCGACCCCGCAGGTGAAGCTCGCCGAGACGCCCGCCCGGCTCGTCGCCTCGATCGGCGTGCGCGGCTCCTACTCGCGCGAGAACTTCGACGAAGCCCTCGCCAAGCTCAAGGCCTGGCTGGCCACCCGCCCCGACCTCGCGCCGCAGGGCGAGCCCTACGCGGTCTACTGGAACAGCCCCTTCGTCCCCGGGATCTTCAAGCACTCCGAAGTGCACATCCCCGTCGCCGCGAAGCCCGCGGCCCCCGCCGCGCCGGCGAAGTAGGTCCGGGTCAGCGCCAGACGAGGATCCATTCGACCTTCGCGGCCTCGTCCTCGATGCGCGTCCCTTCGCCCGCCTTGGCGCCGGCGATGAGTTCGGCCGCCTTGCGGCGCAGCGACTTGTCCTTGCCGGCCTTCGCCAGCAGCAGCGCCTGCAGCCGCTCCCACTCGCGCGTGGACTCGGGGGCCCCGAGGGCGCCGAGCTTGGCGAGGTTGAATTCCTTGCGCGTCCAGCCGGGTCGCGCCGGGTCGGCGGTCTTCAGCTGCGCGGCCAGCAGTTCGGAGGGCTTGGCGAGTTCCTTCGCGGCCTTGGCGTCGAGTTCGTAGAGCAGGACGCCTTCGCCCTTCACGGTGACGAAGGTGCCGGCGACGACCTTGGCCTTGGAGAGGGCGCCGAAGCCGCTGCGGTTGGAGCCCAGCTGGCGGGCCGAGAAGTTCGCCACGAAGGCCTGGAATTTTTCCGGCGGCAGCAGGACGACGATCGGGCCGCCCGCCTCGTCCTTCTCGTTGCCGGAGAGGATGCGCACCGCCGCCGCCGGGGCGTCGCTCGCCACCAGCCCGGGCTCCTCGAGGCCGAGCACGGCCGTCTTCACCGGCTTCCCTTCGAACGCGGCCGGGGTGGCGCGCCACGTGTCGGCGGCGAACGGGTCGCCCTTGCGGGCGTTGGGCGTCAGGGCCGCGAGCGTCGCGACGAGGAGGAGGGGGCCGACCATCGGTTCAGGCCCAGGCGCGTTGGCGCCAGGCGAGGCCTTCGGCGATCTCGCGGGCGAGGGCCGGACCGCGGAAAACCAGCCCGGAGTAGACCTGCACGAGGCAGGCGCCCTCGTCCATGAAGCGGCCCGCGTCGGCCGCGCAGGTGATCCCGCCGCAACCCACCACGGGGATCCGTCCGCCCGATTCCTTGACCAGGAAACGCACGACCTTGAGCGAGCGTTCGAGCAGCGGCGCGCCGCTGAGCCCGCCCTTCGTCGCGCACGCCTCGGTGCCGGGCGGGCGCGTGATGGTCGTGTTGGTGGCGATGATGCCGGCGAAGCCGCATTCGCCGACGACGCTGACGATGTCGGCCAGCTGGTGCGGGTTGAGGTCGGGCGCGACCTTGAGCAGCAGCGGCACGGGGCCGCCGGCGACGCCGCGGTTCTCGCGGGCGAGGGTGGCGAGGAGCGTCACCAGCGGGCCGCGGTCCTGCAGGGCCCGCAGGCCGGTGGTGTTCGGGCTGCTGATGTTGACCACGACGTAGTCGGCCAAGGGCGCGAGCCGCTGGAAGCCGAGCAGGTAGTCCTCGTGGGCGCGCTCGTTCGGCGTGTCCTTGTTCTTGCCGAGGTTGATGCCGAGCGGGCACGCGCGGCGGCCGCGGCCGGGCTGGCCCGACAGGCGCGCGTGCAGGGCCTCGACGCCGGCGTTGGGGAAGCCGTAGGAGTTCACCACCGCCTTCAGGGCGGGGTAGCGGAAGACGCGGGGACGTTCGTTGCCCGGTTGGGCCTTGGGGGTGACGGTGCCGATCTCGACGTGGCCGAAGCCCAGCGCCGCCGCGCCGCGCCAACCCAACCCGTCCTTGTCGAACCCGGCGGCGAGGCCGACGTGGTTCGGGAACTTCAGGCCGAAGGCCTCGATCGGTTTGCCTCCGCTCGGGGTGAGGCGCCGTTCCATCAGGGCGCGGAGCGGGGCGAGGGCCCCGAGCAGGCCCATCCCGCGCAGGCCGAACTGGTGGGCCTTCTCCGGGTCCATCGCATAAAGACCCCGGGCGACGACTTTTTCGTAGAGGAAAGACATGAGGGGCAGTTAAGGGAGGAAAGGGCGGAAGGGAAGCGGAGAACCCCAAGGCGTCGACCCCTCTTGACTCCCTGCGGGACTTGGGCAAACCCCTCTGCCATGGCCGTGACCACTTCCAAGCTGCTCTGGTGCACCATCCGCTTCAAGGAAAAGGAGGGGAGCTGGTGGGTGAAGGAGAACTCCGACCCCAAGCACTACGAGCCGGACGGTTTGGGCATCCTGGACCCCTTCCAGTTCCCCTGGATCCTCGACATGCTCGACCCCCTCCGGGAGTACGGCCTGTCCAACGAGATCCTCGAGGCGGCCTTCGTCCCGTTCCAGGTCCAGGACATCGACAAGGACAACACCGTCCGCCTCGCCCGCGTCGCCGAGCACATCCTCGACTCCGAGGAGCCCCTCTTCGCCCTGCCGAACATCAAGGACGGCGACAAGGGCGCCTACGCCGACTTCCTGGAGCACATCATGCGCCTGCGCGTGAAGCTCATCAACGACACGATCAAGCTGGAGCAGAAGCTCACCGTCGAGGACGTGGATGAACAGCTTTCCGAGCTGCGCAACCAGGCCATGATCGAAGGCCGGGACATCCACCCCCTTGAGGAGATCACCGACATCCTGGAGTTCGTCCCGCAAGGGCACGAAGTTCCGGGCGAGGACGACGACGACGACAAGCCGGCCCGCGCCGTCAGCGCGGCCGACGACCTGCCCGACCTCCCCGAGGTCGAGGACGTCGACAAGGACATGGAGAAGAACCTCCGCTGGGACGACGAGGAAGAGGCCCCCGCCGAAGGCGCCGAAGGGGGCGAGGGCGACGAGGAAGGCGGCCCGCCCGCCAAGGGTTCGTCCGGCGGCACCCGTCGCCGGCGCTGAGCCGGGGGGCGGTTATTTCGCCGGTTCGACGGCCGGGGTCGGCTTGACGGCAGGCTTCGGCGCGTCGGTCGGCTCGACCCGGGCCTTGGCCGCGGTCTGCGCTTCGAAGAGCCACAGTCGCCGCGAGGCCATGTCGATGGCGATCGGGTGCGCCCGCAGGAAGTCGTCGCCCAGCAGGTTGTGCTCCTGGTCGCGGTTGAATTCCACGCCGGTCAGGGGCACGCCGCCGATGCGGAGCGACTTGATCTGGCAGGTCTCCACGCGGGTGAGCGAGACGCCGCGCACGGTGGCCACCGGGACGTAGCCCTTGAAGGTCGTCTTCCCCTTGAACTTCAGCGAGCTCATGTACGACTTGGAGGCGCCCGAATCGACGATCATCGGCACCTTCTGGCCTTCGACCTCGATGTTCACGCCGCAGTGGCCCCCGCGGCTGTAGCAGGGGATTTCGTGGGCCGAGGACGTGTCCGGCGTCTTGCCCAAGGTCATGACCTTGTTGGTCAGGTCCATGTAGAAGGGCTTCTCGAACAGGATGTCCGCGCCGATCAGGCCGTCGAGTTCCATGCCCTGGAGCGGCATGATGCTGATGTGGAAGTCCCGCCAGACCGCGCCGCCCGCCTCGAGCTTCTCGACGTAGCCGTAGGTGTTCTCGCTCCGGCCGGAGTTGCCCATCGAGGGCACGGTGAAGGCCTCGGTGACGTCGCACTTGGCCGCGCCGCGCGGCGTCAGCACCCCGGTGCCTTGGCAGCCCGTGTCCACGCCGAGCGTGAGCGTCGCCCCGTTGATCTTCACCTGGATCGTCGGGATGGACCGGACGCGCAGGCGGAACGAGGCGATGCCTTCCGGCGGGAATTCCGACTTCGGTTTCTTGACCTCCTGGGCCGGCAGGGCCGCGGCCAGCAGGGCGATGAGGCAGGCGAACAGGGTTCTCATGGTCCGGTCGGGGTGCCGTCCACCTTGGCCCGAAACCAGGGGAGGTCGAGCGGTCTCTGCCGATTTATCGGACGATCCGGCGGCGCCGCCACACGTAGGTCGCGGCGAAGGCGAGCCCACCCAGCCCCACGACCCAATCCCCGTGCCGCACCCAGAGGGTCGCCGCCCCGCGCGGGGAACGGATCTCGGCGAGCTGGACGGCCGGATGCCCGTCGCCGGTCGGCAGCATCAGCCCGCGGGCGGTGATGACCCCGCTCCAGCCCTCGTTGCCCGAACGGGCCACCGGCAGGCCGGTGGCGACCGCGAGCAGGACCGAATGGGCCGTGTGCTGGGCGTCGGCCGCCTCTTGCCCGTACCAGCCATCGTTGGTCACGACCACCAGGAGGTCGGCGCCGGCCAACGCGTGGTCTCGGGCCAGCGCCGGGAAGACATCCTCGTAGCAGACCAGCGGACCGGCCAGGAAGGTGAAGCCGCCGCGGGTGGTCAGGGGCAGCAAGGTGGGGGCCTGGCCCGCGACGCAGTCCTCCGCGATCGGCACGACCTTGCGCAACGGCAGCCAGTCGGCCCCGGGCACGTATTCGCCGAACGGCACCAGGTGGCGCTTCGCGTAGGTCGGCTTCTGCGGGCCCTCGGCGGTCACCACGGCCACGCTGTTCGCGTAACCGCCGGCCCGTCGTTCGACGGCGCCGATCAGCAGGGGCGTCCCCGGCGCGACCTGGCGGAGCATCGCCTGGTAAGTCGGGTCGTCGAGCAACGCCGGCAAGGCCGCCTCCGGCCAGAGGACGACGTCCGGCGCGTCCGCCAAGGTCGCGCGCGTGGCCTCCGTCAGCGTCGTCGCATGCTGCTTGAACTTGTCCAGGTGCCACTTCTCCGTCGGGTCGAAATGCGTCCGCACCCCGGCGATGCGCACCGTCGTGCCCGGCGCGCGGCGCGCGGCCTCGGTCAGCGTGAGGGCGAAGCCGGCGGCGATCACCCCGAGGCCCAGGTAGAGCTCGGGCGTCAGGCGCTTGGTCCAATCCATGGGCCCGAGCGGCGTCAGCGCGGCGTCGGCCCGGCGGAAGCGGCGCAGCCGGATGATCCAGCTGGCCAGGCCGAGGTTGATCAGCACCAGCCCCATCGACAGGCCCGTCGGTCCGACCCACGCGCACAGGGTGAGCATCACCGGGTTGCCTTGTTGGCTGGCCGCGAGCGGCAACCAGCCGAAACCCGTGAGGAATGTCGCGCGGCCCCACTCGAGCAGGCCCCACGCGCCCGCGAGCCCGAGCATCGCGAGCAGCCGCGCCGGCAGGCCGGCCTCGCCGACGGCCGGCAGGATCCAGCGGAGGGCCAGCAGCCAAGTCCACGGATACAGCGCGCAATAGGCCGTCAGGCCGACGAGGCCCAGCCAGCCGAGCGGCGGGTACACGTGGCGCAGCCACGCGAGGAGCGCGACCCACAGCACCCAGCTCGTGACGAACGCGGCGCGGCGCCAAAGGCGGAAGTCCGGCGCCTCCGCCGCGGCGAGCGCGGCGGGGATCAGCGCGAAGAACGCGACGAACGGGTGCCCCAGCGGCGGGAACGAGCACAGCAGGAGGACCGCGCTCAGGCCCAACCCGAGCCAGGCCGCGCGCCCGCCCACCGGCGCCGGGCTCGCGTCCGGTCCGGTCATTCCGAGATGACTTGGGCGACTTCCCAACCCTCGTCGCGCACGAGCGGTTCCGCCTTCTTCCACTTCAGCTCCTGGCTTTCCGGGCCCTTGGTGATGCGGACGATGGCGTTGCGGCCGATCTTCGGCAGTTCGCGGCGGAAGGGGGCGTGCTTGATCGGCTCCGCGTCCGGCGCCGTCGCGGGGGACTTCACCGCGTCGAGGGTGCCGGGCTCGGCCGGACCGCTCGCCACGGCCTGCCCTTGGGCGCGGCGCATCAGGGCCTCCAGCGCCTCCATCGAGGACGCGAGGCGGAAGAGCTTGCGGCAGACGTCCTCGCGGAGCTGGCCCATGAGGTCGGAGAAGGCCCGGTAGGCCTCCGTCTTGTACTCGTTGAGCGGGTCCTTCTGGGCGTAGCTGCGGAGGTTCACCGCGCGGCGCAGCTCGTCCATGTCCGTCAGGTGGTTCTGCCAGTTGCGGTCGATGGCCTGCAGCAGGACGTGGCGTTCGATGTAGGCGATGACTTCGGCCGGCTCATGGCCCTCGCGGCTGGCGTGCAGGTCCATGACCTTGCGCAGGGCGAACTCGGCGGCCTGGGGCAGGGTGCGGCCCTGGAGGTCGGCGGCCTCGAGGCGCAGGTGGAAGCAACCCGCGTACCAGCTCGTGAAGGCGTTGACGCCCTGGGCGGTCGGGGCGGCCGCGCCCTCCGGGTAGGCCTGGGCGAGGCGTTCCTCGATCTCCTCGGCGAGCACGTCGCGGATGGCCTCGCGCGAATCCGCGGCGGCGAGGGTGCGGTTGCGCAGCGCGTAGACGATCTGGCGCTGGCGGTTCAGCACGTCGTCGTACTGCAGCAGGCGCTTGCGCATCGAGTAGTTCTGGCCTTCGACGCGCTTCTGGGCGGTGCCGATCGAGCGGTTGAGGAGCGGGTGCTCCAGCGGTTCGCCTTCCTTGAAGGACTTCTCGAGGAGCGAGGAGATGATGCCGGCGTTGGAGAACAGCCGCATCAGGTCGTCCTCCAGCGCGATGAGGAAGCGGGAGCGGCCCGGGTCGCCTTGGCGCGAGCAGCGGCCGCGCAGCTGGCGGTCGACGCGGCGGGATTCGTGGCGCTCCGTCCCGAGGACGTAGAGGCCGCCCAGTTCGCGCACGCCCTCGCCGAGCCGGATGTCGGTGCCGCGGCCGGCCATGTTCGTGGCGATGGTCACCGCGCCGCGCTGGCCCGCGAGCGAGACGATCTCCGCCTCCTGCTCGTGGTGCTTGGCGTTGAGGACCTTGTGGGGCACCTTGGCCATCGTCAGCATGCGGCTGAGCGTCTCGGAGGCCTCGACGGAGGCGGTGCCGACGAGCACGGGCTGCCCGCGCCGGTGGGCGTCGGCGACTTCCTTGATCGCGAAGGCGTACTTCTCGCGGCGGGTCTTGAAGACGATGTCGTTGTCGTCGATGCGGATGCACGGGCGGTGCGTCGGGATGGCGACGACGGAGAGGCGGTAGATGTCGTTGAACTCGGAGGCCTCGGTCTCGGCCGTGCCGGTCATGCCCGCCAGCTTCTCGTACATGCGGAAGTAGTTCTGGATCGTGATCGTCGCGTAGGTCTTGTTCTCCTTCTCGAGCGGCACGTTCTCCTTGGTCTCCACGGCCTGGTGCAGGCCGTCGTTCCAGCGGCGGCCCTCCATGATGCGGCCGGTGTTCTCGTCGACGATCTTCACCTTGTTCTCGACGACGACGTAGTGGCGGTCGCGCTCGTAGAGCGCGTAGGCCTTGAGCAGCTGGCCGATCGCGTGGATGTCCTCGGAGACGCGCGCGTACTCGTCCTCGGACTGGGCGCGGAGTTCGGCGCGGCGCTCGGGGGTCAGGGACTCGTCCTTATCGAGTTCGACGAAGCGCGTGGGGAGGTCGGGCAGCACGAACGCGTCCGGCTGGCCCGGGCGCAGCGTGTCGCGGCCCAGCTGGGTGAGGTCGGACTCGTGGTTGCGCTCGCTGACGGCGAAGTAGAGGCGCTCCTTGAGGTGGTAGCGGCGATCCTTCTCGACCTCGGAGGCGAGCACGCCCTCGTGCTTCTCGAGCAGCTTGCGCCAGCGGCCGTTCTCCATGAGCCGGAGGAAGACGCGGTTGCGCGGCATGCCGTGGGCGGCGAGCCAGAGCTTGTCGAGCGTGTCGGTCGTCGGGTCCTTGCCTTCGGGCAGGGCGCCGAGCTCCGCGGAGGCCTCGTTGACGATGCGGGTGACGAGGCGCATCTGGTGGTCGACCAGCCCTTGGACGGCCTCGCGCAGGCGGGGGAAGGCCGGCTCGCGCTCCTCGGTGGCCGGGCCCGAGATGATCAGGGGGGTGCGCGCCTCGTCGATGAGGATGGAGTCGATCTCGTCGACGATGCAGAAGTAGTGCTCGCGCTGGACCTGCTCGGCCACGCTGAGGGCCATGCCGTTGTCGCGCAGGTAATCGAAGCCGAACTCCGAGGCGGTCCCGTAGGTGATGTCGCGCTTGTAGGCTTCGACGCGCTCGTCCGGCGGCATCTGGTTCTGGATGCAGCCGACCGTCAGGCCGAGGTAGCGGTACAGGTGGCCCATCCACTCGGAGTCGCGGCGGGCCAGGTAGTCGTTCACGGTGACCAGCTGGCAGTTCCGTCCGGTCAGGGCGTTGAGGTAGAGGGGCAGGGTGGCGACCAGGGTCTTGCCTTCGCCCGTGGCCATCTCGGCGATCTTGTTCTTGTGGAGGGCGATGCCCCCGATCAGCTGGGCGTCGAAATGCACCATTTCCCAGGTGAGTTCGTGGTCGCAGACCATGGCCTTGGTGCCGCTCAGGCGCCGCGCCGCGTTCTTGACCACCGCGAAGGCCTCGGGCAGCAGGTCATCCAGTTTTTCCCCGCCGGCGACCCGGGCCTTGAGCTCGCCGGTCTTGGCCTTGAGCTGCTCCTCCGTCAGGGACTGGTACTCGACCTCGAGGGCGTTGATCCGCTTCACGAGGGGGGCGCACTGGCGGAGGAACTTCCGATTGTGGCTGCCGGCGAAGAGCTTGAGGATGCTGAGAAACATGGGTCCGGGACGAAGGGGTAGCAAACCCGCACCCGCCCCCCCGGGGCAAGCCTTGACTCAGTTGTTCACAAGGGGTTTTCCGCCTTGCCGTCAGCCTCCAGCCCTCAAGATGGGAAGCCTCCCCCATGGCCGAAAACGTCCTTATCCTCGGCACCGGTTGCGCCGGCCTGACCGCCGCCATCTACGCCGCCCGCGCCGGCCTCGCTCCCCTCGTCCTCGAAGGCGGCCAGCCCG
>Ga0114982_1000968_pt1 | contig 14946 bp, 9 predicted proteins | sample Shrwel_input2_FT_FD_87183 | JGI IMG/M metagenome (GOLD analysis project Ga0114982, IMG submission 87183) | Subsurface microbial communities from deep shales in Ohio, USA - Utica-3 well 1 S input2 FT | ecosystem: Environmental > Aquatic > Deep subsurface > Shale gas/oil reservoir > Produced... | reverse complement strand
TCAAAGCAGCGCATTCAATTTGGCTCAAGCAATACCCGCACCGCTTCAAGTTTGTCATTTTTTTGAACGACTTCATAAGAAACCGCTTGTCCCTTACGCACCACTTTAGACACCCCCTGAATCATGCTCACATGAAAAAAGATTTGTTCGGGTTCATCAGGGTCTGCGGGCTTGATAAAACCAAAGCCTGAATGGGGATTAAACCACTTCACTTTGCCTTGATGTAATTTTGTTGCCGCAACACAGCCTAAACTGAAGAAAATCAGGGTCAATGTCAGGCAAATCCTCCTCCAATAGCCTTGTGATTTCATTTTATTGCCATCCTTGGAATTTGCAAATTGTGCAATGCCCAGCGAGGTGTGGCATTAAATCCTAAGCTTGTGCGTTCACCGGCCGCCAAACGACAGCAACCTGCATAGGCGATCATCGCCCCGTTATCAGTGCAAAATTCAGGGCGAGGATAAAATACTTTCACTTTCATGCTGCTGGCAAGGGCAGATAACTGTTGACGTAAACGTTGATTTGCACCCACCCCCCCCGCAATCACTAAACGGGTCAAATGAGTTTGTTGCAAAGCACGACGGCATTTAATCACCAAAGTATCAACTACGGCATCTTCAAAAGCGCGCGCCACATCGGCACGAGTTTGTTCATCTTGCGAGGCTTGAGCTTTCCAAGTCGTCATGACCTGCGTTTTCAGACCGCTAAAGCTAAAATCCAAACCTTGCCGATTCACCATAGGACGCGGAAAAGTAAAACGCTTAGGATCGCCCTGTGTTGCCAGCTTTGCCAACACCGCGCCACCGGGATACCCTAAACCCAAAAGTTTGGCTGTTTTATCAAAAGCCTCGCCCGCCGCGTCATCCACCGACTCGCCAAGAATTTGATATTGCCCCAAGCCCAATACTTTGATTAATTGAGTATGCCCCCCCGACACTAACAGCGAAAGAAAGGGAAATTTCGGGGCAGGTTCTTCGAGCATTGCCGCTAATAAATGCCCTTCCAAATGGTGTACGCCAATTGCAGGCACACCATAAGCCCATGCCAAACTACGTCCAACCGCCGCGCCCACCAATAACGCGCCGACCAGTCCCGGTCCTGCGGTGTAAGCAATGCCATCTAGTTGTTGGGGCAGGGTTTCGGTGGCGGTCAAAACTTCACGCACCAAAGGCAAAATTTTACGAATATGATCCCGAGAAGCTAATTCAGGGACAACACCGCCATATTGCGCATGAAGTTCTACCTGACTGTATAAACGATGCCCTAATAAACCTTGTTCCAAATCATAAACTGCAACACCCGTTTCATCACACGAAGTTTCAATTCCTAATACGCGCATATCTTTTTCCATTTCAATCAGCTAGATTGGGAAAAGTATAGCAACCTTAAGTGGTTACGTCATGTAAACCCTACAATAAAACTATGTTATTTAGACCTCATCTGCGTTATCATTTCCAGCTTTATCATTAAAACTCAGCAAAGTTATAAAATATCTCTTAGTTATTTTCAGTAGCTTATTGACTAATATCTTGTTTTATCATGATTAAGCCCACGAGGGGGGGCTTTAAAAATAGATATACAAGCGGGGTGGTTTTGCTTATGCTTTAAACAAGTCTGTTCCCTTCCTAAACCTATTTACCCAAAAAATTTAGGCTCATAACTTTGCAAAACGATGGCGCACGCTGCAATGAATGATTTCTTCATGCAAAGCACAAGCTTACTGAGTGTTTTAAACTTTGAAACACAATGGATAGCTCATAATCCTGCGTGGCAGGCGGTTTTCGCTCAGGATGCGCTGCCTGCTTCGGTATTTTGCCATGTGCATCCCGCCGACCAGATTGCATTGGGTGAGACATTACAAGCTTTAATGAAGGCTAAAGTCACCACTCAGCAGCTGAATCTGCGTTATCAAACAGTGAATCATGATTATCAATGGGTGCAATGGGAACTCAATGCGCATGCTCACAGCGCACGACTGTATCTCACGGCACGCTTGCTAGAGATACCCAGTGAAATAGTCGCTTATCATCATTTACTCACACATTTACCGTTTGCTGCTGTGATAACCGATTTAACCGGTTATCCGCTTAGGATTAATACAGCCTTTTCTCAGATGTTGGGTTATGAATTATCTGAATTGCAGCAATTGGGATTTAAAAAAATAACCCATTCTGAAGATGCGGTTTTTGAGCAGACACAATTCGACAGCTTGGTGCAGCGTAAACACCATTTTTTTCAGATGGAAAAACGCTATTTGCATAAAGATCAGCATCCCCTTTGGGGACAGGTCACCATTTCCACCTTGGATGATGTCCAAGGGCAAGCCAGTTATTTTCTGATTCTGATTGAGAATATCAACACTCGTAAATCCATCGAGGAGACTTTACGCCGCCGCGAAGAACGTTTCGATCTCGCAATGCGTGGGGTCAATCATGGGGTGTGGGATTGGAATCTGGAAAAGCAACAAATTTTCTTTTCGGCACATTGGAAGCGGATGCTGGGTTATAGCTCTTATGAAATTGGCAATCAGCTCATCGATTGGCAACGCCATATTCATCCCGATGACTTGCCGATTGTGATGAATGATTTAGAAACTCATCTAAAAAATCATACCTTGCGCTATGAAAGTGTCTATCGGGTGCAACACAAACGTGGGCATTATCTCTGGGTATTAGATCGTGGTGCGGCATTGCGCCAACCCGATGGTACGCCCTATAGAATGCTGGGCACGTATGTCGATATTACCGCCTACAAACAAAATGAAAAAATTTTAGAAGAAGCACGCACCTCGCTAGAACAAATTATCAATGCGTTACCGTTGGCGATTTTATTAAAAGATCGACAACATCACTGGCACTTTTTCAATAATACCTTTTGTGAGTTAACAGGTTATTCGCGCGAATTTCTGCTGGGCAAAACCGATTATGACATGGTGCCTGATGAAAACGTGGCAACCCAGTGTTGGCAGCAAGATGAAGAAATTTTTCTCACGGGGCGAGAAGTGACTTATGAGCAGCCCTTAATTGATTCACATCAGCAATTACACAATATTCTGGTGAAAAAAACGCTATACCGTGACCAATTACGGGGAGAAGATTTCGTTTTTTGCTGCATTACGGATATAACCCAGCGCAAACATAGTGAAGAACGTTATCGACGCTTATTCAACAGCAGCAATGATGCTATTTTTGTGTTTCCTTTGAATGAGTTGGGCTTGCCAGAAGTTTTTATTGAAGTCAATGATATTGCTTGCACATATTTATGGCGTAGTCGTGAAAGTTTAATGGCTCTGTCTTTGCTAGACCTGTTGCCCACAGCCAGCATCAACAGCATTAGCCAACACTTAAGAACACTCCTGCTGGAACAACACGCGCTTTTTGAATGTGATTTGATACGTGCCGACGAGCAAAGCATCGCGATTGAAATGAATTGGCAATTATTCGAGCTAGAAGGCAGGCAAACTGTGCTCGCGGTGGGACGCGACATCACCAAGCGTAAAGCCGCAGAACGCAGTATTCAAGAACGGGATCGAATTTTAGAAGGCATCGCCAACATCACCCAGAAACTGCTGACCACTTTGGACTATGAACAAGCGATTAGCCATGCTTTGGAGACGGTCAGTATTTTAATTGATGTCGATCGAACCTATATTTTTGAAAATCACGCCGCAGCTGAATCCCAAGCTGAATCTCAGCAATATACTTTAAGCCAGCGTTTTGAATGGAACACGCCCAAACAACGGCTTTATGTGGATCATCCGCGTTTACAAAACTTGGCATATCAATCGCACCTTGCTGAGTGGTATGCCCCGATGTTTCGTGGTGAAATTAAGAAGGGCAACACCAGCAGCTTTCCCAATCATGAACGCGACATTTTAAAACAAAAAAATATTGTGTCGTTATTGTTAGTGCCGATTCATTTGGATGATATATTTTGGGGATTTATTGGGGTCGATGATTGTCAGCAAGAACGCGATTGGTCCACTCATGAAAGTTTATTATTGCGTGCCATCGGCGACAGCATTCGTAGCACCATGGTGCGTCAACAAGCGGAACTGGCTGCCAGTAAAAGTGCGGCAGAGTTACGCGAAGCCCGCGATGCGGCTGAGGCTGCCAATTTGGCGAAAAGCGATTTTCTCGCCACCATGAGCCATGAAATTCGCACGCCCATGAATGGCGTGATTGGAATGACCGATTTATTATTAAAAACCAATTTAACCACCCAACAACATTCTTATGCGGAAACTATTCGCAGTTCTGGGGAAAATTTATTAACGATTATCAATGACATTCTCGACTTTTCAAAAATTGAAGCGGGAAAATTGATGATTGAAGAAATTGAATTTAATTTACCGAAATTATTAGAAGAAATTATTAACTTATTTGTCGCCAATACGCACCATAAAGGTTTGGAATTATTATGCTTAATTCCCAAAATCCCCACTTTTGTCTTGGGTGATCCTGCGCGGTTGCGTCAAGTTTTAAGCAATTTGTTAAGCAATGCGATTAAATTTACCTTGCAAGGCAGCGTCACTTTAAAAGTCAGCATGTTTCAGGAAAATGCCGACAGCAGCCAAGTGCAGTTCAGCATTGCAGACACAGGGATTGGCATCAGTCGTGCGGCGAGCAAAAATTTATTTAAGCCGTTTTCACAAGCGGACAGTTCCACCACACGCCGTTATGGCGGCACAGGTCTAGGCTTGGTGATTGTGGAACGCTTGGTGAAAATGATGAATGGGAAAATATATTTCACCAGCACCGAAGGTATTGGCACAAGTTTTACAATTATCCTGCCTTTCCGTAAAGTGTTAAAATTAGAAACGCTTACGCCGCCAAGCTTTCCGCCTTCGATTCAGTCGATGAAAATCTTGTTGGTGGATAATGATCTGCGCAGTCGCGAGATTATGCTTGAACAAATTCGGGTGTGGGGCTTATATTGTGAGGCGGTTGAAAATATTGAGCTTGCCTTAAAACGGATGCGACATGCGATATTACGTAATCAAACCTATGATGTGGTATTTATCAACTGTAGCTTTTTAAGTTTTAAATGTTTAGATATCGCTTATCAAATTAAACAAGATGAACTATTAAAAATTACGCCTTTAATTTTAATGACCTCTGTTTATGATAATTATGATAATGATCAGCATTTACTAGAGTTCTGTGTTACAAAACCATTGACGCAAGCCAAGTTTTACGGCGCGTTGTGTAGCATCATGAACAGCGTTGGGGAAGATAATTTCAGTGGTCTACGTCTTCCTGAGTCTCAAGATTCGGATAAAAATTTTCCAAGTTATCAAGTTTTAGTGGTTGAAGATAATATAATTAACCAGATGGTCGTTAGAGACATGTTGACCCAAATGGGCTGTATCGTCGCGGTTGCTGAAAATGGCAAACAAGCCCTAGAGCTTCTTATGCAACACGGTCAATATGACCTGATTTTAATGGATTGTTATATGCCTGAAATGGATGGCTTTGCAACCAGTCGTGCTATACGTCAACGTGAGTTTTACAATGATGAACAGCCGCATACGCCTATTATTGCCCTCACCGCCAATGCGATGACCGGTGATAGAGAACGTTGTCTTGCAGCAGGTATGGATGATTATCTGACCAAGCCCATTAAATCAGAAGACTTGCGGAAAATGCTCAGTCATTGGGTGGTTGAGAAATCCTTGCAACCTCTGACAACTCTCCCTCAAAATTATAATTCTATGACCGATACAATAAAGATTATGCCAACCCACTCAACAGCCCCCCAGTCTGTCATTGCTCCGCTATTAACCCTAGATATTACTATCTTAGAACGACTTCAAAAAGAATTACGCGGGCGTAGTATTGATTGGTTATTAGATATATTCATTCAAGAATATCCACGCTATTTAACCACTATCAATCAAGCCTTGAGTCAACAAGACAGTCATGCCTTATTTCAAGCGGCGCATAAACTTAAAGGCAGTGCTGCCAATTTGGGCGCAAAAAAAATGGCAGAAATTTGTGTGCAGTTAGAAGCATTTAGTCGTATTGGTGCATTTCCTGAAGCAACACGCTTGGTTTCAAGCTTAGAAGAAGAAGGGCAACAGTTATTGCTTGCCTTGGAGAACTTTAAACATGTTTAACGACAGTGAAAAATCCCCCTTAGTGCTGGTCGTCGATGATGATGTTTTCATGCGGGAAATGCTGCAAAACTTGCTCGAAGAACAGGGCTATGAAGTTGTCCAAGCCCATAATGGACAACAAGCCTTAGAGTGCTTTGAAAAGTGCTTGCCTGATTTGGTCTTGCTGGATGCCTCGATGCCGGTGATGGACGGTTTCACTGCCTGCGCCAAGCTTAAGCAATTAGAAGCCGCGCTCGATGTCCCTGTGGTGATGATTACCTCCTTGGATGATGAAAACTCGGTCGACAAGGCTTTTGAAGCAGGTGCGGTGGAATATATCACCAAACCCGTGCATTGGACGGTATTGCGCCACCGTGTGCAAGTGATTCTCAAAGCCCGCCGTGCGGAGGCTGCTTTAAAACGCAGCGAAGCCCGTTTCAGAGGTATTTTTGAACAAGCCGCAATGGGCATTGCTTTGGTGAACTTAGAGGGTTTATTAATCAGCACCAACCCCATGTTACAACAGCTCTTAGGTCAGGCGGACACGGAACTGTGCGGCAGTGGCTTTCACAAACATTTTTATCCCGCAGACACCACGATTGAAAAAGAATTTCATCAGCAATTATTGCAAGGTGAGCGTAATTATTACCAGATGGAAAAATATTTCTTCTGTCCTAAAAGCAGCATGGCATGGGCGCGAATTACGACTTCTTTAGTCCGTAATAATGAAAATGAACCGCAATTTGTTATACAAATGATTGAGGATATTACCGAACGCAAACGCGCACGGATCAAACAACGCATTGCCACCAAAGTTTTTGAAACCACCACCGACGGCATCATGATTACCAATGCTGAAGGGCGCATTATCGACGTAAACCAATCATTTTTACTCGCGACGGGTTATAGCTATAACGAAGTTTTAGATAAAAATCCGCGATTTTTAAAATCAGGTCATTACGAAACCAGCTTTTATACCCATATTTGGGAAACCACCCGAGAAACGGGACGCTGGCGCGGTGAAATTTGTAACCAACGTAAAAATGGCGAAAGCTATAACGTTTGGCTGTCGATGAGTGCAGTGCGTGGCGAACATCAGGAAATTGTTTATTATGTGGCGGTTTATTCGGACATCAGTGCCCTGCATCCCGACGATGAACGGATGCGCTTATTAACGCATTATGACACCTTGACAGAGTTGCCTAACCGTCTGTTATTCCATGAGTATATTAGTCGCAGTTGCCACCAAGATGAAAAATTTGCGGTGTTATATCTCGACTTGGAAGATTTTAAATCGGTCAATGAATTCTTGGGATTTGATGCAGGTGATGAATGTTTGCGTGAAGTTGCCAAACGTCTACACAGTTGTTTATCTGAAGGCGATCATCTGTCGCGACTCGAAGGCGATGAATTCATGGTTTTGTTGGGCAATGTGCAACAAGATTATGATGCGCGTCTGATGGCTGAAAAAATCTTCATGAGCTTGGAAACCCCCATTATCAGCAATGGGCACGCGCTGCAATTGGATTGTAATATTGGGATTAGTTTATATCCGAATGAAAATTGTGAAGACAAAACTCCCGATGAACGGGTTGGGATTTTGCTGCAACAAGCGGATGTTGCGCTTTTCCTCGCCAAAGAGGAAGGCAAAAATGCCTATTACATTTTTTCAGACATCGCGTTAAGTGCATAAGCAACTGAATACGCTGATTTTACATGACTATTATGAATCAGCAGATGGGGGCGGTAAATTGTGCAGCGTGCTTGCACAGCAGTTACCTGCGCACTTGGGATATGGGTTTGCCCGCCTACCTCATCCCTTTGTGCAAGGCAGTGCGCCCCACGAACACGATTTAAAACAAGGCAGTGCGATTCCGTTGTGGCGACAATTTAAATTAGCCCGTGCATTTCAGCAGCGCACGCAATTTATCAAAAGTTACGACACGGTTATTTATAGCGGGTTTTATACGCCTCTCGCGGTGCAACAGCATCGCCACGGCTATAACTTGTATTACTGCCACACCCCGCCGCGCTTCATTTATGACCAGCGCGATTTTTATCTGCAACAGCTGCCGCGTGTGTTGCGCCCTCTGTTGCAAGCATTTATTGATTATTTACAACCACGTTATGAAACAGCGGTGGCGCAGATGGACAAAATCGTCACCAATTCCGAAAACGTGCAGCGCAGAATTCAAAAATACTTGGGAAAAACTGCAAGTGTGGTTTACCCGCCCTGCGACACTGAGCATTTTGTCTGGCAAGGGCAAGGGGATTATTATTTATCCACGGCACGGCTCGACCCTCTAAAACGGGTGGAGAGTATTGTGCAAGCTTTCCTCAACTTGCCTGATAAAAAATTAATTGTGGCATCGGGCGGGGCGCAATTAGGCTATTTGAAAAAATTAGCGGCAAATGCACCAAATATTCAGTTTACAGGCTGGCTTTCGGAACAGGCTTTGCATAATTTAGTGGGCAACGCGTTGGCGGTGCTGTATGTGGCAAAAGATGAAGATTTTGGCATGTCGCCCGTGGAAGCGATGGCGGCAGGCAAGCCTGTGATTGGGGTGGCGGAAGGCGGTTTATTGGAAACGATTTTGCCTGAACAAACGGGTTTATTGTTGCCCCCCGATTTCACCCCTCAAAATATTGCTGAGGCAGTATTGCAATTAAGCCCCGCAAAAGCATTGGCAATGCGAGAAGCCTGTGTTCTGCGGGCGCAAACTTTTAATACAAGCCGTTTTGTGGAACAAATGCGGGCATTAGTGCCTAAAAATTAGAACCATGTTTTAGATTTTGAAAACCAAGCGGGGCTCAATTGTAGAGCGGGCAATACCTACCCAAACATATAAAATATTTTAAAATCAAATAAATAAATTATTTTTATAGCGAGCAAAGTTAATTTAAAGCTGTTTTAGCACAAAGATATTCACAAATCTAACACGTATCCCTGATAGAATGGCTCAATGACAGGGAAACGGCTTAGCAATTTAAATGACGCGACCCTAGTGTTTTGCCCCATACGATCTTGTGATTTGTAGGAACGACTCATGCCTGTGCTCGACATCGCCTTACTGAATGCTGTGAAACAACTTGCCCGTGTGGCAGGAAAAGAGATTTTAAAAGTCTATGCTTCCGCTTTTGAAGTCACGCAGAAAGCCGATGATTCTCCTTTAACCCAAGCCGATATGGCAGCTCACCGCACGATTATTGCGGGTTTGCAGCAACTTACCCCTGAAATTCCTATCCTTTCTGAAGAATCCACCGCAATTCCTTATGCCGAACGCCAACAATGGCAAATTTATTGGTTGGTTGATCCCTTGGATGGGACACGCGAGTTTGTGAAACGCAATGGTGAATTCACCGTAAACATCGCACTGATTCACCATCATCAAGCGGTGCTCGGGGTCATTCATGTGCCTGTTAGCGATACCCACTATTTTGCAGCCCAGCATTTAGGCGCGTTTAAACAAGTCGCCGATGCTGCTGTTGAAAAAATTCAAGTACGCAATTGCCCCGATGATCGCATTGTAGTTGCAGGCAGTCGCTCTTATCGTGATCCGTATGTCGAAAAATTTTTAACTCAACTGCCACTCCCTGTAGAATTGCACAGTATTGGCAGTTCTTTAAAAGCTTGTTTGGTGGCAGAGGGCGCAGCCGATATTTATCCCCGTTTTGGGGATACCTCAGAATGGGATACTGCCGCTGCACAATGTATCGTAGAACAAGCAGGAGGCTATTTAACTGACACACTCTTGCAGCCGTTGCGTTACAATACTAAAGTGGGCTTGTTAAATCCGCATTTTCTCGTGTTTGCCGACCGAGAACAGGATTGGCAACGTTATTTGACGGGCATCTTTTAAGAAAACGATTTAGAATAGGCAAGACATTTTCTTTTTTAAGCCATTTCAATTAAAATTCAGAATATTCATGAAAGGCAAGTAAATCAAGTGTTCCTAGTACCTCAGTTCAAGTTCCTTGCTAAGCTTGTCACCTATACTATTGATGAACTTAAGAACACTGTAAAAATGAAGGCATAGCAGATACTATGCTTCGCACTGTTAGCAGCTTACACTAGGGATGCTACGGCTTACACAGGCACGCTGAGGTGTTTGAGCAAGGATGTCTGTGATTTTTATTAAAATCAATCAGCTAAAGTATAACTCAGATGAAAAGATTCTTTCTTGCCATATCCATATCGCTGTTCGTGGGACTGCTGGGTGAACTAACCTTAGCTGCAAATCCGACTCATGTGGATAAACTCAAGAGTACGAAAAACTGCACGCGCTGTAATCTCAGTGCGGCGAGTTTGGTCGGACTTAATCTCTCACGGGCAAAGCTCATGGGAGCCGATATGTCGGGTGCAAGATTAAGAGGTGCGAATTTACGGGGTGCTGACCTGTCAGGCGCAAATCTCTCTGGTTCGGAATTGCGCCGTGTCAATTTGCGGGGAGCGCGGATGAGTCGCGCAAATCTTAGTAATGCAAATTTACGTGGGGCGAATTTACGCGGAGCAGATTTACGTGGAGCTGTGCTGAATGGTGCAGATTTCAAAGGCGCAATCTTGAAAGATGCCAAGTTAGACGGCGCAACAGGTGGCAAACTCGACGGCGCGGAAATGTAAGCGTCTTCAAAAACCATCAGTTCATAAGCACAGCTTTAATAAATTTTTTAGCAGGATGCGTTTTTATTTATTCATAATAAAAGCGTGGATAACGCGATAGTTTTCGCAATGCGCGATTTATCCCTTCCAAAGGATGCGGGTCAATGACAGAACAGGCTTATTATGATGTCTTAATTATTGGCAGTGGTGCCGCAGGCTTAAGTCTCGCGCTGCATCTGGCTGATAAGGCAAAAGTTGCAATTCTCTCCAAAGCTGCCTTTGATTCTGGCAGCACTCAATATGCCCAAGGTGGGATTTCCGCAGTCTTGGGTGAAGATGACACCCTCGATTCTCATGTGGAAGACACCCTGATTGCAGGGGCAGGCTTGTGCAATTCCGAAGTGGTGAAATTTACCGTTGAGCACGGCCCTGAACGCATTGCATGGCTGATTGAGCAAGGCGTGCCTTTTACCCAAGTTTCTGACACCCACGGACAAATTAATTACCACCTGACCCGCGAAGGCGGACACAGTCATCGCCGCGTAATTCATGCCGAAGATGCCACAGGTCGCGCCATTGTCACCACGCTTGCCGCAAAAGTTAATCAACATCCGAATATTAGTTTATTAGAACGCCACATTGTGGTGGATTTAATCACCAGTAAAAAACAAGGCTTAGGCGATAATCGCTGCTTAGGCGCGTATATTCTGAATCGCGACACCAAAAAAGTAAGTGCCGTCGGCGCACGTTTCGTGGTGCTTGCCACGGGGGGGGCGGGCAAGGTTTATTTATATACCAGCAATCCTGACGTTGCCACAGGTGACGGCATTGCGATGGCATGGCGGGCGGGTTGTCGGGTGGCGAATATGGAATTCATCCAATTTCACCCCACTTGCTTATATCATCCTGACGCAAAATCTTTTTTAATCAGTGAGGCGGTGCGCGGCGAAGGCGGGAAATTACTGCTACCTGATGGTTCGCCGTTTATGCAGCGTTTTGACCCACGCGGTGAACTTGCCCCGCGTGACATTGTGGCGCGTGCCATTGACCATGAAATGAAGCGTCTGGGCAGTGATTGCCTATTTTTAGACATCAGCCATCAACCTGCTGATTTCATTATTAATCATTTCCCGAATATTTATCAACGCTGTTTAGAATTGGGCTATGACATGACCCGTCAACCGATTCCTATCGTGCCTGCGGCGCATTACACTTGCGGCGGGGTGATGGCGGATTGTTACGGGCGCACCGATTTAGAAGGTTTATATGCTATCGGTGAAGTCTCATTTACGGGCTTGCATGGCGCAAATCGTATGGCCAGTAATTCGCTGTTGGAATGTTTAGTATTTGCCCATTCTGCCAGTGAAAATATTCTTGCCCAGCTCAAAGACGTGCCCAAGCCACCTAAATTGCGTGCGTGGGATGAAAGCCGTGTTACTAATTCCGATGAAGAAGTGGTGGTTTCCCACAATTGGGACGAATTACGCCGCTTTATGTGGGATTATGTGGGCATTGTGCGTACCACCAAACGCCTGCAACGCGCTAAACACCGCATCGATTTATTGCACAGCGAAATTCAAGAATATTATAGCAACTTCCGCGTCAGCAACGATTTGATTGAATTACGGAATTTGGCATTGGTGGCAGAATTAATTATTCGCTCTGCCTTGCAACGCAAGGAAAGCCGTGGGCTACATTATACCCTTGATTATGCCAAGACTTTGCCTGTGGCGGCGAATACGGTGCTCACGCCTGAGATTTGAAAGTATTTAAGATATAAGGGGAAAGCGACTTCCCTCTAAATAACTAAATAGAAATTAGGTTTTACTGCGCCCCCAACCCCCTGAAAGGGGCTAAACATAAAACATTTAGTCTTTGAAGTCCCCTTTAGGGGATTTAGGGGCTGGTTTTTAGCCTTCTTCTGAATAGGGTGCAGTCAGATTCACTAAGCAAATAATTTCTAATATATAGTCTTTACCCACCTGATTTAGTAAGGAAAAATAATGACGAATATTGCAGCCCTGTTGGGGGATGAGGCAGAACACTTATTGGGCTACCGTTGTACGGCAATTCCCCAAGCAAATTTACACTTGCCAGGTCCTAATTATGTGGATGACGTGGTCAGCATTAAAGACCGCAAACCCGCCGTATTGCGCAATCTGCAAGACATGTTTAATCATGGGCGTTTAGCAGGCACGGGCTTTTTATCTATTCTACCCGTCGATCAAGGCATTGAACATTCTGGCGGCGGTTCTTTCGCGCCTAATCCTGCCTATTTTGACCCTGAAAACATTGTGAAATTGGCAATTGAAGGCGGTTGTAATGCCGTGGCTTCAACGCTGGGCGTGTTGAGTTCCGTGTCTCGCAAATACGCACACAAAATTCCTTTCATGGTGAAAATTAATCACAATGAAATTCTGACCTATCCCGCGATTTACGACCAAACCCTGTTCGCCAGTGTCGAACAAGCCTTTGATTTGGGCGCTACTGCGGTCGGCGCAACCATTTATTTCGGTTCACCCGAATGTCGCCGCCAAATTCAAGAAGTCAGTGAAGCCTTTGCCCGTGCGCATGAATTAGGTATGGTCACGATTTTATGGGCATATTTACGTAATCCTGACTTCAAAAAAGACGGTGTGGATTATCACGTTTCCGCAGATTTAACCGGGCAAGCCAACCATTTGGCAGCCACGATTAATGCTGACATCGTCAAGCAAAAACAAGCGGAAAATAATGGCGGCTATAACGCAATTAAGTTCGGCAAAACCCATCCCAAAGTGTACAGCGAATTAACCACGGATCACCCGATTGATTTAGTACGTTACCAAGTGGCGAATTGCTACATGGGACGTGCAGGTTTAATCAATTCTGGTGGCGAAGCAGGCGGTAAAGACGATTTACGTCAAGCAGTGCGCACCGCAGTGATTAACAAACGTGCAGGCGGCATGGGCTTGATTTCTGGGCGCAAAGCGTTCCAAAAGCCGATGAACGAAGGCGTGGCATTATTAAATGCAATTCAAGACGTGTATTTAGCAAAAGATGTGACGGTTGCTTAAATAACCGCTTGTTGTGCACTGGGGCTATCTTGCGCGTATCGAAGATAGCCTCTTGTTTATGTTCACTTTGATAATAATTCATGCCTACATCTGCGTTCCGCACGCCTGCTCACCCGATTATTGCGACACATTTCCAGCCTCATAGCTGGGCCCCTGATTTTTGGTGCACCCTGAATTTACAAACCCTTGATGCCGAACTTGCGGATATTCACGCGCGCGGTTTTAATACGGTAATTATTCTCGTGCCGTGGGTGGGTTTTCAGCCGCAAGTGCGTCCCATTCAATACCATCAAGAATATTTAGATTTGTTTAATGCCTTGCTGGCACGCATTCAGGCGCAGGGTTTATTGTGTATTTTACGGATTGGATATGCGCATGAGGGCGGCATTGTCAGCTATCCTGACAGCGAAGCGCGACAATTTGCGGTGTTTACCGATGAATATGTTCACGAAGCATGGCGCGATTATTTATGCACTTTGTGGGCGATTGTTAAAAATTATGATTGTGTCTTAGGCGGCTTTTTAACTTGGGAAGATTTTTTCTTTCTCAATATTGTGCATCACCCCTTAAACGCCCGCTTACGCACTGCCAGACAATCGGGTTATCAAGAGTTTTTAAAACAAAATTATAGCCTTGAAGAAATCAACGTGCTGTATCCGCGCCGTTTTTATCAGTTCAAATTCAGAAATTACCAGCAAATTCCTGTCCCCAGTTTTAAATCGCCCGCGATGAAATTGTGGAGTCAATTTTGGGATCAATGGCTGACCAAAAAATTATTGGCGTTTAGCCGCGAACATTTTCCTCCGCTCAGCTTTGAAGTGCGCGTTGATTGCGAGCCTTTCGATACGCCTCAGCAAACGATACAACAGTATGTTTGTCATAAAGATACTTTTGATGTGGATGCCGACACCGATATTACTTTTCTCTATTATTCGCCTGCCTGGGGCAGCGATAATACTGAAAAATTTGCCTCGGCAGAAACGGCTTTATATCGGCTGCGCTGGATGTTGGAAACCGTGCGCCAGCAAACCCAGAATGCTTTGTTTATCGACCAGTTTAATTTTATCGATAATACGCCCGAATTCACTCATAACACCGCGATTGATCCGCAACACCTGAATGAATTTTTAGCGGGCGCAACCGAGCTGTTAAAAGAATTTACCGTGGGTTTTGGGCTGTGGGCATTGCATGAT
>Ga0114982_1000967_pt1 | contig 14962 bp, 10 predicted proteins | sample Shrwel_input2_FT_FD_87183 | JGI IMG/M metagenome (GOLD analysis project Ga0114982, IMG submission 87183) | Subsurface microbial communities from deep shales in Ohio, USA - Utica-3 well 1 S input2 FT | ecosystem: Environmental > Aquatic > Deep subsurface > Shale gas/oil reservoir > Produced... | reverse complement strand
GCCCATCAAATCACCAAAATAATCCTCAGGTGTTTCTACCTCAACTGCCATCATAGGCTCAAGAAGGATAGGGTCCGCTTTGCGCATTCCGTCTTTAAATGCCATCGAAGCTGCCATTTTAAATGCATTTTCATTTGAGTCAACATCATGGTATGAACCATCAAATAAAGTAACTTTGACATCTACAACTGGATAACCAGCAACTACACCTGCAGGAAGTGTTTCGCGTAATCCTTTTTCAACCGCAGGTATGAACTCACGGGGCACTGTTCCACCTTTAATTGCATCAATAAATTCAAAACCTTTACCCGGTTCATTTGGCTCCATTTTCAGCCATACATGACCATACTGACCCTTACCACCAGATTGTTTAACAAATTTACCTTCAATTTCAACTGATTTCTTGATGGCTTCTCTGTAAGCCACTTGCGGTGCGCCTACATTAGCTTCAACACCAAATTCTCTTCTCATTCGATCTACAAGAATTTCTAAATGAAGCTCGCCCATGCCGGAAATAATTGTTTGATTTGTTTCTTCATCTGTCTTCACTCTAAATGAAGGGTCTTCTTGAGCAAGTCTATTTAAAGCTATACCCATTTTCTCTTGATCGGCTTTTGTTTTAGGTTCAACTGCAACGTGAATAACAGGCTCAGGGAAAATCATTCTTTCAAGAACAACTTCATTATTAATATCACATAAAGTGTCGCCTGTTGTTGCTTCTTTAAGTCCGACGGCTGCCGCAATGTCGCCAGCACGAACTTCTTTCAATTCTTCACGCTGATTTGCGTGCATTTGAAGAATACGGCCAATACGTTCTTTACGGCCTTTAATTGGGTTATAAATGGTATCGCCTGAATTAATCACGCCAGAATAAACACGGAAGAAAATTAATTGGCCCACAAAAGGGTCAGTCATAATTTTAAATGCTAACGCTGCAAAAGGCTCTTCATCAGAAGCTTTACGAGTTGTAGGTTGACCTTTAGCATCTTCACAAGGTACTGGAGGTACATCCGTAGGTGCAGGCAGGTACTCAATCACTGCGTCCAACATAGCTTGCACACCCTTATTTTTAAAGGCTGATCCACATAACATAGGCACGATTTCAAAATTAATCGTTCTAATGCGCAATCCTTTTTTAATATCTTCTTCGCTTAAATCACCAGTTTCCAAATATTTATTCATTAATTCTTCATTGGCTTCTGCGGCGGCTTCGAGCATTTTTTCGCGCCATTCTTTACATGTATCAACTAAATCTGCAGGAATATCGCGATAATCAAATTTCATACCTTGAGATGATTCATCCCAATAAACAGCTTTCATTTTAATAAGATCAATCACACCTTCAAATTTTTCTTCAGCGCCAATAGGGACCTGAAGTGCAATTGGATTTGCTTTTAAACGTAAGCGCATTTGATCGTAAACTTTAAAAAAGTTTGCGCCGGCTCTGTCCATTTTATTTACAAAAGCTAAACGTGGAACTTTATATTTGTTTGCTTGACGCCATACAGTTTCTGATTGAGGCTGAACACCACCTACTGCACAATAGACCATACAAGCACCATCAAGAACTCGCATTGATCGCTCCACTTCAATAGTGAAGTCTACGTGTCCTGGGGTATCAATAATATTAATTCGATGCTGGTCAAATTGACCTGCCATACCCTTCCAGAAGCAAGTTGTTGCTGCTGAAGTAATCGTGATGCCTCGCTCTTGCTCTTGCTCCATCCAGTCCATGGTTGCGGCACCATCGTGGACTTCACCAATCTTATGGTTCACCCCAGTGTAAAAAAGAATACGCTCAGTTGTTGTAGTTTTACCTGCATCAATATGAGCACTAATTCCTATATTTCTGTATCGATTAATGGGGGTTATGCGAGCCACTTTAGAATTACCTTTTAATTAATTAAGTTTAGAAACGGAAATGTGAGAACGCTTTATTAGCTTCTGCCATTCTGTGAACTTCTTCACGTTTTTTCATTGCGGCGCCTTTATTTTCAGAAGCTTCTACAATTTCTGCTGCTAAACGTAAATCCATTGATTTTTCACCTCTTTTACGTGCTGCATCTCTTAGCCATCTCATAGCTAAAGCCACACGTCTTGAAGGTCTTACTTCGACAGGTACTTGATAGTTAGCACCACCTACACGTCGACTTTTTACTTCAACAACTGGTCTTAAATTTGTTAATGCGAGAGAGAATACTTCAATAGGGTCTTTTCCGCTTTTCGTTTTAATTTGATCGAATGCGCCATAAATTAATCTTTCGGCAACGGATTTTTTTCCGCTCGTCATTAATACATTCACAAATTTAGAAACCTCTTGGCTTCCGAATTTTGGATCTTGAAGGATGATTCTTTTGGGAACTTCTCTACGTCTTGGCATAATATGTTTACCTTAATTTAGTATTCTAAAAAACTTATTCTTTAGGTCGCTTAGCGCCGTATTTAGATCGAGACTGTTTACGATCTTTAACACCGGCTGTATCCAGACTTCCTCGAACCATATGGTAACGAACGCCTGGTAAGTCTTTTACACGGCCGCCTCTTAATAAAACAACAGAGTGTTCTTGTAAATTATGGCCTTCTCCGCCGATATAACTAATCACTTCGTAACCATTCGTCAAACGAACTTTAGCCACTTTACGCAAAGCAGAGTTTGGTTTTTTTGGAGTTGTTATGTAAACACGCGTACACACACCTCTTTTTTGAGGTGAAGCTTCAAGAGCTGGAACCTTGCTCTTACTTTCAACTTTTTTTCGTGGTTTACGAATTAACTGATTAATTGTTGGCATCGCCTAAATCCTTAAATTTCTAAATTACTATTGATGATGACTTTATTAGAGTCCCCGCTAAACGCGAAGATCCCAAAAAGCCGCAAATTGTATTTTGGTTCCTGCATAATGTCAACCTATCATTCAGTCGGCGCTTCAATTTCAGGGCTAGTTTCCTGTGCCACTTCCATTGGAGTATCGATTTGATCAAGAGGTACCTCAACAGGGTCCATACTTTCCCCAGCAGCTGCAGCTTTTCTTGATTCATGATAAGCCAAACCTGTACCTGCAGGGATTAAACGACCAACGATTACATTCTCTTTAAGTCCTCTTAATTCATCACGCTTGCCTAAAATTGCTGCTTCAGTGAGAACACGAGTTGTTTCTTGGAACGAAGCCGCTGAAATAAATGAGTCTGTAGATAACGATGCTTTAGTAATACCTAAAAGCACATATTCATACTCAGCAGGTTTTTTGTCTTGTGACATTATCGATTCATTTTCAGTTAACAATTCAGCTCTTTCGACTTGTTCACCTTGAATAAATGAAGTGTCTCCTGCATCAGTGACACGAACACGTCTTAACATTTGTCTAACAATAACTTCAATGTGTTTGTCATTAATTTTTACACCTTGCAATCTATAAACATCTTGAACTTCATCGATAATATATCTTGCTAAAGCTTCCCTGCCTTGAAGGCGAAGAATATCTTGCGGATCCGCTGGTCCGTCCACAATAGTTTCACCTTTAGTCACAACTTGACCATCATGCGCTGTCACATGCTTGTCTTTAGGAATTAAAAACTCTTTTGAAACACCTTCAAGATCTGTAATAACAAGTCTTTGTTTACCTTTGGTGTCTTTACCAAATGAAACTGTACCTGTACTTTCAGCTAACATACCTGCGTCTTTTGGAGATCTTGCTTCAAATAATTCAGCAACTCTTGGAAGACCACCGGTGATATCTCGCGTCTTAGAAGATTCTTGTGGAATACGAGCAATCACATCGCCCACTTTTACTTCTTGAGAATCTTTTACAGTAATGATGTAACCGAGCTGGAAAGTTACGTTAACAGATATATCGCTACCCGCTAATTTAACTTCATTGCCAGATGTGTCTAAGATTTTGATTTGAGGTCTTAAGCCTTTTGACTGACCCGCACGTTGCTTAGGATCAATCACAACTAATGATGATAAGCCTGTGACATCATCAATTTGTTTTGCAACTGTAATACCTTCTTCAACGTTTTCAAATTTAACCTGGCCAGCATACTCAGAAATAATTGGACGTGTATGAGGATCCCATGTTGCAAGAACGCCACCTGCTTTAATAGGTTTGCCATCTTGTACAACTAGGTTTGCACCATAAGGAACTTTATGACGTTCTCTTTCGCGACCACTTTCATCTTGAATAATCAACTCACCATTACGTGAAATAACAACCTGCTCATTTCGAGCATTGGTAACGTAACGCATTGTGGATGTAAATTGAATTACGCCATTTGATTTACTTTCAACTTGGCTTACTGATGCTGCTCTAGAAACTGCGCCACCAATATGGAAGGTTCTCATTGTTAATTGTGTGCCAGGTTCACCGATAGATTGCGCTGCAATCACACCGATAGACTCACCTTGACTAATCAATTTACCACGACCTAAATCACGACCATAACATTGAGAACAAATGCCATGTCTTGTTTCGCATGTAAGTGCAGTTCTCACTTTCACTTCATCAATACCAAGTGCATCAATTTTCTCAACATGGTCTTCTTCAAGGAGCGTACCTTTTGAATAAATCACTTCTTGCGTTTCTGGATGGTAAATATCGAGGGCATTTACACGACCCAAAATACGATCACTTAATGGCTCAACAACTTCACCACCTTTGATAAGCGCTTTCGTAACTAAACCGTCTTCTGTACCGCAATCGTGTTGTGTTACAACAAGATCTTGAGTTACATCAACTAAACGTCTAGTTAAATAACCTGAGTTAGCTGTTTTCAATGCTGTATCTGCAAGACCTTTTCGTGCACCGTGCGTCGAAATAAAATATTGAAGAACATTTAAGCCATCTCGGAAATTAGCAGTAATTGGTGTCTCAATAATTGAGCCATCAGGCCTTGCCATCAAACCTCGCATACCTGCAAGCTGTCTTACTTGAGCTGCAGATCCTCGAGCGCCCGAATCAGCCATCATATAAATTGCATTGAATGATTCTTGATAAAGATCTTTACCATCTTTGCCTTTTACATTTTCACCAGCATCATTTTTAACAGGCTCTTCCTTAAGACGCTTCATCATTGCGTCAGCAACTTTGTCACCTGCACGGCCCCATATATCAACTACTTTGTTATATCTTTCACCTTGGGTAACCAAGCCTGAGATGTATTGATTTTCAATTTCCTTAACTTCAGCTTCAGCAGCTTCAATGAGCTGCTCTTTTTCTGGAGGAACAAGCATGTCATGAATGCTGATTGAGATACCTGCTTTTGTGGCATAGGTATAACCCATGTACATTAGTTTGTCTGCGAGAATTACTGTCTCTCTGATGCCGACACGTCTAAAACCTGCATTAATTAATTTTGAAATTTCTTTTTTCTTTAATGCTTTATTAATTAAATCAAAAGAAAGTCCTGCTGGAAGAATTTCAGAAAGTATTGCTCTTCCAACCGTAGTCTCATGTCGACTTATTTTGTCAGTTGTTGTGCCGTCTAGACCTAATTCAGTTTCTTTAATGCGAACTGTCACGCGCGCATGAAGATCAACCAGTCCACTATCAAAAGCACGATGAACTTCTGCTACATCACTAAATTTCATACCTTCACCGCGTGCAGCGATTTTGTCTCTCGTCATGTAATAAAGACCAAGCACGATATCTTGTGATGGAACAATAATTGGTTCGCCATTGGCTGGAGATAAAACGTTATTAGATGCAAGCATTAAAGTTCTTGCTTCCATTTGAGCCTCAAGAGATAAAGGCACATGCACTGCCATTTGGTCACCGTCGAAGTCGGCGTTAAATGCAGCACAGACTAAGGGATGCAATTGAATTGCTTTGCCTTCAATTAATATAGGCTCAAATGCTTGAATACCTAAACGATGTAATGTTGGGGCTCTGTTTAATAGAACAGGATGCTCTCTAATTACGTCCTCTAAAATGTCCCACACTTCCGGTCCTTCTTCTTCTACTTTTTTCTTTGCAGCTTTAATAGTTGTAGAAAGGCCAAGCACTTCTAATTTATGAAAAATAAATGGTTTAAATAACTCAAGTGCCATTTTCTTCGGCAAACCACATTGGTGAAGTTTTAATTGTGGTCCAACAACAATCACTGAACGTCCTGAATAATCAACACGCTTACCTAAAAGATTTTGTCTAAATCGGCCACCCTTACCTTTAATCATATCGGCAAGAGATTTTAATGGTCTCTTGTTAGCACCTGTCATAACCTTGCCACGTCTTCCATTATCAAGAAGTGAATCAACTGCTTCTTGTAACATACGCTTTTCATTTCTAACAATAATTTCTGGCGCCTTAAGATCTAATAATCTTCTTAAACGATTATTTCTGTTAATCACTCGGCGATACAAATCATTCAAGTCTGATGTAGCAAATCTTCCGCCATCAAGAGGCACTAAAGGTCTTAACTCAGGAGGGAGCACAGGAAGAATTTCTAGAATCATCCATTCAGGTTTAATGCCTGACTTCTGGAATGCTTCAAGCACTTTTAAACGCTTAGCAATTTTTTTAATTTTTGCTTCTGAGCCTGTCTCAGCTAATTCAGTTCTTAATTTTTCAATTTCACTATTAATATCGAGTGACTTAAGCAATTCTTTAATTGCTTCAGCGCCCATCACTGCGGTAAATTCATCGCCAAACTCTTCTATTTTTGCAAGATAGTCATCTTCAGTAAGAAGTTGTCCTCTTGTTAAAGGAGTCATGCCAGGATCAACAACAATAAATGCTTCAAAATAAAGAACGCGTTCAATATCTCTTAAAGCAATATCAAGCACCATACCTAAGCGACTTGGCAAGCTCTTTAAGAACCAAATATGTGCAACTGGACTTGCTAAATCAATATGACCCATGCGCTCACGACGCACTTTTGATAAGGTAACTTCAACACCACATTTTTCACAAATGACACCACGGTGTTTAAGTCGTTTATATTTACCACAAAGACATTCGTAATCTTTAATAGGTCCAAATATTTTTGCGCAAAATAAACCATCTCTTTCAGGTTTAAATGTTCTGTAATTAATCGTTTCTGGCTTTTTAACTTCACCATAAGACCATGAACGAATTTTTTCTGGAGATGCTAATGCAATCTTAATTGCATCAAACTCTTCTTCTTGTGTAACCTGTTTAAATAGGTCTAATAAAGCTTTCATCTGTGATCTCCTTAGTTTCTATCGAGGTCAATATCAATAGCTAGTGAACGAATTTCTTTAACCAACACGTTGAATGATTCAGGCATGCCTGCATCAATCTTATGCTCACCCTTCACTATGTTTTCGTATACTTTAGTTCTACCAGCAACATCGTCTGATTTAACAGTCAACATTTCTTGTAAGGTATAAGCAGCGCCGTATGCTTCTAGCGCCCAAACTTCCATCTCACCAAAACGTTGTCCGCCAAATTGCGCTTTACCGCCAAGTGGCTGTTGCGTTACTAGAGAATAAGGTCCTGTTGAACGTGCATGCATTTTGTCATCAACCAAATGATGTAATTTAAGTACGTGCATGTAACCTACTGTGACCGGTCTTTCAAACGCCTCACCTGTGCGGCCATCAAACAATTTAACTTGCGTTTTGTTTGCTGAGAATTGCAACAGTTTTGTTTTTGGATCGTTATCTGGGTAAGCAAGATCTAACATATATTGAATGTCCGACTCAGATGCGCCATCGAACACTGATGTGGCAAATGGAACGCCATTTTTCAAATGCTCAGCAAGCTCTACAACTTCATCATCGTTTAATGACTTAATGTCTTCTTTTTTACCTGAAGCATCGTTGTAAATTTGATCTAAAAATTTACGAACTTCAGTAATTTTTACTTCTTCTTTTAGCATTTCTCCGATACGAAGACCTAGGCCTTTTGCTGCCCAACCAAGATGAGTTTCTAAAATTTGGCCAATATTCATTCGAGAAGGAACGCCCAATGGATTTAATACAATATCCAAAGGTGTGCCATCAGCCATGTGTGGCATATCTTCTACAGGAGCAATTTTTGAAACAACACCTTTGTTACCGTGACGTCCAGCCATTTTATCGCCCGGCTGAATTCTGCGTTTCACGGCCAAGTAAACCTTAACCATTTTTTGAACGCCCGGAGGGAGCTCATCGCCTTGTGTTAATTTTCGTTTTTTCTCTTCAAAACGTTTGTCGAATTGTTCTTTAGCAGTTGCTAAATTATCTTTCAAACTTTCTAATTGTTTTGAAGCATCATCGTTACCTAGGCGAATATCAAACCAATCGTACCTATTAATTGAAGCTAGAAAATCTTTAGAGATTTTTTCGCCTTTTTTCAACCCTTTTGGGCCGCCAGTTGCGACTTTGTTTGTAAGTAATCTTTCGATTCTTCCAAAAGTATCATCTTCAACGATTCTTAATTGATCAGCTAGATCTTGTTTGAAGTGTTTTAATTGGTCATCAATAATTTGTTCAGCTCTTGAATCTCTATCAATGCCCTCTCTAGTAAATACTTGAACATCAATAATTGTTCCAGACATGCCTGACGGCACTCTTAAACTTGTATCTTTTACATCAGAAGCCTTTTCACCAAAAATTGCTCTTAAGAGTTTTTCTTCAGGTGTAAGTTGTGTCTCGCCTTTTGGTGTAACTTTACCTACAAGCACATCGCCTGATTCAACTTCAGCGCCAATATAAATGATGCCTGACTCATCCAGTCTTCCAAGCATTCTTTCTGAAAGATTTGAAATGTCACGTGTAATTTCTTCCGGGCCTAATTTTGTATCTCTAGATACAACAGATAATTCTTCGATATGAATTGATGTATATCGATCTTCAGCTACTACACGCTCTGAAATTAAAATCGAATCCTCGAAGTTGTAACCATTCCAAGGCATAAATCCAACAAGCATATTTTGACCAAGTGCTAATTCGCCCACATCTGTTGATGCGCCGTCAGCAATCACATCACCTCTTGCAATTTTATTGCCAATTCTTACAAGCGGTCTTTGATTGATATTGGTATTTTGATTAGATCTTGTATATTTAGTTAGATTATAAATATCAACGCCAACTTCTCCGTCAGCAGCCTCATCGTCGTTCACGCGAATCACAACACGTCTTGAATCGACATAATCAACAACACCCCCGCGCTTAGCTTGAACTGTTGTGCCAGAATCAGTTGCTACTGTTCTTTCAATGCCTGTCCCTACAACTGCTTTCTCTGCTCTCAAGCATGGCACAGCTTGACGCTGCATGTTTGCACCCATAAGCGCACGATTTGCATCGTCGTGTTCTAGAAATGGAATTAATGCGGCTGCCACAGAAACGATTTGGCCAGGTGCTACGTCCATATATTGAATAGGATCTACTGAAGACATCGTAAATTCGTTACGATGACGACATGAAATTAAATCGTCTTGAAAGTGTCCTTTATTATCAAGCTCAGTATTTGCCTGGGCTATAACAAATTCACTTTCTTCAATCGCAGAAAGATAATCTATCTTTGCAGTGACTTTACCATTTTCAACTCGTCTATAAGGTGTTTCTAAGAAGCCGTATTGATTCGTTCTTGCATAAAGTGCAAGTGAATTAATGAGGCCAATGTTTGGTCCTTCTGGAGTTTCAATTGGACATACGCGGCCATAATGCGTCGAATGAACGTCACGTACCTCGAAGCCAGCACGCTCTCTTGTTAAGCCTCCAGGGCCAAGGGCTGAAACTCTTCGCTTGTGCGTAATCTCAGATAATGGATTGGTTTGATCCATAAATTGAGATAGTTGTGAGGAACCAAAGAATTCTCTAATCGCACTTGAGATAGGTTTTGAATTGATTAAGTCATGTGGCATTAAATTGTCTGCCTCAGCTTGGCTTAATCTTTCTTTAACTGCGCGCTCCACTCGAACAAGACCAGTTCTAAATTGATTTTCAACAAGCTCACCAACAGAACGAATTCTTCGATTACCAAGATGGTCAATATCATCTATTTCACCTCGACCATTTCGTAATTCAATCAGAACACCAATCACAGCTAAGATATCATCGTTCGATAAAATATTTGCACCAGTTTCGCCTTGAGGGCCTACGCGTTTGTAAAATCTTTGCAACCAATTTGCATGTTGTTCATATGCTTTTGGATGTGCTCTTCGATTAAATTTCATGCGACCTACATTAGATAAATCATATCGGTCTTCATTGAAAAATAATCCTTTAAATAAAGCCTCAACTGCATCTTCAGTTGGTGGCTCGCCAGGTCTCATCATTCGATAAATAGCTACTTTTGCACTATACTGATCAGGAACTTCATCTGAAGTAAGTGTTTGAGAAATGTAATCGCCATGATCTAAATCATTTGAATAGAGTGTATGAATTTGTCCTACACCCACTTCAATAAATTTATCCAATACTGACTCTGTGATTTCATCATTTGCGCTAGCAATAACTTCGCCTGTATTTTTATCTACAATTGCTTTTGAAAGTTTGCGGCCCAAAATGAAATCTTTATCTACCGTAATTTTGTTTACGCCTGCTTTTTCCATTTCGCGAATATGTTTAACAGTAATGCGCTTGTCTTTTTGTACAATCACATTTCCTCTTTTGTCAGCGATATCAAACTTAGCAATCTCACCTCTTAGACGATCAGGAACTAATTCAAAATCAATTGATTTAGCAGTCACATGGAATGAATCAAAATCGTAGTATGTTTCTAGAATTTGTTCTGGTGAATAACCTAACGCTTTTAACAAAATTGTGACTGGCATTTTTCTGCGACGATCCACACGGAAATACAAATAATCCTTAGGATCAAATTCGAAATCTAACCAAGAGCCACGATAAGGAATAATTCTTGCTGAAAATAATAACTTTCCAGAGCTGTGCGTTTTGCCTCGGTCATGCTCAAAAAATACGCTAGGACTTCTATGAAGCTGAGATACGATAACTCTCTCAGTACCATTAATAACGAACGAGCCATTATCTGTCATAAGTGGAATTTCACCCATGTACACTTCTTGCTCTTTAATTTCTTTAACTGTTGGTTTTGATGCTTCTTTATCCATAAGAGTTAAACGAACTTTGACTCTTAATGGAACACCATATGTTAAGCCGCGTTGTTGACATTCTTTAACATCAAACGCTTCCTCGCCTAAATTGTAAGTTACAAAATCAAGTCGGGCATTACCGGAATGACTTGTGATAGGAAATACTGAATTAAATGTTGACTGGAGGCCTTCGCTAAGTCTCTGTTCGGCATGCGTATTCTTTTGTAAAAAAGCTGCATAAGACTCAAGCTGCATTGTGAGCAAGTATGGTATATCTTGCACACGCTCTCTTTTAGCAAAACTTTTTCTAATACGTTTTTTTTCAGTAAAGGAATAGCTCATTGCGTCTCCTGGTGTAATTTTCATAAAACAATAAACTTTTCAGATTGAAGAATATTGTTTTATGAATTTTTATAAGTTTTAATCTAAAAATTATTTAAAACAAAAAGCAATGGCTGACAGCAAGCTGTCAGCCATGCTAATTAGCATTACTTAAGCTCTGCTGTAGCGCCAGCTTCTTTTAATTTAGCTAGTGCTTCTTCAGCTGCAGCTTTTGCAACACCTTCTTTAATTGGCTTAGGTGCGCCATCTACTAAGTCTTTAGCTTCTTTTAAGCCAAGACCTGTGATTTCACGAACAGCTTTAATAACGTTTACTTTTTGCTCACCTGAAGCAGTTAACATCACAGTAAACTCAGTTTGTTCTGCAGCAGCAGCACCGCCAGCAGCAGCGGCAGCAGGTGCAGCTGCAACAGCAGCAGCAGCAGCTGAAACGCCAAATTTTTCTTCCATATCTTTAATAAGCTCTGACAAGTCAAGAACTGTCATTGCACTTACTGCATCTAAAATTTCAGCTTTAGAGATAGCCATTTAATACTCCTAATAAAAAAATTTAAATTAATCGTTAAAGTTACGCAGGTTTTTGATCGCGAACTGCCGCTAAGCCACGTACAAATTTTGTTGGTACCTCATTAAGCGTACGAACAAACTTTGCAATTGGTGCTTGCATTGTTCCCAATAATTTTGCGAGTAATTCTTCACGACTTGGTAATGATGCTAATGCCTCAATATTTGAAGCGCTCATTACCTTATTCGGCATTGCTCCTGATTTAATAACAAACTTATCGTTTGACTTGGCAAAATCATTTAGCACTTTAGCAACTGCAACTGGATCAGTTGAGATGCCATACACTATTGGACCTACCATTTCATTAGCTAAGTCAGAGAATGCAGTTCCATCTACGGCTCTTCGAACTAAAGTGTTCTTTAAGACGCGAAGATAAACTCCTGATTTTCTGGCTTGAACTCTTAGCGCTGTCATCTCAGAAACATCAATACCTCGGTTTTCTGCTAAAACAACTGCTTGAGCGCCTGCGATTTGCTTATTAACTTCAGCAACCACTGCCTTTTTTTGTTCAAGATTAAGACTCAAGGTCTTCTCCTTCCGTTAAATTAAGCATTAAGTAAACTTAATACCAACATTACGGCGACCTTTATCAGGATGCTATCCCTTAGGGGTACCGCCATCTGCGTAGGCTCTAGCAAACGATCACTAGAATTAGACTTGTTAGCACCTACGGTCTTTGAAAGCTTCACCGATACTTTCGTATCAATGAACCCAAAGTTCTTTTTAAAAAAGCTTTCGCTTTTTTTTAATTCCTTACACTAAACTTGTCGAATCGATTCTTACACCAGCACCCATCGTGCTAGAAACCGATAATTTTTTTACAAAAATACCTTTAGTTGTGGGTGGCTTAGCTTTGTTAATTGCATCAATTAACGCTGCCAAATTACCTTTTAATTGGTCCACAGAAAATGATGCACGACCAATAGTGCAATGGACAATACCGCCTTTATCAGTTCTATATTGAACTTGTCCACCTTTTGCATTCTTAACTGCTGCAGCTGTATCTGGTGTTACCGTTCCTACTTTTGGATTTGGCATCAACCCTCTTGGTCCTAATACTTGACCTAATGCACCAACAACTTTCATCGCGTCTGGCGTTGCAATAACAACGTCAAAATCCATCATGCCGCCTTTAATTTTTTCAGCGAGATCATCAAATCCTACAATGTCAGCCCCTGCTGCTTTTGCAGCTTCAGCTGCAGCACCTTGGGCAAACACTGCAACACGTGTTGTTTTGCCTGTGCCATTTGGAAGCACTAATGCACCGCGAATAAGTTGATCAGATTTTTTAGCGTCAATACCTAAATTAATCACTGCATCCACTGATTCATCAAATTTTGCTGTTGCTGTTTCTTTAACAAGCTGAAGACCTTCTTGTGCGGGATAAGATTTATCACGGTCAACTTTAGATCTTAATGTTGTAATTCTTTTATTTAATGGCATTTTATACACCCTCCACTTCTATACCCATGCTTCGCGCACTGCCTGCGATTGTTCGCACTGCAGCATCCATATCAGAAGCTGTAAGATCTGCCATTTTTGTTTTGGCAATTTCTTCAGCTTGCGCTCTAGTAATTTTTCCAACTTTATCCGTATGCGGTCTTGGCGAACCCTTTTCTAATTTCGCTGCTTTTTTAATTAGAATTGATGCAGGTGGCGTTTTCATAACAAAAGTAAAACTCTTGTCTGCGAAAGCGGTAATCACAACAGGAATAGGTAGTCCGGGTTCAACAGTTTGTGTAGCGGCATTAAATGCCTTACAAAACTCCATAATATTTAAGCCTCTTTGGCCTAGCGCAGGTCCTACAGGTGGACTTGGATTTGCTTTGCCGGCTGGGATTTGTAGCTTTATATAGCCAACGATTTTCTTTGCCATTTCATTCTCCTAAATTAGGTGCAAACGCTTTATTTAAAAAAGCTCCCTAGTTAATTTTTACTGCTTTACTACTAAACTTCTTTTTCTACTTGGCCAAACTCAAGCTCAACTGGCGTTGCTCTACCAAAAATAACCACAGATACTTTAAGTTTGCTTTTTTCGTAATTGATATCTTCAATCGTTCCTGAGAACTCTTTGAATGGTCCATCAATAACTCGAATTGATTCACCTTTTTCAAAGGTAAGTTTTTGCGTTGGATTGGTTTTGCTCTCATCCATACGCTGCAAAATAATCTCTACTTCTTTATCTTTAATCGGTGTTGGTTTTAGTGCGCTCCCACCAATGAAAGCAGTGACCTTTGGTGTACTTTTAACTAAATGCCAGCTCTCGTCATTCATTTCCATTTGCACAAGAACGTAGCCTGGATATAGTTTTCTTTCGCTTAATGTTTTTTGGCCAGCCTTCATTTCAATAACCTCTTCTACAGGCACTAAAATATCACCAAAAAAACTCTGGAGACTTGATCGCTCAATTCTTTCAGAAAGTCCTTTTTGAACTAACTTTTCATATCCAGAAAAAGCTTGGACAGCATACCAGCGCATCGTCATTACTAACCCCGTCCCAATAACCAATTAATCATGTATGAAAAACTTATATCTACCAATGCCAAGAAAACTGCCATCACAGCAACTAGAATAAATACAGTAATTGTCATTTGTATTGTTTCTTTTCTTGTTGGCCAAACAACTCTTTTAGCTTCAACAATGGATTCGTTAATAAATCCAAATGTCTTTTGACCAAGTGCTGTTTTCCAAAAAACTATCCCTGCAAATCCAAGTCCGGCAAGAATTGCTAATATTCTTAGCACTAAAGCTTGATCACTTAATAGATAAAACCCAACTATTCCCGCTACAAAAAGTAAGAATGAAAAAACAATTTTTAACTTATCAGTCATTAATACTTCTTTCTTTTAATGGCAGGCCAGGAGGGTCTCGAACCCCCAACCCTCGGTTTTGGAGACCGATACTCTACCAATTGAGCTACTGGCCTAAATATAAAATTTATCTTTAAAACTATTCAATCACCTTAGCAACAACACCAGCACCTACTGTGCGGCCACCTTCACGAATCGCAAAACGTAAACCTTCTTCCATCGCGATTGGTGCAATGAGTGTTACTGTGATT
>Ga0114982_1000964_pt1 | contig 14989 bp, 9 predicted proteins | sample Shrwel_input2_FT_FD_87183 | JGI IMG/M metagenome (GOLD analysis project Ga0114982, IMG submission 87183) | Subsurface microbial communities from deep shales in Ohio, USA - Utica-3 well 1 S input2 FT | ecosystem: Environmental > Aquatic > Deep subsurface > Shale gas/oil reservoir > Produced... | reverse complement strand
CGAGATTTCAACGCAGCATTGTAAGTTGGCCAATTCGTGGTGCGATATTTCGCTGGGCTATTAGTCGTCATCTCACTATTTTACAGAATTGCTCAACTCACTGCCATTTGTGCAACAAAGCCGATCTGCTATCATAAATTGCTACTAAATCATTATTTGCTTTAATTATGACAAACTCTAATGAGGGTTCAAGAAAAAAATCCTGTGATAAATACTTGGAATTAGTAAAACAAACTGACATAACCACTAATAAATTTGGTTGATTTATTATATGATCGATAATCCTTACTAATTCACCATTTCTTGATAGCTCAAAACGTAGTTTTTCAGAAAAATTAGAAATTGAAAAATTATTATATTTTTTATAAAAGCATACTGAAACAAGTGGTATTGATATATTTTTTGCATCAAGCTCATTAAAGTTAAATCTCTTTTTAAAACTCATACCACTATAATTATATTCAGAAAATATATCTAAATAGTTATCAATAATACGAGCAGAATCTAGTGAATTAACAAATTTAGACCACTCGTCTGCATTAGAAATACAAGAATCGAAATTAATATAATTATCCCAAAGTAGCTTATTCGAGCCATTTGATAAGTCTAAAACTAATGCTGAATTATCATTGTCTTTTCTCACAATCCTACCAATCGACTGAACAAGCTGTCTTCCATTTGATACAGGATAAGTCAATATAAGCAACTTAGCACTCGGTATATCAACTCCCTCATCCAATTTGTATTGGTATATAATTACTTTGAATTTACTATCATTTAGGTTTATTGGTACCTGTGCCTTTTTACTTTCTGTAGCATGATCAGATTTAAAATCCTCATGAACAGCTAACACTGGATAATTTAAGCTAAAAAAGTCCTCAAAATAACTATTGATATCATCTTTACTATTACATTTTATTAATACTTTCAATGAAATATTTTCAGCCAAATAATCATGCACATAATTAATTAAACACTTACGATTATTATCAAAAACAATAAAATTAGGCATTAGTATGATTTGATCTCGCACAGCATGCGTAAAGCTGTATGAATAATTAAAATTACCTATATCAAATTGAAAAAGATCATTTCTATATGGGGTTGCTGTTACAATTACCTTATGCTTTTGAATTCTTCTAATAATAGAACTCCACTTCTCTGCTGGTTCAGCATGTCCCTCATCAACTATGACTAAATCAATTTGAGTACTTATGTTATCAATCATTGCGTTTGTAAGTATCTGCAGCTTATGAAATGTTGTTACATATACCCCATTGTCTGCACACTCTTGATCTAATTCAAAAACACTTTTTAATTCAAATTCATGTTCAGGATTTATTTTTTTAAAGAATTTCCTTTTAATTTCTCGCTTTAATTGATCTGTTACTGCCCTACGGTGGCTAATTATCAATACCTTGTTAAAGTTATCTAATTGACTAATTACTGCTATAACGCCTGTTTTACCAGCACCAGTTGGAAGACATATTAAGCATGACTTCTGAGCAAATACTTGGCTGGTATAATCGGTGATTTTTTGTATAGCTTCACGTTGGCAGACTCTAAGAGAGCGTGAAATAACATTCTGATACACATTAGTGGTAATGGCCATTTTTATTTCGCCAAAGAGCAGTAGTCTAACAAAGACAGGGGCGTAATATTTTTGTGTTTAGGCATGACAGAATCCATTCAAACGTGATTTTTATGATTTATTGTTAAACTTCTCTAACATCTCGAATGTATCAAACGCCAAGTTAAGTCGCAAGCACATTGTACTAATGCTTTGTTAAAATCTACCCGTTTAACTTAACATTGTCTCTACGGCACAAACAGGTGACACCATGTTTAAAAACGGTATGCGCCCTATCCATGCAGGCGAAATATTGCTTGAAGATTACATGAAACCATTAGGGCTTAGTTCTAATGCCCTCGCTAGAGCATTAGGCGTTACACCCACGCGCATCAATGACATCGTGCGCGAAAGACGTGGCATTACAGGTGACACCGCCCTACGGTTAGCCCGTTACTTTGGCACAGATGCCCAAAGCTGGCTTAACCTCCAAAGTGCTTATGACTTGCGTGTAGCCGAAATTGCCGCAGGCGACCGCATTAACACCGAAATTACGCCAATGTGTGCAGCCTAAACAAAAAGGCAGTTGTTTAAACTGCCTTTATTTATCTACGCCTCAGCCTCTTCTTCAATCACATCTAAAATATCCAAATCATCAAGCTCGGCATCCGCGCCAAAAACAGAATCCATCAAATCCTTATTGCCCACCGCCCTCTCAAACACCTGTTCTTCCTTGAGTGACTTAAACAAATCATCAAACGCCGCATGAATTTGCTCACGCTCCTTACCCCGTGGATACGCCTCCTCACCTACCCGACCATTACCTCCTTTTGTCGAATAGGCCAAATAATCATTGGTACGCCCCTGCTGCTCTAACTTATCTTGCAAATACGATGAATAAGCACGGGCTGCCATTTCCAACGGTTTAGACCAATACTTACCGCGCTTAAAATCATCCAACAACAGCGCATCTTGTAAAAAGCGACTGCCTTTATCTAAAGACGGAATGCTGACAAACTCAGTAGTATTTTTATCGGCATAATGAGCTGCTGCGATTTTGACAAACTCCATGTGATTTTTTAAACGAGCTTTACGGACACCATGACGAAAAAAGTACGCATCAACGGCTAAGACGGCACTCCACAAATCACCAGCCGCCACAATGTTGCGCTTAACCTCTGACCGCTCAATAAACTCAGGCTTCATGTTATAAGCAGAGTTTTTAAAGTCTTTTTCGGTTAATTTAAGCGTCTCCGTTAAAACTTGGCTCCCCTCTAACATTGCAGACCTTAATGCCATAAAAGCCTGCTTGGTTAAACTATCTGGCAATAAATGCGGTGTTTCGGTAGCAAAAAAACCTGCTTTGCCTGACGTGCTTTGAGTCATTAAATCTTGCATCAGATTATCTAAGGCATGAAAATACTCATGACCTAAAGAACCACCACCTTTCATTTTAGTAATATTAATTACACGCTCAACAGGCTCATAATGCGCCAACGCCCCACCTTTACCTCTTGCACCAAACGCCAAGCCTAAACGTCCCCCAAAACCCAATAACTCAGGTGCAATACCCGTTACATCGGCCATATCCAGCATCGACTCAGCAGCACGTTGAATATGAAACTCAATGCTCTCTTTATCTTTTAATACCCAATTACCCGACTGAATCGCTTTTAAGCCAAAGGCAGACTTAAATTGCTCCGTAGATTGAATATTAACTTCGGTACCACCTACACGCTGAATATGACTGGCCGCCTCAAGCTGAAAAGACGGCTTTTTAGGTTTGGTTACTGTCGGCTTATCGCTTTTTTCTAACCAAGACCAATCATCAGCCGCCATAACTCTGGACTCATGAATAGCTTTGTTGCCCGTTTTAAACACCCAACTCTTAAACTTTTTACCTAAAGCATGAGCCACTTGAGAGTCATAATTGAGCGTTGATTTACCATCTTCGCCTTTAATCATGTTTCGATAGGTATTTAATAGCTTACTCAATGTCACCACTTCACGAACAGTATCATCCATTGTCAGGCAGGCATCAAAAGTGTTGCGTAAATTCTGGATTGCTACAACATAGAGCTTACGATGTTCAGCCGAGTCTGTATCTGGTTGCAATTCAACAGCCGCATATAATCGCTTAATAAAATATGCCGCATTACCCGCCATACCTCGTTCTTTAAGCTCATCCCAGTCCACTTGACCAAAGACATTTTTTTTAATAATTGTAGCTGCGGCAATACGTGGATCATCCTCTAAGGCTTCCCAATCAATATCATTCACAGACACCAACTGACCTAGTTTTTTAGCCTGCATAATTGACGATTGCGCCAACTCTTTACGCGCACCTGCAATATAGCCTACATCCTTAAATCTGTAATTCTCATCTTTATAATCATCCGATAAATTGTTTTCGCTTTCTTCATCAGCTATCACGGCGGCTGGTGTATCTGGCACAGGCACAGTAGCTAAATTATCAGGCACAGAATGATGTAAGCCTTGTAACTCATCAATAATGGCTTGCAAGCGACTCAAACGCTCAAAAAAGTCACTGGACTCAACAGACCAATCTTTTAATAATGTTGATGCTTCAGCAATTAAAATAAAGGCTTGATGGTCATCGAGATTGGAATCATCAAACACCGCTTGTTGATGACTCATCACCTGCGGCAAGGCTTGTTTAAGTTTGGCCAAAATAGTGGCCATACTATTTGGATTGTCTTTTAGTTCCTTGGCGTATTGGTCTAAGACCTGTTTCATTTTGGGATTGGTGTAAATCTGCTCGCCCAGCAATGACTGCATGACGGTTGCCTCATTACTTAACTTGGAATTGGTATCCTTATCAAGTCGATTACCTGCCTCTTAGATTTTCCCAGCATTAATGCCTAATGTTTCAAACAAAACTTTATCTTTTTTATAGGAGCGGCCCAGTGCCACAATTAACCGTGTTCGTTCGGCTAACAAGCTATCGGTATCTAACTCGCTACCAAACAAGTCAAAGTTATCGGATGCTTGCGCCTTAGAGAACCCTGCTAATTTAATTTGTTGTGCCAAGACCTGAGACTCTTCCTGATTGGCAGGACGTACACGCATAAACTGCTTTAAAGCTGCTTGCTGTTCTTCTGGACTACTAAACGTGTCACCAATGACCGCACCATCTCGCTCTTCAATCACGCCATTAACCACAGAACCAAACACATCATCTGAGAGTTTGGCCAAGGCGACACCCGTTTTAATGGCTTGGTTTTTGGGCAGGTTTAAGTCTGCCATCAACTGTTCTGGATGTTTGCCGTTGGCATTACTTCGGAACAATTTAGCGGCATCAACACCCGTCCCGTTATTGTTGGCCAAGTTGACTAAAGCGGCTAATGATTTAGCATCTTCAACGGTATGCCCTTCACTTTCTTTCAAGACAAAAGCATTCACGCCATCGACACCCAGTTTTTTAGCCAAGGCAATACGATGATGACCATCGGCAATAAACTGTTGGCCATCATGACGCTCATGTACAACCATCACGCCCGCGCGTAAGTCATCCCATGCTTTGACTTCATTCAATCGTTTGTCGGTACCATCATGGCCAACTTCACTACGGAATTGATAGGCTTTAGGATCAACTTTAATGTCTTTGACATCGACACGGGTGACATCGAGCGTCTTATTAGGTGAAGCGATAGGTTCACCAAACATATCAAGCGCAGGCTTGGCACTTGGTTCTTCTAGTTGGCGGAGTAATAGTGAAATTGTGCCTAAAATCTTAAATTTTTCGTAATCAGTTTTCATCGTCTTAACCCATCCCTTAATTGATCTTTGCAGTCACATTGGCAACACTGCGTTTAACGGCATCAATCGCAACTTGTTTGGCCTGTTTAATCAGACCGTTCATGTCGCCTTGGGTATAGACTTTTGATAACTCTGCTAATCTATTGACGTTATCTGTATCTAAAATGTCAATTTTTTCATCAATAGCAGACTGCAAGAATTCGCGGTCTTGCTCTTCTTGGGTGGGTGTGGATGGTTCACTCGCTTGGGATTCTTTAACTTTAGATACAACCTCTAAAATCTCGATGTTGACATCATCCTCATCATCTGTTTGAATGGAATCAAGCCTCGTATCTGTACGACTTCTCGCTTGGATTGACTCGTCATTCTCGGCACACGAAGAGTCAAATGACGGGGCTTCTTCGTTTTTAGCTGCCGCCAAATAATAGGCCAATAAGCCATTAGATAATTCGCCTACTTTAATCCGCGCATGAATACGCATATCTTCAAACTCTAACCATTTGTCAAACTGGTAAAAGGCCACAAAAGTATCACTGCGCTCTTTATTAAGTGGTGTACGCTCACCGACATTCCCTAATGATAAAATTTCTGGAATACGAGGAACCACTTGAGCTGTTGTTTGACGAATACGATGCAGTATCTTATTTTTAGAACGCGAATTGATATAAACCAAGCCAATTTGAGTTTTTACAGATTGCCCTTGTAAATAAGCACTAAAATACTCGCGTGAAGCTGCAACAAAATCTCCCTCATTTTTGGCGATTAAACTTTTCATATTTTGATCGGCCATTAAACTATCCCAAGACTCAATAGCAATAACAGGTGGGCGTTTGGATTGTTCTATTTTACGCATCTGCAACGCATCAATCTCATCTTGCAAGCCTTTCAAAATAGATTGCTTTTCTGCCACTTGAGCCGTTAAGTCTTGCTCTTTTTGGTTTAACTCCGCCTTATCATTATTAGCCTTCATAAAACGGTCATGGTTCTTTTCAACCAATTGCATAATCCGCTTGGCCACGGTGCGAACCACCAAGTCCTTGCCATTTTCAGGGGCAACAGCAATCGTAATATCCTTTTTATTAAGCACCCACTTATAGCTAATCATCTCGTCCGTGGGGTCAATCTTTTTAGGGGTTTTATCGGGGTTATGAAAAAACACACCCACGGCCTGCCCATCATCCATCTCAAACCACACCACCACATTAGCAACACCGCCTTTAGTTAATGGTTTGCTAATTGCCACCCCAACAGGCTTAACGGTACTGGCCGCACCTTGCATCACCATAAGTAGCTGCTTGGCTTTACGCTCCAATTTGTTGTGTTCAACGACTAGCGCATCATAGTTTTCATACACAAAACCTTGATTACCTAACTCTTGAACCATATCGTGATAAGACAAAGGCTCTAAGGCTTGGTGTATGTCATCTGATTGGCGAATTTGGTACATTAAGTTATGTACATGGCCGCTATGACTCGCTAAGTCTGTACCATCATTACCACCCCAAATCACGCTATCTAAACGCTCTAAACCTGCATAGGGCAAACGTTCACGGGTAACAGGGCGTGATTTATCACCATTAGCTAACCACCATTTGAATTGATTCATCGTACAAGGGACAACAGTCATTAAGCCTGTCCAACCACGCTCAAAACAGTGCTGATAAGTATCAACGGCTTGTTGTTGTGATAAAAAGCCCAGCATGATTTTGTGTTCATCAAAATAGCCACCTTGCTTTTTTTGGTTGATAATATAAACCGTGTCATTTTCAGGTACATGGCCAACAAACACGTCTAATTCATCCCCATCATTGCCTTTATAGCCTTTGATATAGCCATAGTGGGCCTGCATTAAACACGTCCATTTTTGACCTGTTTTATCTATGCCTTTGCGGTAGGTATAAGCGGGATTTTCAATGGCAATGTTTAAGCCATGTAAGGTGAGATGGCCTTTTTTATAGTTACCAGCCTCTAACTGGGCTAAGGTGGGTTCTGGACTTGGATTATTGCCAAATGCGCCTTGGTGCGCGGCATTGTTAATTTGGGAAAGCAAATCGGACATAGTGCATACCTAGTGACAAGGTTGTGAATGTCACTAGGGTATGTGATTGAATGTAGATATTTTGGAAGGGTTACAGATTTTGATTAAAGATATATCCTTTTTTAGATTTGTCTTTAACACTAAAACTCTTATAGAATCCCTGCCACTTTGCTTATTCTCTTGCATCATTAAGGACTTACCATGAATCACCAAGCTCTCTCATCGTTTATTTGGTCTGTAGCCGAATTATTGCGTGGTGATTATAAACCCTCAGAATATGGCAAAGTCATTTTACCGTTTACCGTGTTACGCCGTTTAGATTGTGTTTTAGAAGCCACTAAACCTGACGTTTTAGCTGAAATTGACGCTAAACAATCATTAGGTATTAACTTAGAGCCGTTTTTATTGCGTAAATCAGGCGCAAGTTTTTATAACAGCTCGCCCATCGACATGAAAAAGCTCATGGGCGACCAAGACCACATCAAAGAAAACCTTTACAGCTACATTCAAGCCTTCTCGCCAGCGGTGCGTGATATTTTTGAACGCTTTCATTTTGACGTTCAAATAGAGCTGCTAGATAAACGCGGCTTACTTTATCAAGTCGCCGAAAAATTTGCCACCATCGACCTTCACCCCGAAGCCGTTAGCAATAACGACATGGGACAGGTGTTTGAAGAGTTAATTCGTAAATTTGCTGAAATCTCTAACGAAACCGCAGGGGAACACTTTACCCCGCGTGAAGTCATTCGTTTGATGGTTAATTTACTGTTTATTGAAGATGACGAAGTATTAGGCAAAGCGGGCGTGGTGCGAACTATTTATGACCCCACGGCAGGCACAGGCGGTATGTTGTCGGTGGCTGGTGAATACTTAGCCGAGTTAAACCCACAGTCACGGTTAACGATGTTTGGCCAAGAGCTTAACGACGAGTCCTTTGCCATTTGTAAGGCCGATATGCTGATTAAAGGTCAGGATGTCGCCAATATTGTCGCGGGTAATACGCTGTCGGACGATGGCCATCCACACAAGAAATTTGACTATATGTTGTCTAATCCGCCCTTTGGCGTGGAATGGAAAAAAGTCGAAAAAGACATTCGCAAAGAACACGAGCAGCAAGGCTTTAATGGCCGTTTTGGTGCAGGTTTACCGCGTGTGAGTGATGGCTCGTTGTTATTTTTGATGCACTTAATTTCTAAAATGCGCCCTGCTGTGGATGGTGGTAGTCGTTTAGGCATTGTCTTGAATGGTTCGCCGTTGTTTACGGGTGGTGCAGGTTCGGGCGAAAGTGAAATTCGGCGTTATGTGTTAGAAAATGATTTAGTTGAAGCGATTATCGGTTTGCCGACTGATATGTTTTACAACACAGGCATTAGCACTTACGTATGGATTTTATCTAACCGTAAACCTGACCACCGTAAAGGTTTAGTCCAGTTAATTGATGCCTCTAGTTTTTGGCAAAAGATGCGTAAGTCTTTGGGTAGCAAGCGCAAAGAATTATCTGACGAGCATATTGCCGATATTACCCGTTTGTTTGGCCAGTTTTTAGAAGCAGACTTGGCAACGGTGTTGGATGCCGAAGGCAAAGAAATCAGCCGCCAATTGATTAACAATCACAGCCCTGCCCCTATTGCGCCACAAGGTGGCAAAGTCAAACTTGCGCCTATTGCTCGTGCCTTTAAAAATAACGAATTTGGTTATAGCACCATCACTGTTGAGCGTCCGTTGCGTGATGAGCAAGGCAATATTGTGCTGAGCACCAAAGGTAAAAACAAAGGTAAGCCGATGGCCGATGCCAGCTTGCGCGATACCGAGAATGTGCCGTTAAGTGACGATATTGAGACGTATTTTAAGCGTGAAGTGTTGCCTCATGCGCCCGATGCGTGGATTGACCACGAGAAAACCAAAGTGGGTTATGAAGTGCCGTTTAACCGTCATTTTTATGTCTTTGAGCCGCCGCGTGATTTGGCCGAGATTGATGCCGAGTTAAAGCAAGTGACTGACCGCATTTTAACGATGATTGCGGGGTTATCGGCATGAGTCAGCACCCTACGCCCATTACCACCAATACTGCTTTTGATGATGTGTTACACCTGATTGATTCCGCCAAGCAACGTGCTTATCGTGCAGCCAATACCGAGTTGATTGATTTATATTGGGCGATTGGACAATATGTTAGCCACAAAATTAATACTGAAGGATGGGGTAAAAATACCGTTCAATTGTTAGCGAATTACATCCAGTTGCATCAACCCAGTTTACGTGGCTTTTCGGCGCAAAACATTTGGCGTATGCGTCAATTTTTTGAGGTTTATCAGCATGATATAAAACTCTCACCACTGGTGAGAGAATTGACTTGGACACATAATCTCACGATTCTTAGCCGCAGCAAACGCCCCGAAGAACGCGAATTTTATTTAAAAATGGCCATTCAAGAAAAATGGAGCAAGCGTGAGTTAGAGCGTCAATTTAATACGGCTTTATTTGAGCGTGTGGTATTAAGCCCTGTAAAAACATCGCCCATCGTGACGCGAAACTACCCAGAAGCACTTAATGTATTTAAAGATAGCTATGTGGTTGAGTTTCTTAATTTACCCTCTGAACATAACGAAGCTGATTTGCATAAAGGTTTGTTACTTAAACTTAGGGATTTTTTACTAGAGCTTGGTCGTGATTTTTGCTTTATTGGTAGTGAGTATGCCTTACAAGTAGGCAAGCAAGACTTTGCGTTGGATTTGTTATTTTTTCATCGGGGCTTAAATTGCTTGGTAGCGATTGAGTTGAAAGTCACTGAGTTTGAACCGCGTGACCTTGGGCAGCTCAATTTTTATTTAGAGGCTTTAGACCGAGACCATCGTAAGCCCCATGAAAACCCTGCGATTGGTGTGTTGTTGTGTGCGAGTAAGGATGATGAGGTGGTGGAATACGCGCTCAATCGTTCGTTGTCGCCTGCGTTGATTGCGGAGTATGTGACGCAATTGCCCGATAAAAAGTTGCTGCAAGCTAAGTTACATGAGTTTTATGTGCAAAATATGCCACAAGGAGAACAGGTATGAGCTTTCCTCGTTATTCTGCTTATAAAGACAGTGGTGTTGAGTGGTTGGGGGAAGTGCCGCAGGGGTGGGGGGTCTGGAAGCTATCGCATTTCGCGCCAATTATTACTTGCGGTGTAGCAGCCACTCCAGAATACTTAGACGATGGTGTGATTTTCCTATCGGCACAAAATATCAAACGCAGGAAAATTAATCTCGAAGTTGGCCATAAATATATTTCTCAAGATAAGCACGATGAGTTAACAAAAAATAGAAGCCCCATCAAAGGTGATATTTTATTAAGTCGTGTTGGAACGATTGGCGAGGTTTGTATTGTCGATGTTGATTACCCTTTTTCAATTTTCGTTAGTCTGACTCACATTAGACTTGATCAGAAAATCTGTATAAATAGCTTCTTTGTATATGTAACACAAAGTGCTTATGTAAAAGCATTACATACTGCGGTTACTCTAGTAGGTGGAGGTGTTGGCAACTTAAACGTAAATGATTTAAGAGAATACCAAATAATCCTACCCCCACTCCCCGAACAAACCACCATCGCCGCCTTTCTCGACTGCGAAACCGCCAAAATCGACAACTTAATTAACGAACAAAAAAAGCTGATTGAGTTACTTAAAGAAAAACGGCAAGCGGTTATTTCAACAGCCGTCACTAAAGGGCTTAACCCTCATGCACCTATGAAAGATAGTGGTGTGGAATGGTTGGGGGAAGTGCCTGAGCATTGGGAAGTTTTCCCGTTAAAAAACATGTGTGAATTAATCAAAGATGGTACTCACTTACCACCTCCGCGTGTAGCTGATGGTATTCCTCTGTTAAGTGTAAGAAACATTTCTAATAATGGTTTTTTTTGTTTGAGGGAAGATGATTCGTTAATTTCTATAGCCGACTATAATGATCTTTGCCGTTCGTTTACTCCCCAAAAGAATGACATCATCTTAGCTATTGTTGGTGCTACATTAGGTAAAACGGCGGTTATTCCTGACGGGCTTGGATGCTTTCAAATTCAAAGAAGTGTAGCCATTTTCCGTACTTTGGACTTCATTAAGCACTCATGGCTATATTTTTCCTTTGTGAATGACCAATTTCAGAAGCTTCTTTGGCAGTATGCTAGTTTTTCAGCACAGCCTGGCATTTATCTTGGAACTTTAACTAATTTCAAATTAGCTTTTCCTGATATTTCCGAACAAACCGCCATCCTCGCCTTTCTCGACCAAGAAACCGCCAAAATCGACAACCTCATTCAACAAGCCCAAAAAGCCACCACCCTACTCCAAGAACGCCGCACCGCCTTAATATCGGCAGCGGTAACGGGTAAGATTGATGTGAGAGGGTTTGTAAAAACGGTAGCGGAGCAAGTAAATGTCTAAAATTTACTACACTCCTCATTTGTCCAACAGGCTGTTGGACAATATCAAAATACGGACTAATAACGACTGATTTAAACAACTCAAAATGAGCTAAGACGTATGGATATAACATTAGACGAACTTAAAAGCTTTTGTTCAGAGTTACAGGCACTTAGCTTTCCTCAACCACGCCAACAAACTTTTTTAGAGCTAATCGACTTACACCGCATAGAAAGTGTCAGTTCTAAATTACTAACATTTTTACTTAACAGTAAAGCTGAACATGGCTTAGGACATTTAGGCTTACAAGCTTTATTCAACGTACTAGGCATTAAATCTCCCAAAGCACCAGAGACTATTAACATTACCCCCGAAGTTCGCTGTCGTTTAAAAAGTAATGGCCGTTTAGGGCGAATTGACTTAGTTGTAGAAGTCAATGACACACCTAAAAAATCACATCGTTTATTGGTAATAGAAAATAAAATACATCACAAGATTAACAACCCTTTTGATTTGTATATTAAATACTGCAATAAAAAGTATCCCAATCATCAAAAGGATTTTATTTTAATGGGCTTAACTTGCCCCACAAATATGCCCGATGGTTTTACTTTTGTAGCACATGATGATTTTTGCCAAGCACTAAAAACACTAATAACAAACAGTCAAGAAGAGGCTGTTAAGAATAGCCATTATCGTCATTTTATTTTTGATTATATTGAGGCGATGGAAAACATGAGTCCCAAAAAACAAACACCAGAACAACTCGAAATCATTAGTTTTTGTCAAAGTCATGTTGCTTTACTTGATCAACTACAAGAACAGCGTGAGCATATCCGAGATAGTTTTCGTGCTAAATTATCAGAGATTGAAGCACTACTAGTAACCGATATTTTTGACGAAATCGAAACAGAAAATATAGATGATGATAATACTTGGGCTTATTTAGGCGTTTATGCTTACTCTAATGACTTTCAACTTGCCAACAATAAATATACTGTTTATATGTACCCTCACTGGGCGTTAGAACACGTGTATATCACACTCGAAATTTACACTGCTGGGCGTAATCAAAAAGAAATTCCTTTGTCAGAATCATTAGCTTTACTGGAACAGCTTAAGGTCGATGTTATTAACACCAACTCTGATGAAGAAATCATTGTTTTTCAAAAATCCAGTCAAACAACCACCGCCCAAGACTTAGCTCAAGAGATAGACAAACTTTATAACCAACTCATTGCTTAACTTTAGTCTTATAAATACCAATGGAATTTTTATATTATGAGCATCCACAAGGAAATCGCGTTTGAAAACGACATCTGCAACCACTTGGCGGCTCATGGTTGGTACTACAGCGAAGGCGATGCCGTAAACTACGACCGCGCCTACGCCCTTTACCCTGCCGATGTCATCGCGTGGATACAAACTACTCAGCCGCAAGCATGGCAAACTCTGGTTAAAAATCATGGTACAACGGCTCAAAAAGTCGTGCTTGACCGCCTACGCAAACAACTCGATGACCAAGGCACATTAACGGTATTACGTCACGGCATAGAACTTTTGGGCTTACGTCAGCCCTTGCAGTTAGCGCAATTTAAACCTGCACTGGCAATGAATCCCAACTTACAAAGCCGTTATGCCGCCAATCGCTTGCGCGTCGTGCGCCAAGTGCGTTACTCACTGCATAACGAAAACAACATCGACTTAGTATTGTTTGTGAATGGCTTACCTGTTGCTACGGTTGAGCTAAAAACCAACTTCACCCAAAGCGTGAATGATGCCATCGACCAATATCGCTACGACCGTCACCCTCGCCCCAAAAATCAAAACGCCGCCGAACCCTTACTCGACTTTCCGCGTGGCGCATTAGTCCATTTTGCTGTCAGTAATAGCGAAGTGTACATGACCACCAAACTGCAAGGCGCGGCCACCGTCTTTTTACCGTTTAATCAAGGCGACAATGGTGCAGCAGGTAATCCACCCAATGACAAAGGCCATCGCACCGCTTACCTATGGGAAAACGTCTGGGAGCGTGACAGTTGGCTCGAAATTTTAGGCCGCTACTTGGTCGGCAAACGTGACAGCAAAAAACAACTCGTCAACCTAATTTTCCCCCGTTATCACCAGTTGGATGCCACCCGTAAACTACTAGCTTCGGTGCTTAACGAAGGCATTGGCGGCAAATACTTAATTCAACATTCCGCAGGTTCGGGCAAAACCAATTCGATTGCATGGTCAGCACACTTCTTAGCCGACTTACATGATACCCAACACAACAAACTGTTCGATTCAGTGTTAGTGGTTTCTGACCGCACCGTACTCGACAGCCAACTGCAAGAAGCTATTTTTGATTTTGAACGCACCGCAGGTGTCGTCGCTACTATCAAAGGCGAAAGCAATAGCAAAAGTGGTGAGTTAGCTAATGCGCTCTCAGGTGGCAAAAAGATTGTTGTCTGTACCATTCAGACCTTCCCTTTTGCCCTAAAAGCCGTACAAGACCTCGCTGCAACCGAAGGCAAACGCTTTGCCGTCATTGCCGATGAAGCACACAGCTCACAAACAGGCGAAGCGGCATCTAAGCTCAAGCAATTACTCTCTGTTGAAGAACTTAAAGATTTAGCCGATGGCGGCGAAGTCAGCACCGAAGATTTACTCGCCGCGCAAATGGCCGCACGCGCCAATGATGCAGGCATTACTTATGTCGCTTTTACCGCCACTCCTAAAGCCAAAACCTTAGAACTATTTGGCCGCCGCCCTAATCCTGATTTACCCGCCAGTATTGATAACTTGCCTGCACCGTTTCATGTCTACTCTATGCAGCAAGCCATTGAAGAAGGCTTTATTCTGGACGTTCTCAAGAACTACACGTCTTATTCACTCGCCTTTAAATTAGCCAATGAAGGCGAAGAGTTTGACGAAAAATCGGTAGAACGTGGCGAAGCCATGAAAGGCATCATGCGTTGGGTAAAACTGCATCCCTACAACATCGCCCAAAAAGTGCAAGTCGTGGTTGAACACTTCCGAGAGAATGTTGCGCCCTTACTCAATGGCAAAGCCAAAGCAATGGTCGTGGTGAGCAGTCGTTTAGAAGCAGTACGTTGGCAATTAGCCATTGATAAATACATCAAAGACCAAGGTTATAAGCTCGGCACATTAGTCGCTTTTTCGGGTGAAGTGATTGATATGGAGTCTCACCCCGATTCAT
>Ga0114982_1000950_pt1 | contig 15103 bp, 14 predicted proteins | sample Shrwel_input2_FT_FD_87183 | JGI IMG/M metagenome (GOLD analysis project Ga0114982, IMG submission 87183) | Subsurface microbial communities from deep shales in Ohio, USA - Utica-3 well 1 S input2 FT | ecosystem: Environmental > Aquatic > Deep subsurface > Shale gas/oil reservoir > Produced... | reverse complement strand
TTTTGCGAGGATGACTTAAATTTGAAAGTAAATCCAGCAAGGGCGGTACTTTCTCTTCGGCAACAGGCATGATTTTGGTTTGAGCTGGGGCGGCGGGTTTATTGCTTGAAGCGGGGGCATTGGCAATAATCACTTGGGCGGGGGGGGCTGTTTGGATGGGCGGTAAGGCGACCACTGCTTGACTGGTGAATTTTTGAGGCACGGGCGCAGTTTTTGGCGGCTTGGCGGCATAATTTACAGCAGGGGTTTGCATAAGCCATGCAGGACAGGCTTCTCGATATTGCGCTTGTGCGGCAAAACTTGCCTGTGGGAAACGCTTAATTTCTCGGGCGCAATACTGTTCACGTGCGGTTTTTACTTGTTGTATATAATGCTGTAATCCCGCTTGTTGTTGATATAGCGCAAGATAATGGTTTAACGCACTCAAATCCCCTGATTGAATTAAACGCGGTACATGGTAAGCATGGTTAAGCTGCACAGGGTTTACAGATTCAAACTCAAGACTATTAGCGGTGGTTAAGGGCAGTTGATGCGTGCAGGCGGTTAAATAGAAACAGCCTAAAATTCCAAGGTGGCGCGTGTTCAATTCGGATACTCTGAAAATAACCAGCCTTGAATTTTACGTGATTTCTGAGGATTTAAAAATCTCAAGCATTGCTGTGCGCTGAACTCTCGTTTTCAAATCGAACAAACATAAGAATGTGTAGAATTGATTTGAAATTATTCTTACAGCTACCAGCGAAGGGGTGATTTTTAAAAATGTCTTTGCTACAAAACCTAAATTCAGCACAAGAAGGTTTTTAAGTAATGACACATCAATCAGTTAGCGAGTGTCAGAATCAGGATTCACAAGGCTTTTAAGAATTAAAAACTGTTCTCAATGTCAGGTATTCATCCTGATAAATTCGGATAATCCTGTCAATCCTGATTCTGACAATGTTTACAGCTTTTAAATCTGTTCCCACTGCCGCACTAAACTGACTACGCCTTGTTCCAAACCATCTTGGCGCACTTTTAAAGAAGCAACCGTGGTCGCTTTATCATATAAATGAATCGCTTCTTCACAGAGCAAATACACGTCAATCCAGTATTCACCTTTCAATAACGGCAATTCGGGAAAAGAAACTCGAACTTTGGCTTCACCTGCGGCAGTGTGGGCAATTTTTAAACCATCGTGCTGCGTGCCCGCACTGGTAATCACCCGCCCATCAGAACCGACAATTAATAAACCCACGGTTGGCGTGGCAAGCTTCGGGTCATACACAAAACCCACGGTTAAACACAATTCGCTGCGCTTGCTGTACGCTTCCAATTCTTTGCCGATAATCCCGTCCACACTGACACTGACGCTGGTAATGTGCGCACTGCCCTCGCCCGCCAATAATTTACGTTCGGGTTCGTTGGGGTCAACGGCTTGAGTGCGGGATTGGCTGGCGGCAATTGCATCGGTGTACGCGCTAATCACTTGGCTGGGCGAACCATCGGCTTTCACCGCGCCATTTTCTAACCAAATCACGCGGTCACAAATTGCCTCGACCTGATACAGCGCGTGCGAGCAGAATAAAATAGTTTTGCCTGCTTTTTTAAACTGCATGATGCGGTTAAACGATTTCCGTGCAAACGCGCCATCGCCCACGGACAAAGCTTCATCGACGATTAAAATATCAGGCTCGACACAAGTCGCCACCGCAAACGCCAAACGCACAAACATCCCTGAAGAATAGGTCTTCACAGGATTGTCGATAAAGTCGTCAATCCCTGCAAATTCCATAATTTTTGGATAAATTTCATCCATTTGGGCGCGGCTCAAACCCAGCATCGTGCCGTTTAAAAACACATTTTCGCGTCCCGTCATTTCGGGGTGAAAACCGCCCCCGAGTTCCAACAGCGCGGAAATTCTACCCTTAATTTCACAACTGCCGCCTGCATCACTTTGTAAAGTGCCTGCGATCAGTTTCAACAGCGTGCTTTTACCCGCACCATTGTTGCCAACGATGCCCACCACTTGCCCCGGTTCAATTTCCATGGAAATCGGGTGCAAGGCGACAAAGGCTTGATGATGGGCGCGGTGGGTGAGAATTTCTAACAGGCGATCCACCCCGTGGGCATAATGTGTATAGGTCTTGCTGATATTATTAAGGCGAATGGCAGTCATGGAGTTTTTTATCAATCTTTACGCAGGTTTAACAGGTTGTTTAGGCGCGGGTTTAACCGCCGTAGGATTTACTTTGGGTGCAACTTTGGTGACCAGCGGCGGTGGATTGTCAGCAGTTGGGGCGGACGCGGCAGCAACTTCGCCCACGGCTGCTTTACGCATTTCATCCAAATGGCGTACTTGCACACGGGCAAGTTTCACCATGTCTTCCATCTGTTTCAGGGATTGTGCTTGGGTGCGGATTAATTTCGCAAATCCCATCAAGCCCATGCCAATCAATACCCCAATCACGCCGCCAAGCAAATAAAGACTTTTACCCGATTCGCTGTCAATCACGCCCACGCCAAGCAATAACACCACGTAAGAACCCGCAACACTGATGACACCTAACAGACTGAGAATATTTTCAATTTGCATGATTGCAACCGCCTTTACTCGCTAGGATCAGGGAACAGAATATTGTCAATTAAATCACACAAGCAATGAATCACCAATAAATGCACTTCTTGAATACGCGCGGTGGAATAGCTCGGCACGCGAATTTCAACATCGGAAGATTGTAAATATTGGGAGATTTTGCCGCCGTTGCGCCCCGTCAACGCAATTACTGACATTTGTTTGCTGTGGGCTGCGGTGATGGCGCGTAACACATTGGGTGAATTGCCGCTGGTGCTGATGGCGAGTAACACATCGCCCGCTTGCCCCAGTGCATAAATTTGCTTGGCAAACACGAATTCAAAGGCATCATCATTGGCAATTGAAGTAATCGTAGAACTGTCGGTGGTTAAAGCAAATGCCGCCAAACCATCGCGTTGTTTTTCAAAACGATTGAGCAATTCTGAAGAAAAATGCTGGGCATCCGCCGCCGAGCCGCCATTACCACAGCTCAGAATTTTATGCTGTTGTTGTAAGCTGTCTACCATATATTGCGCGGCTTGCACGATGCAGGGCGCGAGACTGTGCATCGATTGCGTTTTGACCGCAATGCTTGCCACAAAATTATTATTCACCCGATGAATTAATTCCATAACGACTTATGCCCTACTTAAGATGTTTACTGCGAACTTCCCATTGCCAAGCGTGGCTAATAATGGTTGCCAAATCTGCATAATGGGGTTGCCAATTCAAAGCGGTGCGTGCCAGTTGTGAATCGGCAACTAAGCGGGCAGGATCGCCTGCGCGGCGTTGTCCAATCACCACAGGAATTTTTTTGCCTGTGACTTGTTCGGCGACTTCAATCACTTGGCGCACGGAGAAGCCATTGCCATTGCCTAAATTATAAGCGGCACTGTTTGCGCCTGCTAATAATTGTTCTAACGCTAATAAATGCGCTTGGCATAAATCATTAATATGCACATAGTCACGGATACAAGTGCCGTCGGGAGTTTCGTAATCGTCACCAAACACGCTGATATGGGTGCGTTGTCCACTGGCGGCTTGCAACACTAAGGGAATTAAATGGGTTTCTGGCTCGTGGCGTTCGCCCAATTGTCCTTCAGGGTCTGCGCCTGCGGCGTTGAAATAACGTAAGCACACCGCTTTTAAACTATAAGCGCGATCGTAATCGAGCAGCATTTGTTCAATCAGGGCTTTCGATGTGCCATAAGGATTGATGGGGTGCTTGGGATGGCTTTCATCAATCGGGACGTATTGCGGTTCTCCAAAAATCGCGGCGGTTGAGGAAAAAATAAAGGCATTGACTTGATTTTTTACCATCGCATCAAGCAGATTCAGGGTGCAGGCGACATTATTTTGATAATATTTGCTGGGTTGTAGTACCGATTCACCCACTTGAATGAAAGAGGCAAAGTGCATCACGCCGCTGAAACGATAAGCCTTGAATAAACGTTCTAACAACAGGCTGTCGGATAAATCACCAAACACAAAATCACCGCCCAGCACGGCATCGCGGTATCCTGTGGAAAGATTATCCAGAATTACGACATGATAACCTGCGGATAACAGCATTTTTACCATGTGCGAGCCAATATAACCCGCGCCACCGACTACAAGAATTGTATGCTTCATCGTTTTTTATAATATGGATTAGAGAATTAAATGCGGTCTGAATCACGACAGCGATTTTTTATTTTAAATAAATGAGCTTTCGACGTAAGAAAACTACCATCGCGTTGAAATTTCTTTATTTATTATATAGTTATTTTTAGAGGGTTGAATTTTAGTATTCAACACCACTCCAGATAATTTTTTCTGACGTGGAATTATTTTAACACGAGTTTGGCATAAGAACCTCTTTGTGATTCTTATCATTTTGATTTTGAACTGTGAATTAAGCTGAACTGCATGCTAAAACTGGTTTGAGACGCTAGACCTCCATAGAAAATATGTTTGTAGGGGTTACACAGTTGGGGCGACGAGATAGACATTCCAACGCGGGAGCGTGGGAATGAGATATAAAGTATTTTTAAACTGCTTTAAAGAAGCCCCTAAATCCCCTAAAGGGAACTTCTCTCGTTCCCACGCTCCCGCGTGGGAATGCCTACTTCGTCGCTCCAGCGGCGAGGGTTTTGCAGGCTTGTTTTAAATAAAAGGCATTTACATTTAAGTCGTTAAATAATTTTAATGACTTGGCATTCAAGAATAAACGCGCCGATGGAGCGACGCTATAGGCATTCCCACGCTGGAGCGTGGGAACGAGTTAAGTTTCAAATCGCAAGGTGTATGACGGCTACGCCTTATACACCCTACGAACTGCTTGTAAATTCAACTGCATAACTCCTAATAATTATTGAATTTTACAGATAGCAATGCTGAAAAAGACAGTGCTACCTGCATTAAACCTTAAATTATTAAGCACCACAAAAAACACTTAACTAGGACAGGGGTTCAATATCCCTCAGAGCTAAGTAAGATATAATTCACACTGCAACAGCTTTATTGAAAAACTCTACTATGCAACAGCACATTATTGGTTGGGATGTTGGCGGGGCACATCTTAAAGCCGCCTTACTCGCGCCCACGGGGGAAATTCTCTGGGTTGCACAATATCCTTGTCCGTTGTGGCAAGGTTTACAACATTTACAAAAAGCGATTGCCGCCGTTGCAGAAGCTATTCCGCACTATTTACAAGCCCGCCATATTGTCACCATGACAGGCGAGTTGGTCGATTTATTCCCAGACCGTCATCAAGGCGTGCTCAGCTTAATTCAAGAATTACAAAGCGCACTCGCCCACGCTGAAATCTACTTTTTTGCAGGGGTCAATGCGTTAGTCTTGCCCGAGGCGGCTTTATATTTAACTGACAAAATTGCCTCCGCCAATTGGCTGGCAACCGCTTATTATCTTGCACAAGCGACTTCTGAAGGTTTATTAATCGACATGGGCAGCACCACCACCGACTTGCTAATTTTACAAGGACAACGGGTTGCTTATCGGGGTTATAGCGATGCCGAGCGTTTGCAACAAGGTGAGCTGGTTTATACAGGCATGATACGCACAGCGGTGATGAGTTTAGCGACGCGCGTGCCGTTTGCGGGACAATGGCAGCCGCTCATGTCAGAATATTTCGCCACCACCGCAGACGTGTACCGTTTACTGAAAAAACTGCCTGAATATGCAGACCAATTGCCCAGCGCGGATGGACAGGAAAAAACTTTATTCGGAAGCTCGCGCCGACTGGCACGAATGCTGGGGCGTGATGTGCATGATGCGCCGCTGGAACACTGGCAAGCGGTTGCCCAATATCTTGCCGATTGCCAACAGCAACAAATTCAAGCCGCCATCGCACTGCAATTTTCTCGGGGCTTGCTATCCAGCGATGCGCCTTTGATTGGCGCGGGCATTGGACGGGGTTTGGTGCGTTCGTGGGCAAAAATTTTGAAACGCCCTTATCGTGAATTTGGAGATTTCATTCGGGTAAAAGCAGATTATCAGCAATTGGCGAGTGATTGCGCCCCAGCGGTGGCGGTGGCGTATTTGGGAGTAATTAAATAACGCTATTCAATTGTGTAGCGCATAAGTCTTTTTCAGAGATTGGTATCTTTTTCAAAATTTAGGAGTATTCCCATGCGTTTTTTTATCAGCCTTCTGTTCTGTTTGAGTTTATGGAGTGGATTGATTCACGCGAATGAATCCGATAATGGACAAGCATTTTTTAACAGCAGTTTTGGAAATTTAACCGAAGAATTGCAAGCGGCGAAAACACAAGGTAAACAAGGGATTATTTTATTTTTTGAAATGGAAGCTTGCCCGTATTGTCGGGTGATGCGTCAAAATTTATTCACCCAGCCCCAAGTAAAACAGGCTTATCAACAGAAATTTCTGATTTTCTCGATTGATATTAAAAGTGATGTAGAACTCAGTGATTTTGCAGGAAAGCAGTTTACACAGAAAACTTTTGCCGCTGCGAATCGGGTGCGCAGCACGCCAACCACGATTTTTTATGACTTACAAGGACAAGAATTATACCGTTTTGTCGGCATGTCTCAGAATTCACAGGAGTTTCTTGCGTTGGCAGATTACGTGCTGAGCAAACAATATCAACAGCGCAGTTTCAAAGATTATCAACGCCTAGCGCATTAATGATGAGTGGATTTGAAATTAAAAAAAGTGAACGTGACACCATCGCGTTACCTTAGGAGTCACGTCCAAACCGAGGGAGGGAAATCGTTAGTTTTCAAGCCAGCATTAACACCTAGACTATGCTGTTAAATTCATCTGCAAACTGTTAATATTCTTGTTTTTACAATCGCTATTATCGGTATACGTACCACTTGCATTATTAGCACGTCATGTCTTGCTTGAAAATAGTGTTTATTATACACCATTTTTTCCATAGCTAACGCGAACCCGATATTCAAAGCTCATGAGCCAATTTTTAAGCCTACATCCTAAAAATCCCCAAGCCCGTCTCATCAATCAAACCGTTGACATTATCCGAGCAGGCGGCGTAATCGTTTATCCCACTGATTCTTGCTATGCTTTGGGTTGTCATATTGGGGACAAAGATGCGATTGAACGCATTCGGCGTATTCGTCAAATGGCAGGGGATCACAATTTTACTTTGGTGTGCCGTGATTTATCAGAATTAGCAACCTATGCGAAAGTCGATAATGTCGCTTTCCGCCTGATGAAAAGTTTAACCCCCGGTGCGTACACCTTCATTTTAAAAGCCACGCATGAAGTGCCGCGTCGTTTGCAACATCCGAAACGGAAAACCATCGGTTTGCGCGTGCCTGACAATGTCATCGCTCAAACCTTGCTTGAAGCCCTTGGCGAACCTCTCATCAGCACCAGTTTTCTTCTCCCCCATCAAGACCATCCCGAAACTGACCCCGAAAGTATTTATCAGAGCGTTGAAAAGCTAGTCGATGTGGTGTTAGACGGTGGGCCTTGTGGCATCGAACAAACCACTGTCATTGATTTGTTGGAAGATGTTCCCCAAGTATTACGCTATGGCAAGGGCATCGTGGACTTTTTAGGCGCATCATGAACGAACTTTCTGAAGTACAAAAGATAGCCATCTGGATTTTACCAATTTTATTCGCCATCACTGTGCACGAAGCCGCACACGCATGGGCAGCCAACAAGTTTGGCGACAGCACCGCAAAACAACAAGGACGTTTAAGTTTTAATCCCATCGTGCACATTGATTTGGTCGGCACGATTATTTTACCTTGCGTGTTGTTGCTATTGGGTGGTTTTTTATTCGGCTGGGCAAAGCCTGTGCCTGTGAATGCACGTAATTTTAAAAATCCGCGCCGTGATATGGCATGGGTTGCCGCCGCCGGGCCGATTTCTAATTTAATCATGGCAGTGTTTTGGGTGCTGATGATTAAAGTGGTGGAATTAACGTTGGGCGACCAGTCCAGTGCGGCAACTTACTTGTTTTATACAGGCATGGCAGGGGTTGCGATTAATGTGGTGCTGTTTGTGTTAAATTTTCTGCCTGTGTTGCCCTTGGATGGCGGGCGAGTGTTATATAGTCTGCTGCCGCATCGTTTGGCGTGGCAATATGGACAATTAGAACCCTACGGTTTAATCATTCTGGTGGTGTTACTGGTTTCAGGGGCATTAAGTTGGGTTTTAAATCCCCTTGTGCGTGGTTTGCAAAATGGGTTGTTTATGTTGATTGGGTTGTAAGTTTTAGAATTATTATCTCGTTCCCAAACTCTATTTTACAGCCATTAAGTTAAGCATCACATGAAGAATTATGCGGTTTAAATCGTGCGTGAGACCTTCTAGGTTTTAAAAACCTAGCAGGTCTTGAATCCAGCACAATAGTTTGGTGGGTGTCGATGTCATCGTGTGGATGTTAGAAGCTTTGCGCTGGACGGAATTTGCTGCCTTATGGCGAGTGGATTTTCCCCGAATACCAAGTCACAGAACGTTCCGAACGCTTTTTGAGTGCTGAAATCGTGCGGGAAAAATTGGTGCGGCGTTTAGGAAAAGTTTTTCTACAATTGTGGGTCAAAGAAGGTTGGCATGACAGCGAGCAGGCTTTGCAGCAATTGGGTTATTTAGATAAGTAATTTTTTACCTCGCCTTTCCTCAAGGCTACTCAAAAAACTGGGATGATTTAGGGCGCGGTTAAATTTTTAAACATGGTGTTGTCGCTTCAGTTTTTATTATAATGTGCTGATGATAAATCCTCTCCCCGCTTTAGCACGCCGCTTATGGACACCCGCCCCTGCATTTGCTGCGGCTGGGATTGCCTACCCTAATTATTTACTCGAACTCACTTGGCTGTTATTGGGCAGAATTGCCCCTGAACAAATTTATGCCGAGGCTTTTCCCTGTGCTGTTTGGGAAAAATTATGGAATCTGCCAGAAATGGCACGTTTTCATTATTATATTCAGTTACTTGAAGATAGCAAAAATATCACTGATCCGCATTTAGCTGGTATTTTTCAACAAGCGCAAACCCAATTACAGCATGCCGCCCAACTCACGCAATTGATTGAACTGGTTTGCAGCATTCACCCTGAAGAATATGAAGATTTAGCAGACAGTTACGAACAACTGCTTGCCAGCCATGATTTGCACGCCCCCTATTATCTTGCCCCCTCCGCCGCCTTGGTGGACAGCTTAGTCATCGCCTTACAGCCACAGCCCGGCGAGTCAATTCAAGACCCCGTCGCCGCCAGTGCCAGCTTCTTAATCGCCGCAGAACAATATACCCATCTGAGTGATGACGAACTTCAACCCAGTGCGGAAACTCAATTATTAGGCAAAGACCGCGATTTAATCCGGGTCAGGCTCGCGCTGATGAATTGTTTATTGCACGACATTTATCATCATGAACAAGTCCCCATACTCTGGGAAAAAACACCTCATACGCAAATTTTGCCGCCTGCCGATGTGGTGCTGAGCAATTTATTATTTTGTAACGGCAGCATTCCCGCAGATAACCAGTTAATTTTAAAAACATTACAAGCCATTTATCACAATTTAACCCCCCAAGGTCGCGCGGCAGTGATTGTGCCCGATAGCCTGCTCAGTGCCAGCGGCAATGCCCGCCAAATCCGCTACACGCTATTAGAAAGTTGTCATCTGCACACAGTGCTGCGCTTGCCCGAAAATTTATTTTATCCGTACAGCTTACCTGCACAGGTTTTATTTTTTCATCGCAACGCTGCCACCAGCGTAAAAAATGCCCCCGTGTGGTTTTATGATTTGCGTCATCAAACACAAGATTTTATGCAATTCATCAGTGCTTATGGAGATGACCCCTATGCCTTGCAGCGTGAGGAAAAAAGTACAGACCCGTGCTGGAAATCACTCAGCCGTGCGCAAATTGCCGCGCAAGGGGATAATTTAGATTATTCTTGGATTGAAGCAGCACCTCACACCCCATTGTGGGAAGTTGTCGATGAAACGCTTTGTGCATTAGAAGATTTAAAAAGTTTATTGTATGCTGATGTTCCCAAACACCCAAAACAAACATAATAAGCTGTGTTCGAGCCAAATATCCTTAAATATTGATAAGCTTATCGCTCGAGCCTCCCTTAATCCCTCAGTGCGATAACCGCGATGAGCACAATAAAAAATGAATTTTACACAACGTAGGATCGAACAAGTTCAGATTTTTACCTTTGCAGGCAGCCTCCGCGCCAGAGAGGTTGCCGCCACCCGTCAGCAACTCCAACAACTGATTCAAACCCCAGATATTTGGGTATTAATCGACCTCTCGCAACTCAGCTTTATCGATGCTCAAGGTCTGTCTCTGTTGGTATTTGCGTTGCGACGCTGTCATCAACTTCGAGGTGAATTATTTCTCCTGAAGCCCAGTAATATGGTACGCGGTTTGCTTGAACTTACCCGTCTGCAACACAGTTTCATTATTTATCTTGATGAACATGCCGCCCTCACCCATTTAAAACAACTACAAGCTGCGGTTCATCCTTCAAAATCCTCATGTTAATCCTGCGTTTTCTTTTCGTGCTCAGTCTGATACTTGGATTAGGTGCTTGTACGCCCAGTCCCATGCCCGAAAAATTTAATTTGCCCCCGCCCCGTGAAGAAAATCCCATTACCCCTTCACAAACTTTGAAGTTATTTCAAGAACAACTGGCTGAAAGTGATAGCTATTTGCTGGGTGCGGGGGATGAAATCACGCTTGAGGTTTGGGGTTATACTGATCTTTCAGGCAAACACACCGTAGGGCCTGACGGCAAGATAACTTTACCCTTGGTGGGAGAGTTTCGAGTGGCAGAGCTTTCCCGTAGTGCCGCCGCTCAAGCCATTGTGCAGCAATATAATAAATATTACAGTCAGTTAAAAGCCAATGTGCGCGTAGACCGTTATGCTTCTAACCGTGTTTTAGTCTTGGGGCGGGTCAATAAACCAGGAGATGTGTTATTTGGCATGACCGCACCGACATTATTGGAATCCATCGCCTTGGCGGGCGGGATTTTGAGTAGTCGCAGTTTGAGCGGGGCGGGCGGTGTTCCTGCCTTGGGGGGCGAACAGAGTTTAGTATTTAGCCGTTGTGCAGTGTTCCGAGGGCGTGATCAAATTGTGTGGATTGAACTTGCACCGCTACTTTCAGGCAAAGATTTATCGTTAAATATTAAGTTACGGCGCAATGATATTGTCTATGTGCCTGAGGCAGAAGATAAATTAGTTTATGTCTTGGGTGAAGTGCGCACGCCAGGCGCGTATCGTTTAACCCCAAATATGTCATTTTTAGAATTGCTTTCCAAAGCAGGCGGCCCGACCCGTGAAGCGGCTTCAGGGCGAATTAATTTAATTCGTCCTAAACAAAATATTAATGAAGAAATTGGCTTTGATGATTTGGTCAATCCCAATCCAAATCTTAACGTAGCCCTGCAAGAAGGGGATGTGATTTATGTGCCATTGGGCACTGTTGCCAAGATTAATTATGCGATGCAAATTTTAACGCCCTTCAGTGCGGCTTTAGGGGTTTATTCGGACATTACTTCAATTCAAGCCAACTCACAGCGTTTGCAATTGGATAAGGATAAATCTCAGCTTGAAAAAGATCGCGCCACACTAGAAGCTGAAAAGGCCCGCGCCGCAGGATTCCAATAAACATGGCAATTCAACAAGAAGAAGAAAAAATTGCCACGGGACGCTTTAAACCTTGGATAAGTTTGCGCCGCCATAAATGGCTGATTTTAGGGATTATCATCGTCATTAATGCGATAGGCTTACCTATCGCATGGAACATGGGTGTGTCTTATTACATCTCCCGCGCCGTGTTATTTGTCGCGCCACGTTTTGCCGCCAACTTAACCCCCGAAAAAGAATTAGACTTGCGGGGTGAAGAATATGTGATGTATATCTTGCAACAAGTGCGCTTGTTGACCAATAGCGAGGTGTTGCATGAGATTTTACAAAATCCCGAAATTCGCCCCTTGTGGATGAAGGAGGGCATGAATGAAAGTGATGTCGCAGACAGGCTGCGGAAGTTGATTACAGTTGAAAGCTCGCGGCGCAGCCCGTTTATTATTGTCACCATCAAGGCAAACTTTGCGCGGGGTTTGGATAAGACGGTCAATGCACTGCTTGAGGTATATCTGAGAAAATCTCAAGAAGCCAACATCTATAACAGCAAGTTACGGATTAGCAACCTGCAACAACGCCAAGCAGAATTAATGCACAATATTCCCACATGGCACGCTCGGCGCACAAAAATTTCTGAAGAATTGGGCGTGACCACCTTCCAAGACACCAATTTGAATCCTTACGATGATATTTTAGTCAGCAATACCGTCGCGTATAACAATGCACGGCGGGCGCGGGTTGAAGCAGAAGCAAAACTCAATGCCCTCGAAAAAACCGACAAAAAAAATCCGAAAGCAGTCAGCCCTTTAGATGCACAAGTCAATGAACAAGTTGCCAATGATTCCGTGCTGAAATCATTCAAAACCAAGCTGACAGAACGGCGTGTGGATTTGATGACGCAATTACTCGGCTTGACCGCAGAACATCCTACCTTTCAACGCACCGAACGTGAAATTGCGAAAATTGACAGCGATATTCAAAAAGCCACGGAAATTTTAGCCCAAGAAATTCGGGGACGAATTTTAGAACAGCGGCGGGCCGAATTTGTTCAAGCCCAAAAAGTCGAGCAAGCCTTGTCAGGTGAAGTGCAATATCAGCGCGAACAGGCAAGCCATTACACCACTTTATATAATGAGGCGTTGGCATTAAACCGTGAAATTGATCGCGCTTATAAACAGCTCGATGCAATTAATGAACGCATCAGTTATTTAAACATTGAAGCCAATGCGCCAGGGTTTGTGCGTGTGGATTCTTCCGCCAAAGAACCACGTTATCCTGAAAAGGGTGGGCGCAAAAAACCGCTATTGATTGTTGTGGTGTTATCTTTGGGCGTTGCCCTGATTATTCCCATTCTGTTGGATTTATTAGATGGGCGCATTCAAACCGTGGGCGAGGTGCATAAACTCATGGGATTTGCACCGCTGGCGTGGTTTGCCGATCGTAAGGATGCTAAAAATCAAGAACTTATTCGCGATCAATTACAACGTTTGGCATTTGCACTGCAACGGGAATACCTGAGCCATAAAACTCAGTGTTATATGCTGACTTCGATTAAACCTCAAGGCGGCGCAACCAGCCTCTGTCTGGATTTGAGCCTCGCTTTAAATCAATTGGGCATTCGTGCCGTGGCAGTGGAAGCCAATGCGTTTCAACCCAATGTTTGCTATGGTGAAACAGCACAAGGTTTAGTGCAATTATTCAGCAGCACGCGCCTGCCTGAACAATTGCTTGAGTCGATTTTGCCCGCCACCGAAAACCTGCCCCCTCGCCTTGCTTTAGGCACAAGTTCACAACGTTATTTAATCACGCAAGGGCGTTTCCCCGAAGTGGTGAACGCGCTCAAAAACTCGTTTGATATGGTATTTTTAGACTGTCCCCCGATTTTATTATCCGCAGACACCGAGCTGGTCGGCAGTCTTGTCGATGGCATACTGGTGGTGATTGGCGCACGGCAATTGCGGGCGGGCGAGCTGAAACGGGCGATGCGATTGTTGGAACGCGTCAAACCCAATTTAGTGGCGACGGTGTTAAACCGTGTTGAAATTTACCAAGGTGGCGGCTATCTTGCCGAATTGCGCCAAGAATATGCCACAGGACGCAACTTATTGCGTGGCAGAATTGCACGCAGCTTGTGGAAAGCTTAATTGTCACAGTGGCAGACTGTCTTATTTTAACGACAGTTTGAATTTTCTTGTAAAAGTCCCCCGAAAAACTACTGTACACCTTCATTTTTTATGATAGATTACAAAGGCTCATAGCATACAGCTGAGCATTATGACCCGAGGTCGTCGCGGTCGCATTGTTGCCTTGACCAGGCGGAATGTTGGAGTGGGAGGATGAAAAATGAGTCACGAAGAAGTCAATTATGCATTTGAAAGTCAAGATTTTTTCTCGATGCTGAATCAACTGCGTATTGAGCAAGAGCTAGAAGAGATTCCAGCATTGCTATGGGCGAACAAGTTAGGATTGTTATTTGCTGCGCGATTTGACCAATATCTCCATTTTAAGGATGAATTCATCGAATTATCTGCGGCACAACTGAGTAATTTAAATGAAATTCTGCGTCAGAATTTTGAGATCGACATCGCCGATCGCGTGAAGCCCTTACTGCTCAGTTCGCTACAACTCACTGAACTTAAAGCCTTAGAGACAAAAATCTCTTTACCACTGCAAGCGCTATACACCCCCACACTCGCAGAACGTCTTAAAAACTTGTTAAAACGTTCTTTTTCAGCCTCAGTCTAACGCTGCATAAAAAATGGCATCTAAGCTCATGCGTTAGATGCCATTTTTGTCAAATCTATCAAAAATTCGTCGTGATCCAATTTATAGCACTAAACTTTCTTCGTAGCCAATAAAGGATTCAAATCCTGTGCTTGTTGCACAGCACTTTCTGCCCAGCCTGAAAATTGTTTTTTGGTGTCTGCCAAAATTTCCAAGGTCACACGGCTGTTGTTTAACAATTGTTTGTTAAATTCTTTGGCAACTTTGGATTGCACGGTGAAAATTTCTTGTGCAGGTTTGACTTCCGCACTGAGGATTTGTCCTTGTTTAATGCCGCTTTCAGCACAAATCGTCACCAGTTCTAACTGCTGTTGCGCAAGGCTTAATGCTAAGTTGTGGTTGATTTCAAAGAACTTCTTAAACGAGTTGATGAGCGTTTTGTTGATCTCTGTTGTATTCATGATAAATCCCCCTAAAATGAAACTTGACTCGAGAGTCATCTAACTATGTTGCAGTGCAGCAATAGTGTTGCATTGCACAATAAGATAAATTATGAAGCTTGTCAATAGGAGGTCGTCTTTATTTATACAAGATGATACTTGTGAAATTTACCCTCTAAATCAATACGATATTAGTGGGTAAAGCTTACAACAGAGGTGGTTCATTTACATTTGAAGCCATGCTGGCGGGGAGGTATTACCTTGAATACCCTATCCTGAACTCAGGATAGGGCAA
>Ga0114982_1000946_pt1 | contig 15113 bp, 18 predicted proteins | sample Shrwel_input2_FT_FD_87183 | JGI IMG/M metagenome (GOLD analysis project Ga0114982, IMG submission 87183) | Subsurface microbial communities from deep shales in Ohio, USA - Utica-3 well 1 S input2 FT | ecosystem: Environmental > Aquatic > Deep subsurface > Shale gas/oil reservoir > Produced... | reverse complement strand
AGAATGGTATTTACCTTTTTTGAGAATGAATGGTTTAATTGCTACTTTCAGTTTTGGTGGAGCAGGAGGCGTTTTTGCCCCTTCATTAAGTTCTGGAGCAAGTTTTGGAGCGTTAATTGCTCAATTGCTACAATTAACAGGAGATAATGCTAATTTATTGATTTTAATTGGGATGACTGCTTTTCTTACAGGAGTTACCAGAGCGCCATTTACCTCCGCAATTATTATATTTGAAATGACAGACAGACATAGTATTATCTTTTTTCTACTATTGGGAGCAGTTCTCGCTTCTTTAGTTTGTAATTTTGTAACCAAGAGAGCTTTTTATGATGTTCTGAAAGAAAAATACATCGAAAAGGCTCTGAATCAAGAAAATATTGAAAAAAAATAAAAACAAATAGTCTTAATTTTCTATATTTGAAAAATATTTCAAAAAAGAACATAATTGAACACGCTTTTTGCGTGTTCTGTATTTTATAAAAGTTGTAAGAATCACGAAGTATGAATTTAAAAGATTTACAAAATGATTGGATTAATGAGTTCTCGAAACCATTAATTATAGCAGGACCTTGTAGTGCAGAATCAGAAGCACAAATGATGGAAACTGCACAAAGATTGAAAGATAGTGGCGCAGAAGTTCCCGTTTTTAGAGCAGGAATTTGGAAGCCAAGAACCAAACCAAATGGTTTCGAAGGAGTAGGAGTTATTGGTCTTAACTGGCTAAAAAAAGTAAAAGACGAGTTTGGTTTCAAAACAGCAACTGAAGTTGCCAATGCACATCACGTTTATGCAGCGCTAGAAGCAGATGTAGATATTCTTTGGATTGGGGCGCGTTCTACGGTAAATCCTTTTACCGTTCAAGAAATTGCTGTGGCATTAAAAGGAACCAATAAACCTGTTTTGGTGAAGAATCCGGTAAATCCAGATTTAGCACTTTGGATTGGTGCTTTAGAAAGACTTTTAGGTCAAGATGTGAAAAACTTAGGCGTTATTCACAGAGGATTTTCATCTTATCAAAAAACAAAATATAGAAATTTGCCCAATTGGCAAATCGCATTAGATTTTAAACATCAATATCCTAATATTCCGATGTTTGTAGACCCTTCTCACATTTGTGGTAGAAGAGATTTACTTTCAGATGTTACTCAGGAAGCATTTAACGTAGGTTACGAAGGAGCGATGATAGAATCTCACTGCAATCCAGATGCAGCTTGGAGTGATGCCGCTCAACAAATTACGCCAGAAGTTTTGGCAGAAATGTTAGGAAATCTACAAATTAGAAACTCTGATATTTCTGGATTTGATGAAGAAATGGGTAAACACAGAGCTTTAATTTCTGATATTGACTTCCAATTAATAGAATTATTATCAAACAGAATGAAAATTTCTGAAAAAATTGGAGCGTTGAAGAAAGAGAATAACATCGCAATCTTCCAGCCAGACCGTTGGAAAGTGATTGCAGAATATGCCTCTGCAAGAGCCGAAGAATCTGGAATGGGCAAAGATTTTATAGAAAAAGTTTTCAAAGCGATTCACGAAGAATCCATTGAAGTTCAAAACAATATCATGATTGATAAATAAATTCATTCATTCATGTTTCATATTAATATACATTGTAAGCCAAACACTTCAAACGAAGAATTTTTTGAGAATTGTGTTGGAGCGCATGCTGTAATTTTAATTGATTATAAAGATGTTGACGGCGCATTTGAATTAGCGAAATTTTATGTTGAAGAAAATGATTGGGAAATTATTGAAGTTGAAAGCGAGTATTTTTCATATAAGTCTAAAGAAGATTTAGGAGAATTTGAAAAATTTTATGACGAAATAATTAAATATGGTTATTCAATGATATTTTATACTTATGAGTCTGAAGAATAATATATGAAAACACGCTGAAAAGCGTGTTTTTTTATTGTGAGAAGATTTCGTAAATTGCAGTGATGAATTTTAAAATTTTAAATACAGATTTATTAGAAAAATTTAGAAAAGAAATAAATTTTTCTCCCATGCAATTAATGAATCAAAAAGCAAATGACGAAGATGCTTTCTTTATTGATTATTTTAAATTTTATAATTCTGTTTCATCAATTTATTCATCAAAAATAGAAGGTGAAAAAATGGATGCGGATAGTTATCTTAAATATAAGTTAATGAATGTGAGTTTTTTGCCTGATTTAACTAAAAAAATTGATGATTTATATAACGCTTATACAGAATTGCCTGAACTAGAACTAAATTATGAAAATTTTATAAAAATTCATCAATTATTAAGTGCAAATTTATTGCCTGAAAGTGAAAGAGGAAAAGTTAGGGATAACATTATGGTTGTGATGGATAATAATGATAGAATTGTCTATACAGCTTGTGATCATTTTTTAGTACCCACAGAATTAAATAAACTTTTTGAAGATATTGAATATTTAATTGAAGAAGAATTAGATGAGTTTGAAATCTTCTTTTTTGCGTCTCTTATACATTTGGTTTTTGTAAATATTCATCCCTTTAATGATGGCAATGGCAGAAGTGCAAGGATTTTAGAAAAGTGGTTTTTAATTTCAAAATTTGGTTTAAATGCACAAAGTATTACTTTAGAGAAAAATTATTATCAAAATCATCAGTTATATTATAAAAATATACAAAAATTAGGTGATTTTTATGATGAATTAGATTACTCTAAATCTTTAGATTTTCTACTTATGACAGTAAATTCACTAAAATCTCAATCTTAACCTTTACCTTTGCCTACAATGAAAGGACTCATCACAAAATCTACAGGAAGTTGGTATCAAGTTTTAGATTTGGAAACTAGGCAAGTTTTCGAAGCGAGAATTCGTGGGAAATTTAAACTGATCAAAACCAGACTCACCAATCCTTTGGCTGTGGGTGATTTTGTAGAATTTCAATTGGAGCAAGATGATATTGCGTGGATTACCAAAATAGAACCTCGCAAAAATTATCTCATCAGAAAATCCGTGAATTTATCTAAAGAAGCGCACATTATTGCGAGTAATTTAGATTTGGCGTGTATTATTTTCACCTTGCAATCTCCAGAAACGTCTTTAGGATTTTTAGACCGATTTTTAGCGTGTTGCGAAGCGTATAATATTCCCGTTCTCATTCTTTTTAACAAAATAGATTTATTGAATTTCGAAGAAGTAGAATTGGTAGAGGAATTACAAACCATGTACGAAAATTTAGGTTATCAAACGCTACAAGTTTCTTCTGCTGAAAAACTGAATTTAGATAAACTTCAAGAAATTTTAAAAGATAAAACTTGCGTTTTCTTTGGTCATTCTGGAGCTGGAAAATCTACTTTGGCAAATGCACTTCAACCTGATTTGAAATTGAAAACCAACGAAATTTCCGAAACGCATAATAAAGGGAAGCACACCACTACATTTGCTCAAATGCATTTTTGGCATTTTGGAGGTGCTGTAATAGACACACCTGGAGTTCGTGAATTTGCAATGATAGACGTAGAAAAAGAAGAAATTCAACATTATTTCCCGGAAATTTTTGAAAAAGGAAGAGAGTGTAAATTCCATAATTGTAAACATATCAATGAACCAAAATGCGCTGTTTTAGAAGCATTAGAAACTGGTGAAATTCTGGAAAGCAGATATATCACTTATCTTAAATTGATGGAAGAAGCGGAGGAACAAAATCAAATGTAAAATTTTATGTTACCGTTCCATAGGAACGAAATGTGTGTAAAAAGTTTATTGCAAATTTTTAGCGTTCCGTAGGAACGCAATGTTTTTTATAATGAGTTTTTAGTTAAATGTTTTCAGAAAATTTGGCCTGAAATTTGTTGAAAATCAGTATCTTTACATAGAAAAAGATTTTTTATTATCTTTGCATTACCAAACATAGAATAGATTAATGACGAACCCGTTATTTTACGCTAAAATATTGCTTTTCGGAGAGTACGGAATCATAGAAGATTCTCAAGGATTAACCTTACCGTACAGTTTCTACAAAGGCACGCTTAAATTCTCTGAAAATCAATCTGATTTCGAGAAAAAATCAAACGAATCTCTATCTAAATACGCTCAATATTTATCTGAATTAAATCTTCCAGAGGCTTTTAAAATTAATGTAGAAGCCTTCAAAAAAGATATCGAAAAAGGGTTATTTTTTGATTCTAATATTCCTCAAGGTTATGGAGTAGGTAGTTCTGGAGCTTTGGTAGCAGCTATTTTCGAAAAATATTCTTTCATTAAATATAATCCCGAAGAGATTTCTAAAAATCAATTAAAAGATTTGAAAAAAGTTTTCGGAGAATTAGAGTCTTATTTTCATGGTAAATCTTCGGGAATTGACCCATTGATTTGTTACATGAACCTTCCAATTCTCATTGAAAACAAAGAAAGTGTAGACAAAGTTTCTATTCCTAAAGAAGAAGCTGGAAAAGGTGCAATTTTCTTAATAGATTCTGGTTCTGTAGGCGAAACTGGACCGATGGTTCAAATTTTCTTCGAAAAATTGAAAAATGAAGGTTTCAGAAAAACGTTGAAAGAAGAATTCATTAAGTACAATAATGCTTGTATTGATACTTTCTTGAACAAAGAAATGACGCCGTTTTTCAAACACTTGAAAGACCTTTCTAAATGGGCTTATGTTCATTTCAAACCGATGATTCCTACTAATCTTTACAACGCTTGGAAAAAAGGTCTTGATACCAATGCTTATTACTTGAAACTCTGCGGAAGTGGAGGCGGTGGTTATATTCTTGGTTTTGCCAAAGATTACCAAAAAGCAGACAAAATGCTAGAAGGCTTCAACAAAGAAGTGATTTATAGATTTTAGTTTTTGTAAAGTTGATGATTTGTAAAGTCGTTTAAAAAATTCTTTATAGACTATAATTCTACGACTTACAAATTAACGACTTCAGGACTTTACAGTAAAATGAGTAACAATCCCATTCTTCATCGTTTATCTCAATTGGTGAGTTTGCTTTTAGGAGCAAGGATTTTCGTATTGGCATTGTTCACATTTACGTTGTATGTTTCTACTTTTTTTCTTTTTAACCAAGAAGAAAGTCTCAGAAAATTTGTTTTCGATTATAAAGTTCACGGAATTATTCTCTGTGCGATGCTGAGTATTGCAGCAGGCGGAATTATCAACCGCTTTTATGACAAAGAAAAAGATGAAGTAGAAAAGCCATTTAGAAGCAGATTACAAAGTTTTTTAAAGGAAAAATATTTTCTGTACAGTTATGTTATTTTCAATGTTTTTTCATTGGGGATTTCTGCGGTTCTTTCTTGGAGAATTCTTGTTTTTTTCTTGATTTATCAATTTATCATTTGGTTTTACAGTCATAAATTGAGCAAAATGCTTATTATTAATAATCTTACTTTTGTGAGTTTAACATTATATCCATTTTTTGGATTATTGGTGTATTACAAGCATTTCTCGTACAAATTATTTTTAATGGCAGCGTTTTTATTTTTAATTATGCTGACTATAGATTTGATTAAAGATGTCTTGACGAGTAATGTAGATAGAGTTTTTGGCTATAATACAATTGCCAATGTTTTCGGGAAAAAAGTAAGTTATATCGTTATAGGATTTGTGATTTTTGCTAATGTTTTGGTATCTATTCTGTTGCTTTTCTTCATCCCGAGAACCAATTATATGCTAGGTTACTTTTCTTTAAGTATTCTTTTTTTCGTAATGATGAGTTTTCCTATTCTTACATATCAAAAATCTAAATTATTTTGGGTAATCAATTTCTTTAGAATTTGGGTTTTTATTGGCGTAATTTTTATGTTGATCAACGGGATTTTTGAGAGATTTTAATCTTTATTAAATGCCTGAATTTCCCAATTAGATTTAAGAAATTATAAATTGGAAAGTAGTGTTCTGTTGATACGTTTCGCCTTTTCTTAAAATAGCATTCGGGAAATCTTCGTGATTAGGAGCATCTGGAAAAACTTGAGTTTCAAAACAAATTCCGCTTTCTGTGTGATATTCTACAGATTCTTTATTTTGAAGTTCATCAGAAGTTTTTCCGCCTACGTAAATCTGTACCGCAGGTTGGTCTGTGTAAACCTTCATGGTTACACCATTTTTCGCACTTTCTAAAATAGCTGCAGGTTCTGTATTGTTCTTTAAAACAAAACAATGGTCTATTCCAGCCACTACATTTTTAGAACTTCTGAAATCAAAAGCGTGGTTTTCCATAGGAATAAAATTTCCTGTAGGAATGTTTTCTGCGTCTAATTCTAAGAATTTTTCAGCATTGATTTGTAATTTTTGGTCAAGGGTATTTCCAGAAATTCCATCTAGGTTAAAATAAGCGTGATTGGTAAGGTTTAGAAGAGTATCTTCTGTAGTAGTTGCTTTATATTTGATGTTTAATTCATTTTCATCTGTTAAAGTATAAGCTAGTTCTATGGTAACATCTCCAGGATAAAATTCATTGGCTTTACTTACATAAGAGAAGGTAAGTGTATTGGTTTCTTCGTTGTAGTTTTCAAAATTCCAAGCGACGTTACTTAATTGGTATTTTCCGCCGTGTAAATGGTGTTTCCTATGATTTTGGTCTAATTGAATGGTTTTTCCGTTCAGTTGAAATTGAGCGTTTTTAATTCTTCCAGCAAATCTTCCGACCACTGAATTAAAATATGGAGAAGTACCCATTTCGAAAGCTTTAATATATTCATCAACCGAATGAAACCCTAAAACGACGTCTATTTTACCATTTTTGGTAGGAACGTAGAGCGAAAGTAGTGTTGCACCATAATTAGTGATGTTTGCTTCTACACCATTTTTATTGGAAATTTTGTATAGTGATACATTGTTTTTGACTGGTGTAATAATTACATTATTATTTTTAGAATTCATTCATTTTTTTTAAGATTTCAAAATTAAGTATTAGTTTGATTAAATTCTTTTTTTTGGTGAAAAATCATAATGATTTATGACAAAAATGTTAAAACTTATTTTTGTACCTTTGCAAAAATTTATTATTTATGAGCAGAGAAAGAAATTCAGGGAAAAGTAACAATAGAAATTCTGAGAGGAGACCTTCCTCACCTAAAAGCTCAAAACCTTCATTTGATAAACCAAAGAGAACCAGAGGAACGGACACTCCAAAAAGAGGTGGCGAGAAAACTTTTGATTCTAGAGAAAAATATGTAAAAGGTGATCTGAAGTTAAGCAAGAAGCCTTTCAAAAAATTCGAAAAAGACGAAGACAAAGCAAAATCTTTCGTTCAAAAAAGACGACTAGAAAAACTAGCGAAATCTGAGAACAAAGAAACCATTCGTTTAAATAAATATATTGCCAATTCTGGAATTTGTAGCAGAAGAGAAGCAGATGAATTAATTACTCAAGGTTTGGTAGAAGTTAATGGTAAAGTAATTTCAGAATTAGGTTACCAAGTACAAAAAACTGATAGAGTAGTTTTTGACGGACAAGGAATTACACCAGAAAAACCAGTGTATGTTTTGCTAAATAAACCAAAAGGTTATATTTCTACAACTAAGGACGAAAAAATGCGCAAAACCGTAATGGATTTAGTGGCAAATGCTTCGCCGTATCGTTTATTTCCTGTTGGTAGATTAGACAGAAGTACTACTGGAGTTATTCTATTGACGAATGATGGACACATGATTAAAAAATTGACGCATCCATCATTTAACATGAAAAAAATCTATCACGTAACGCTTGATAGAAAAATTTCTAAAGAAGATATGCAAGCTATTGCAGACGGAATTAGATTAGAAGAAGGTGTAGCAGAAGTAGATGCGATTTCTTACATCGATGGAAAACCTAAAAATGAGGTGGGAATAGAAATCCACATTGGTTGGAATAGAGTAGTGCGTAGAATTTTCCAGAAAATGGGCTACGAAGTAGAAGCACTAGACAGAGTAATGTTTGCAGGACTTACAAAGAAAAATGTAAAACGAGGCTACTGGCGAATTCTTACAGATTTAGAAGTCAACAACCTGAAAATGTTGTAAGAAAATAAAGAAATTGTAGAGCGTTTTATAACGCTCTTTTTTATTGTTTTGCGTTAAAAAAAGTGAGAAAATCTTTACACAATCTTTCAGACGTAAACGAAATTATCAATAGAATACATCTTCTACATGAGAATTCTCCTAGAAAATGGGGAAGCATGACCGTTTCTCAAATGATGTTGCATTGTGCTAAAATCTTAGAAATTCCCAATAAAAATTTACAACTGAGAAATCCTCATTTTTTGATTCGGCTTATTGGTGTTGTAACCAAGTACGAACTCAGAATTTTCAATAACGGAATTCCACATAATATGCCTACTTTCAAAGAAGTGATAGTAAACGAAACCTGTGATTTTTTAGAAAGTAAAAAATATTTATTGGCAACTTTAGATGAATATGTTTGGAATGCTTCACAAAATAATTTGCCCAAAACTCACCAATTTTTCGGGAAAATGACGAAATTTGACTGGGGATTTTTAGAGTATAAACATCTTCATCATCATTTAAAACAATTTAATGTATGAGTATTTTTAACAATTTATTTGGCGGAAATTCTAATGGTTCTTATCTGAAAGATTTTTGGAATGAAATACAAATTTCAGAAGATTTAGAAACTGCAATAGAAGCATCAAAACTAGGAATAGTAGTGATTTTCAAACATTCTACCAGATGCATGATTAGCAAAACGGTTCTTAGAAATTTTGAAAGACAAATAGAGTTAGAATCTGTTGACTTGCCAAAATTTTATTATTTAGATTTATTAAACCATCGAGATATTTCTAATCAAATTGCCCAAAAATTTTCGGTGGTTCATCAGAGTCCACAAATTGTAGTCATAGAAAACGGTCAAGTTATTCATCATGCTTCACATGATAATATTGATTTAAGTCTTATCTTAGCATTATAAAAACAAAACAATTGGAAAATTTTCAATTTCAAATTTCTAGATTACTTGATGCTCCTATAGAAATCGTACAGTTTTGTAGTGAGAAAATCAAAGTTAAAAATGTGCAAAAAGGCGAGTTTTTCTTACAACCCGGCGAAGTATGTAATGATACATTTTTTGTGAATAAAGGTTTACTAAGAATGTACAGTATTGATAAAAATGGTAAAGAACATATATTGCATTTTGCTCCAGAAAACTGGATTTTAGTAGACCGAAGTAGTCTTTATCTTAATCAACCTTCAGATTATTACATAGATGCGGTAGAACCTTCAGAAGTTTTGGTGCTTTCGCCAGAATATTTTGATTTTTTAGCGGAAAATCAACCTTCAGTTATTGCGAAACAGAATGTTCTTTTGCACAAACATGTAAGCAGTCTGCAGAGAAGGATTACCCAATTATTGGGAGCCACTGCAGAAGAAAGATATGTAGATTTTTTGAAAACTTATCCTAATATTTTTGAAAGAGTTCCACAATGGATGGTGGCGTCTTATTTAGGAATTACCCCAGAAAGTTTGAGCCGTGTGAGAAAAGAGTTGGTACGGAAAAAATAATTTTCTATATTTATCAAAAAAACACAAATGGAATTTAGTAAATTGGTCAAAGGATTCGTAGTCTCTGAAGAAGGGCATAAAATCGGGCATATCGATTTTAATATTGTAAATGGAGTGATGAAAATTACTCATACTGAAGTAGATAAAAAACATTCTGGTAAGGGAATTGCCACAGAATTGGTGAAAACTGCCGTAGAATATGCAAGGCATAAAAACCTAAAAGTGAAACCACTTTGTTCCCTTGCTTCGCATGTATTGAAAAAGGATGATTACTCAGATATTTTAGAATAAAAAAAGGAACTTCAATTGAAGTTCCTTTAGTTTTTTAAGGATTTTAATTGCTGAATTAATTTTTCTTGCTCATTTATAATGCTGTCGATTTTTTTATTATTTGGAATTGTTTTTTGAAAATCTTCTATTGCTGGTAAAGTTTTCCTTATTTTATAAATACTATAAAGTTCGTTTATAGAAATTGTGTTAAGGTTAGTTTGTTTCATTTTCCCCTTAAGAACAGATGTATTCTTTGTAAAATTCTTTTCACTAGATTCTATTAATTTAAGGATTTCTTTTTTTAATAAAGAATCTTTTAAAAATTTAGTTCTATATTTCGCATCTTTATAATAATCATCAGGCTTTTGCAAGATATCGTCTAAACTTCTTTTATATTCTCTGCTCTCATCATTTAATTTACTTATTTCTTCATCTAATTTGGTGAGATTTTGATCATTTTCTATTATTTTATAATAAATTTTCTCAATCAAGGAATTGTTGTCATTTGAGTATCTAGAAAAAGATTTTATATCATTATCTTTTAAAATAACTTTATCTGTTTCATTTTTTGGTATAGCTTCAGTTCTAGCTTCTTTGTTGCAAGAAATTAAACTAACTATAGAAATTATGGTGATTAGTTTTTTCATATTTAAAATTTCATTTCAGGTACATTTTCGTCAATGATTAATTTCCCAGCAGTTGCTTTTTTTATATCGTCTACAGAAACTCCAGGAGCTCTTTCTAAGCAATGAAATGCACCTTCTTTAACTTCGTAAACGCCTAATTCTGTAACAATTTTTTTAATACATTTCACTCCAGTTAAAGGCAAAGTACATTCTGGTAAAAGTTTGCTTTCGCCATGTTTGTTCACTTGTTGCATCGCTACGATAATGTTTTTCGCCGAAGCAACTAAATCCATTGCACCACCCATTCCTTTTACCATTTTTCCAGGAATTTTCCAATTGGCAATGTCTCCATTTTCAGAAACTTCCATTGCGCCAAGAATTGTTAAATCTACTTTTTGAGCTCGAATCATCCCAAAACTTGTTGCGCCGTCAAAAATAGATGCGCCTTTTAATAAAGTAACGGTTTGTTTTCCTGCATTAATAAGGTCTGCATCTTCTTCACCTTCATAGGGAAAAGGTCCCATTCCTAGAATTCCGTTTTCAGATTGTAGCACTACATTAAAACCTTCTGGAATGTAATTCGCTACCAATGTAGGAATACCAATTCCTAAATTTACATACGTGTTGTTTTTTATTTCTCTTGCAATTCTCATTGCAATTTGTTCTTTTGTAAGTCCCATAATTTCAAATTTTTAAATTTTTGAACGAACTGTTCTCTGCTCAATTCGTTTTTCATAATTTTCACCTTGGAAAATTCTATGAACATAAATTCCTGGAGTGTGAATTTGGTCTGGGTCTAGTTCTCCAGCTTCTACCAATTCTTCAACTTCTGCTATGGTAATTTTACCAGCCATTGCCATCATTGGATTAAAATTTCTAGCGGTAGAACGATAAATGAGATTTCCTGCAGTATCGCCTTTCCAAGCTTTTACAATCGCGAAATCTGAATCAAAAGCATATTCTAACAAATAATCTTTTCCATTGAAATTCCTCACTTCTTTTCCTTCGGCAACTTCTGTTCCTACACCAGCTGGAGTAAAAATTGCGGGCATTCCGTAACCTGCAGCCATACAACGAGTTGCTAAAGTTCCTTGAGGAATCAACTCAACTTCTAATTCTCCAGAAAGTAATTGACGCTCAAATTCAGCATTTTCGCCAACGTATGAAGAAATCATTTTCTTAATTTGCTTTTTTTGCAACAATAAACCCAACCCGAAATCATCTACACCAGCATTATTAGAAATACAAATAAGGTTTTTAACTCCCTTTTTTACGAGTTCGGCGATAGAATTTTCAGGAATTCCGCATAAACCGAAACCTCCGAGCATAATAGTAGCGCCGTCTTGAATATCAGCACAAGCTTCTGTTACGTTTTTTACCGTTTTGTTTATCATAGACTTATGTCTTTTTTTTGATTTATAATATTTAAAATATTGTATTATGATTGAAATAGCAACGAATAAATAAAAAATTATGAAGAAAATATTTTCTAAAGAAAAATCAACTTCCCAACCACCATCAATAATCATATATATTAAGTAAATGAAAGGAATAATGAAAATAGTAAAAATTATAAAAGGAAAATTCTTTTTATAATAATAAAAAAAAGGAACTTTACCACCCGTAAAATAATAAGGATTGTACATGTTTTTGTCCCATTCTTCATAATCTTTTATTAGTTCTTCATTTATCTCTACATCATTTTCATCAAGGTTAAGATTTTTAATCCATTTCAAAATATTATCCTTGTCTTTATTTTCACAAGAAAGAGTTAGTTGGTCATAATCTGCAAAATATGTTAAGTTTTTTTCTTTTAGAAAATTTTCAACAAATTCTAAATTAGCAGAAAACTTAAATTCTTTGATAATTATCATGCTGTTAAAATACAAATTTTTTGAAATCTAAAATAAAAAACGCTTCCAAGTTCTAATCCCTTGAAAGCGTGATATTATCATGAATTTTGATTAAAAATATTTTAAACTCATGTTTGGTTTTATTTGAAGCAAAGTCTCATAAATGAGTTTAATAACATTGGCTACATCTTCTTTGGCAACCATTTCTACTGTAGTGTGCATATATCTTAATGGTAAAGAAATCAGTGCAGAAGGAACACCTCCGTTAGAAAATGCGAAAGAATCTGTATCAGTTCCTGTTGCTCTGCTCAAAGCATTTCTCTGGAAAGGAATTTTCTTTTTCTTTGCGGTATCTGTTATTAAATCTCTGATGATGTGATGAACAGAAGGAGCATACGCAATTACAGGTCCGTCTCCACATTTCATGTGACCTTCTTTTTTCTTTTCGATGTGTGGAGTAGTGGTGTCATGAGTAACATCTGTAACGATGGCGATGTTTGGTTTTATAGTTTGTGCAATCATGGTTGCTCCATATAAACCTACTTCTTCTTGCACAGAATTGGTGATATATAAACCGAAAGGTAATTTCTTTTTGTTTTCTTTTAAAAGTCTAGCTACTTCGGCAATCATAAATCCGCCCATTCTGTTATCAAGCGCTCTACAAACGAAATAACGGTCGTTGAGTTCAAAAAATTCATCGGGATAAGTAATCATGCAGCCTACATAAATTCCTAAATTTTCAACTTCTTCCTTAGATATACAACCACAATCAATGAAAATATTTTCAATTTTCGGAACTGGTTCATGAGGATTTGCGCTTCTGGTATGAATGGCTGGCCAACCGAAAACACCTTTTACAATGCCTTTTTCTCCGTGAATGTGTACCGTTTTAGAAGGAGCAATCATTTGGTCAGAACCTCCGTTTCTAATTACGTAAATCATTCCATCATCAGAAATGTAATTTACGTACCAAGAAATTTCGTCTGCATGAGCTTCTATCACTACTTTGAATTCCGCTTCTGGATTGATGATTCCGTAACAAGTTCCATAGTGGTCTACTCTTATTTCGTCTACATAAGGCTTGATATAATCTGCCCAAATTTTTTGCCCATTCTGCTCAAAACCAGTTGGCGAAGCAGTGTTTAAATATTTTTCTAAAAATTTTAAAGATTTATTTTCAAATTTCATATAAAGGAACGATTTTTGTGATACTTAAAATTAAATTTTAATTCAGGTAAAAATAATGAAATTTCAGAACATTTTCACCATATTTCTTTTGTTGTTTAGCTTATCATTTCAGGCTCAACAAGATACTATAAAAATAGAATTGAAGGCACTAAAAGATGTTCCAAAAGAAAAACTTCAAAAAGATGATTTTGGGAATGTTTTTTATTATGATGAAAAGCAAAAAGCAAGAATTTACGAAATCAACGGAGAAAAAGTAGTGGTGATGGATGAGTTGCTTCTCATGCAAAGACCGCATTTTAATAATCAACTTGACCGTAATTTCTATTATTTCCTCAATAAAAAATTGAATAGAGTTTATCCTTATTTCATTACCGCTTTAGAGCAATACAGAGATATCCAAGACGAACTTTCTAAAATAGATGATGATAGAAAAAGAGCTTACATCAGAAAAAGACAAGAAGGACTCGCCAATCAATATGAAACCCAATTAAGGGATTTGACGACTACAGAAGGTAGGATTTTTGCCAAATTAATGCACCGAGCAACAGGAAAAACTGTGTACGAAATCATAAAAGAATTACGTGGAAACTGGAGTGCTTTTTGGTGGAATGTAAAAGGAAATATTGCAGATGTAGACATTAAAGAACCTTATGATCCGCATGCTAATAGACAAGATGCTTTTGTAGAATCTCTTTTGTACTCTAACTGGAATTTAGGATATTTGCAGCCTTATGAAGGATACAGAGATTTTAAAACAAAAAAATAACATGAAATTTTTATTCAAATTATTATTTACGGTAAGCATTTTATATTCAGCGGAAGCTTACTCATGGGGAATTATTGGACACAGAACCATTGCAGAAATTGCAGAAAATCACATTTCTAATAAATCTAAGCGTAAGCTTAAAAAGTTTATAGGAAAACAAAATCTAGCTTATATTGCTAACTGGCCAGATTTCGTAAAATCTGATACGCTGAATACTTATAAAGAAACAGAAGTTTGGCATTATGTGAATGTAAAACCCAACCAGAATTTTACAGAATTTGAGAAATCTTTAAAAGAACTTAATACGCCTAATCTTTACAATCAAATTATTAAGCAAAAAGAAATTATCGCCAACAAAAATTCATCAAAAGAAGAAAAAATTGTAGCGCTTAAGTTTTTGGTTCATTTAATGGGAGATTTACACCAACCAATGCACGTAGGAAGAGCGGAAGATTTGGGCGGAAATTTAATCCAGTTAACTTTCAATAGAGACCAAACGAATTTACACAGTTTATGGGATACTAAATTGGTAGATTATCAAAGATATTCATATAAAGAGTTTGCTAAAGTGCTAGATTATAAATCCAAAGAGGAAATCCAAAAAATACAAAGTGGTACTCTTGAAAATTGGTTGTATGATAGTTATACGAAAGCCAACAGAATCTACTCGCAAACCAAACCAAATGGCGTTTACAGTTATGATTATAATTATAAATTTTCAGGATTGTTAGAAGAACAATTATTAACAGGTGGATTAAGACTGGCTAAAGTTTTAGACGAAATCTTACAATAGTTTTTCTTTCAGTTTCTGAAATACGATTTGATCAATAGGCAATTCTAATGGGTTTTCTTCATGTAAGGAAATCCATTTTATTTTTTCTATGCTTTTATCTAAAATCTGCAATTCATCTAGGTTTAAAATATCTACCTTATAATATATAGT
>Ga0114982_1000945_pt1 | contig 15114 bp, 11 predicted proteins | sample Shrwel_input2_FT_FD_87183 | JGI IMG/M metagenome (GOLD analysis project Ga0114982, IMG submission 87183) | Subsurface microbial communities from deep shales in Ohio, USA - Utica-3 well 1 S input2 FT | ecosystem: Environmental > Aquatic > Deep subsurface > Shale gas/oil reservoir > Produced... | reverse complement strand
TACATTGGTGGTGGCGAAGAAAGCTTCGGATTTATGGTGGGCGATGCCGTTCGCGATAAAGATGCGGTGGCTGCCATATTATTAGTTTGCGAAATTGCCGCACAAGCCAAAGAAAAAGGAAGTACTTTATACCAAGAATTACTTCAAATGTATGTCGATTTCGGATTTTACAAAGAGCATTTAATTTCAATTACCAAAAAAGGAATTGAAGGCGCCAACGAAATCAAACAAATGATGATTGACTTACGTCAAAACCCATTGAAAGAAATTAATGGGCAGCGTGTAGTTTGCGTTGAGGATTATCAATCTTCTATTGGTAAAGATTTTATGAATGGGGAAGAATTTGCTATTTCAATCCCGAAATCGAACGTATTGATTTATTATTTGGAAGACGGAAGCAAAATTTGTGCACGACCAAGCGGTACCGAGCCAAAAATAAAATTCTACTTCAGCGTAAATTGTCAAATTGATAGTGTTGCCGACGTTCCTGAAGCCGAAAAACAGTTAGATACTAAAATTCAAAACATTATTGCTGCAATGCAACTGAACTAATGGATAATAATTTAAAAAAATTAATTCCTTTTGCCCTTGTCTATAAAAAAGACATCGTTTTAAATATTGTGTACAATATTTTTTACGCCTTTTTTTCTACTTTATTGATGGTTTCCATGATTCCAACACTAAATGTAATATTTGGGTTAAACAAAAAAATAACTACACCTCCAACTTTTAACGGAATTGGCGAAATTAAATCTTTTTCGGAAGATTATTTGAATTATAAAGTGACACAGCTTACCGCTGACAAGGGATTTGAATTTGCCATTCTTTTTGTCATCTCTATTATAATTGCAACCGCTTTCTTAAAGAACATTACTAACTATTTTGCCTCCTACCACGTCACGCGTTTAAGAAATGGCGTATTAAAAGATTTAAGAGAAAAATTATACAATGCCATAATTCATTTACCTGTTTCTTATTATTCAGAAAAAAGAAAAGGAGACGTTATGTCCCGTATGTTGGGAGATGTAAATGAAGTTAAAAACTCTTTCTTTCAAGTATTAGAATTAGTAGTTAGAGAACCGTTAACAATTTTGTTTTCTATTGTCACTATGTTTGTAATCAGTGCCAAACTTACTTTGTTTGTCTTTTTATTCATACCTGTATCAGGTGTTATCATTTCTCGAGTGGGGAAAAGTTTGAAAGCAAAATCAACAAGATCACAAGAAGAAAATGGAATTCAAATTTCTATACTTGATGAAACTCTAAGCGGACTGAAAGTAGTTAAAGGATTCAATGCAGAAGATAAATTTATTTCAAAATTCAACACGTCATTACAACGTCTTCTCCGATTATCAAACTCTATCGGAAATAAAAATAATTTAGCTTCTCCATTGAGCGAATTTTTAGGAATTGTAACTATTGCCACACTACTTTGGTTTGGAGGACAATTGGTTATTGTTGATAAATCCCTTGCTCCTACTACATTCATTGCATATATTGCTCTAGCCTATACCATTTTAACACCAGCCAAAGCCATTTCAAGAGCCTCTTATCAGGTCAAAGGTGGTTTAGCAGCTGCAGAAAGGGTTTTCAGTATTTTGGAAGAAGAAAATACGATTCAAAATAAACCAGATGCGATTGTAAAAGAAGGTTTTGAAAAAAGCATTAAGTTAGAAAATATCAATTTTGCCTATCTGGAAGAAAATGTGTTGACCAATTTCTCTATTGAAATTCCGAAAGGAAAAACCGTCGCTTTGGTCGGTCAATCAGGAAGTGGAAAAAGTACCATCGCCAATCTATTAACTCGTTTTTATGATGTTCAGGAAGGAAAAATAACCATTGATGGTATAAATATCAAAGATATGGATATGCATTCTCTTCGATCTTTGATGGGATTAGTAACACAAGATTCAATCCTTTTCAACGATTCAATTAAAAACAATCTGTTAATTGGTAAACCGAATGCCATCGATGAAGAAATCATCGAAGCTTTGAAAATAGCCAATGCGTATGAGTTTGTGAAAGATTTACCAGACGGTATCGAAACCAATATTGGCGATTCGGGAAGTAAGCTATCGGGCGGACAAAAACAACGTTTGTCTATTGCCCGAGCGGTGCTAAAAAATCCACCCATTATGATTTTAGACGAAGCCACTTCGGCATTGGATACCGAGAGTGAAAAATTCGTTCAGGTGGCTTTGGAAAACATGATGCAAAACAGAACTTCGATTGTGATTGCGCACCGACTTTCGACCATTCAAAAAGCAGATACCATTATCGTGATGCAAAAAGGACAAATTGTAGAACAAGGTACTCATGACGAATTATTGGCTAAAAATGGCACTTATTCGAAATTGGTCATGATGCAATCGTTTGAATAATTCACGATTTTAGACGTTAGATATTAGATTTCAGAATTTTCTTAAATCTTCTTATCTTTATTTTATAAAATCATTTTTGAAATGTACATAGCCAATCCAAATAGTAAATTACCTGAAAATCCTGAAACGGTGGTTTGGAAATATTTGGATTTGTCTAAGTTTTTAGACTTATTGCTTTCGCAGAAAATGTTTATGTCAAGGTCTGATAAATTTGAAGACCAATATGAAGGCACTTTTAGTGAACCCACTTTTGAAGAAATCAAAAAAATTGCCGAAAACAATCCGAGGTTTTTGGATTACTACAAACAACACCGCGAAAAAGTAGCCATTAGCAGTTGGCACACCAACGAATATGAAAGTTTTGCCATGTGGCAAATTTTTACCAAAAACAACGAAGGCTTGGCCATTCAATCGACGGTTGGCCGCTTGAAAGAAGCTTTGTTACCTGAAAAAAATTACGAACAATACATAGGCGAAGTCAATTACATCGATTATAAAAAAGAGTACATCCCTTTTGATGATACTTTTTTCCCTTTTTTATTCAAACGAAAAAGCTTTCAGTATGAGCGAGAAGTACGAATCATCACGGATGTAACCGATAAAAATGTGGTGTTAAACGACGGACTCAAAATTCATGTAGACGTCAACAAGCTGATTGAGAAAATTTACATTCACCCCAAAAGTGAAAACTGGTACAAAAAACTGGTGATTGAATTGGTGACCAAACTAGGCTTTGATATCGAAATTGAAAAATCAGATTTGGAAAGTGATATTTTGATTTGATTTATCAAAATTTGGACTTGATGATGTTTGGAAAATTTATGAAATCTTAATTTTATGAAATCACTTTAGTATTTAGTTTTTCTTTCTCTATTTTCTCTTCGATTAAATTATAGAGTTTTCTGACATTTAGAATATTCTCAATAACTATTTTATGATCTTTTAAATTAAGTCCACTTCTAATAGGAAATCTAAAAGGAGTATCTGCTCCTTCTATTAATTCTTCAATCTCACCTATTATTATAAAACCATAATTATATGCATTTTCTCTTAAAGTCATTTCAGGAAAATCTACATAATAAAAACTATGCTCAATTACATTTCTATTAGAATCAAATATTATTAGTCTTCTATTTGTTAAACAATACCTAGTTTGATAAATTTTGCCCCATCTTTTCAGTAAATTAAAAATTGTGATTAATCCTGGGATTGCGAAGACGATTAAAAAATAACTGCCTTTAACGAAAGAATATATCCCAATAATCATAAAAGGAATAAATAACATACGAGCCCAATCTTCTTGTCTAAAAGGAATATAGTTTTTGTGATTAATTACATGGGTTATTTCCTCTCCATTTTCAAGAGTCATTTTTTGGTTTTTTAAAATTACTACCAACCCCTAAATAGGCGAATACTCTTCCGCTTTCCAATCTTTCGTAAGATTTAACGAAAAGTAATGTACTTTGTCATTTTTATCGAAAGCCCCGTTTTTATTGGCATCTTCAATCGTTCTAAAATATATTTTCTTGGTGCTTTCCAGATAATTCCAATCGATTAATTCTTGCACATCGGGAGAAATTTTAGTAAAGTTTTTCCCCATATCAGTACTCAAATACAACGATTTAATATCGTCAGAATTGACATTATTGTCCCGATTGGTATCGGCATCGGCTACCACATAAACCAGTACTTTTTTACTTTTTAAGAAGGTAACACGCTCAATCATCATCACTTTATCGGTCAATACATGAAGTGAATCGGTGCCCACTTCCTGAAATTTAACATTACGCAAATAGCCTGTAATTTCATCTTCTAAGGAATTGGAAACATTAAAGTTGCCTTTTTCTTCGTATCCGTTTTTTTTCAATTCACTAACCCGCAAATCACCAATAGGATACACCAACACATTTGAACTTTGAAACTGCAAAGGCAAATCGGCAATTTCTAACTTTGAGGAATCTTTTTTGATTTCTACTTTCGGAGCGGTGGTGTCGTACTTTACTTTTGGCTTTTGCTCTTCTTTACAACTGATAAAAAGCGCTAAAAGAGGGAATATATATAAAGAAATCTTTTTCATACTGCTGGATTTTATATCAAATATACCAATTTCATTTACAACTTAACATTCAACTTAACACTAAAAACGCGAGTCGTTAAGTAATTGGGAACTCCATATTGTGATTTGGTGTACACATCACGAACCCAAGTATTGGTAATGGCATTTTGGTTGTTAAACATATTAAAAATCTCTAAACCAATGGCCAATTCTCTAAACTTATTCAACCAATGTCCTTTTTCTTTGGCTCTGGCTCTATCGGTTAACACATACGAAAAACCAGCATCTACTCGACGATAATCTCTTAAACGCTGTTGGTAATCATAAGAATCGGCATACGAAGGCGAACCACCAGGCAATCCGGTATTATAAACTAAATTTAAATACACTTTCATAGCAGGAATGTTTGGAACATAGTCTTGGAATAAAATTCCAAATTTCAATCGCTGGTCGGTTGGGCGGGAAATAAAACCTCTGTGATCAATATTTTCTTCGGTTTGCAGGTAACCAAAACTCAACCAAGATTCGGTTCCGGGCACAAACTCGCCATTGATGCGCAAATCCAATCCTTGTGCATAAGCTTCCGCATTATTTTTGGCCTGATAACGAATACGCACATTATCCAGTGTATATGGATTGACATCAGTCATGGATTTATAATACGCTTCCGAAACCAATTTGAACGGTCGGTTCCACATTTTAAAGCTGTAATCACTTCCTACTACGAAATGAATCGATTCCTGAGCTTTTACATTGGGTTGTACCACACCATTTGCATCTCGTAACTCGCGGTAAAAGGGCGGCTGGTGGTACCAACCTCCTGAAACTCTAAAAAGCACATCTCGGTCCCAATCCGGTTTGATGGCAAACTGTGCTCTCGGACTAAAAGTCATTTGGCTTTTTCCGTCAATTCCTTCGCCACTCACCTGCCATTGGTGCGCTCTAACTCCAATGCTGGTAAAAACTTTATGATGGTTCCATTTAGAACGACGGTTCCATTGTACGTATCCCGACAATCTGTCAATATTCGCATAATTAATGGCACGCACATTACTATACGGAACCAATGGCCCGGTGTACGGATTGTAAGGTTGATCGTTTACCGGTAAATCAAGAATAGGATTGTTTAACGAAAATCCGGCCGAATCAATTACTTCCCATTCTCTAATTCGGTCACGAATACTTTCACGGGTGTATTTGAAACCCCAATCGATTTGGTTTTCATTCTTTTTATGATTTCCTTTTATTTCGGCATTAAAAATTAAAGCGTCTAAATCGTTTCGGGCATGCGTTAATTGCGAACCAATTCCTCTGGAGAATTCTACTTCTCCAAAATTTTCATCACCTAAATTGCCATTGACTTCTCCCAAACTGTATTGACCCAAAATATCAAAGTATTCTTGTTCCACAGTATGATAAGCAGAAGCAATAAATTTGAAATTCGAATTTTCATTAAGGGTATACGTCGATTTGAAAGCGCCAAAAACCGTAGTGTATTTGTCTTTTTCCTGACCTTCATAATAAACCAATAAAGCAATTGGTTCACTGATGGTTCCGAAATTGGTTTGACGGGTTAAGGGTTGGTAATCGTATTTATTTTGCGAAATGTTTCCTAAAAATCCGAATTGCCATTTGGTATTGGGCGTAAACGTAACATACGATTGCACATCGGCAAAACGAGGTCGAAAATTGGTTTCGGTTTCCTGACTGTTGACCAACAAACTATTATCACGATAACGAACCCCGGTTATGGCTGACCATTTTTGGTTTTTGGAAACGTTGTCCATAGAAATGCTCCCACCCAAGAAACTGGCTTCTAAAGTAGCGCCAAATTTTGAAGGACGACGGTACGTGATGTCTAAAACCGAAGATAGTTTGTCTCCGTATTTTGCCTGAAATCCACCAGCCGAGAAATCGATATTTTGCACCAAATCAGAATTGGTAAAACTCAATCCTTCCTGTTGCCCCGAACGGATCAAAAAAGGACGGTACACTTCGATTTCATTAACATAAACCAGATTTTCGTCATAGTTACCGCCACGAACGGCATATTGTGTACTCAATTCGTTATTGGCATTGACGCCCGGAAGGGTTTTCAAAATATTCTCAACCCCGGCATTGGCACCCGGAATCAAGCGCACGGCTTTGGGCGAAATGGTGGTTACCCCTTCTACTCTTTTATTGCTGTTATTACTGATGACTACTTCGCCTAGTTGTTCGGCAGTATTTTTTAAGACGATATTGAATTCATAATCCTCGTTGGGTTTTAATTCTAAAGTCACTACAGCTGCCTTTAAAGCGAGATGAGAGAATTTTAAATTTGATTTGACATTGCTCGGAATGGTTAAAAGGTAAAATCCGCTGGCATCAGTTTGTGTGTTTTTGTCCTGAAAGCTAACATTTACATTTTCTACCGGCTGATTACTTTCGTCAAGAATAACTCCTTTTACTCTGGCGGTTTGTGCAAAAGTAACCAAAGATATAAGGCTAAAAAATAAAGTGATTTTGGTCTTCAAAATAGATTATTTGGTTTTTAAAAAATAAGACTCAAAAGTAGTGGTATTTCCCAAATTATCTTTCACAATAATCTTAAAATCATTTCTACCGATTACAAACTTATTATCGGCTAAATTATGGGTCAATCGGTTGAGTTTGGTTTCGTATTCCATCAAAATCCATTTTCCGTTCAAATAAGCATTGTATTCTTTTATCCCCGACAAATTATCCGAAATAGAAATTTTGAGTGTTTTTTGTTCGTCTAAATTGGTTCCTTCTTTGAAATTAGGATTATACACTTTGGGAGCGGTTTCGTCTTTGGCTAAAACAAACTTCCCTAATTTCTTAACCCGAATAGAAAAGGTATTTTCTTTTTTATAGGTTGAATTGTATTCTGTTTTTCCGTCATCTAGATTTCCTATAAACATTTTTTCCCTATCGGAAACCGGAATTGATGACACATCATACGTAATCGTTAACGGATTATTAAATGCTACAGAATCATCATGCAGCAATAATTCGTTGTTTATGACATCAAATTTCAGGTAAAAATCTTCGTAAAAAGTATTTTCTGGAATAATTACCGAAAAATTGTCTTTCGCGTAACTGTTTTCATTTCTACATTTCAAAAAATAAGGTGTTTTAACGACTGCTTTAGCTTGCTTTAACGGAAGTAATCCGTAGGAAATAGGAATATTAATAGTATTTTGATTTCCATGAAAATCGTGCACCACTATCTTATAATTCATGGTAAAATTGGAAGACACATTTAAAACACCTTCATTTTTAACTGTTTTGATAATGCTTTCCGGGTACAAATAACCCACAAACAATTTTTGAAAACGTTGCCAGGTTTCTTTGTACCTTGAATAATCAATAAAACAATTGATGTATTTCATTTCGTCAAAAGAAAACGAATCGAACTCATAACCGTAATAAGGCATCCCATTGACAAAAACGTCTAATTTGTAAATTCCGTTTTTGCCATAATTAAAATCGGAAATATCATAGGCATTGAGAGCAAAACCAATTTTCCCGTTGGCTGTAATTTTATCGGCCAAATAATTGCCGTCTTTCCCAAGAGTAAGCGGAATATTAATTGGAGCGGCAGAACCGTTAACACTAGAACTATCTCCAAAAGAATAGGCCAAAAGTCCGCTAATTACCGGAGCCTTAGAATCTTTTACTTTTGCATCATAACCAAAGAAAAAAGGATTGATGGCAAATTCTGTCTTGGTATCTCGAATTTCAAAATGCAAATGCGGTCCGCTAGAACCACCTGTATTACCAGAATACCCAATTAAATCCCCTTTTTTTACCAATATATCCGTGGCATTGGGTCGTAATTCGATGGTATAGCTTTTTTCGGCATATTGAACCTCAACTACTCTACTTTGAATCCCCGGAGCAAAAGATTGCAAATGCGCATAAACCGACGTAAATCCGTTGGGATGATCAATGTAAAGACATTTTCCATAACCGTAGGTAGAAACATTGATTCTAGAGATAAACCCGTCGGCAGTGGCATAAACCGGAAAACCTTCTTTTTGTTGGGTTCTAAAATCGATCCCGGTATGAAAATGATTGGGGCGCAATTCTCCAAAAGAACCAGCAATATTTAGCGAAATATCAAGCGGAGAACCAAAATACTCTTTTGGATACTTCTCCTGTGCAAAACTAAATGCTGAAACTAAAAAAAATGCGAATAAAATTCTCATAAAAAACATTTGCGCTAATATAAAGAAATTGTTTTATAAATAATTACTCACAAAGTAAGTTGCTAACATAAACATTCTTACGTTTTTATCCCGAAAATGAAAAAAAATCTTTTTTTTTTAAAACCTATTGCTATAATTAAATAGAAAAACTAACTTTGTAAAGTTATGTAATGAATTTTTATTCCAAATGAGCGAAATAAAAGGAATAGTTGATTCTCTTGAGGTTAAGTTTCAAATGCTTTTCAAAAAAATGGAAAGTTTACAACTGGCAAACAACGAGTTAAATATGAAACTAAAATATTCTGAAGCGATTATTCAGAATCAGAAAAAAGAGATTACGCAATTAAAATCTGATTTCGACTCGATAAAAATAACCAATTCATTACTTGGTAGTGACGAATATAAGCGAGATACAAAACTCAAAATAAATTCATTAATTAAAGAAATAGATTACTGTATTGCCCAACTTTCTGATTAGAAAGCATAATGAGTGAAAAACTGAAAATTAAAATATCAATTGCCGACCGTGTATATCCGTTAACGGTAGACCCGAGCCAAGAAGAAGGACTTAGAAGTGCTTCCAAAAAAATTGATGCAATGATTAAGCAATTTGAACAAAGTTATGCCGTGCGTGACAAACAAGATGTATTAGCCATGTGTGCCTTACAATTTGCTGCACAAGTAGAGCAAAAACAAATAGATAAATCTACAATTGAAGAAACAACAAAAGTAAAACTTGAAAAACTGAATGAGGTTTTAAGCCAGTATCTTGACAAATAAAGACGTTCTTTACATACACTAAAAATACTACCTACATTAGTACTTATTTGATAAACTCAACACTAACATTTTAAAATGGGTAAATCTTCAATACTATTGCAAGCCTTTAAATAGGAAGCTTGAACATTGAGTTAACCCAAAACTTGTCTTATCGAGTTTATACATTTCTTCTAATGTAGGTTTTTTTATACATAAACATTAAAACAAACTATGGACATTTTACTAATCATTATTGCCACAATAGCTGGTATAGCAGGAGGTTTCGGAATAGCGAAATACTTAGAAAAGAGCAACGTTTCTAATCTGGTAAAAAACGCTAAAAAAGAAGCTACTTCTATTTTAAAAGACGCCAATCAAGAAGCCGAAAACATTAAAAAAGATAAAATTTTACAAGCTAAAGAAAAATTTATCGAACTTAAAGCTGAACACGAACAAGTTATCTTGTCTCGCGATCGTAAGGTGGCTGAAGTAGAAAAAAGAGTACGCGACAAGGAATCGCAAGTTTCGAACGAATTGGCAAAAGCAAAAAGAGTCAACGACGATTTTGAAGCAAAAACTGCCGAATACACTGCTAAAATTGAAAATTTAGACAAAAAAACGGCGGAAGTTGAAAAAATGCACCGTTCTCAAGTAGAGCAACTGGAAGTAATATCTGGTCTTTCTGCCGATGACGCTAAAGAACAATTGATTGAAAGCTTAAAAGCGGAGGCTAAAACCAATGCTATGGCTCACATTCAGGAAACTATTGAAGAAGCGAAACTAACGGCTCAACAAGAAGCCAAAAAGATCATCATCAATACTATTCAACGTGTTGGAACTGAAGAAGCCGTAGAAAACTGCGTTTCGGTATTCAATATTGAATCGGATGATGTAAAAGGACGAATCATTGGACGTGAAGGTCGTAACATTCGCGCCATTGAAGCGGCTACAGGAGTAGAAATCATCGTAGATGATACACCAGAAGCGATTATCCTTTCTTGTTTTGATCCTGTTCGTCGTGAAATTGCCCGTTTATCATTACACAAATTAGTAACTGACGGTCGTATTCACCCAGCCCGTATCGAAGAAGTGGTAGCTAAAACCACTAAACAAATAGAAGAAGAAATTATTGAAGTAGGTAAACGTACCGTTATCGACTTAGGAATTCATGGGTTACACCCAGAATTAATAAAAGTAGTTGGCCGTATGAAATATCGTTCTTCTTACGGACAAAACTTATTACAACACTCTAGGGAAGTGGCCAAACTTTGTGGTATCATGGCAGCCGAACTAGGATTGAATGTAAAACTAGCCAAAAGAGCCGGTTTATTACACGATATTGGTAAAGTGCCCGATACAGAAAGTGACTTACCACACGCTTTATTAGGTATGCAATGGGCAGAGAAATATGGTGAGAAAGAAGAAGTTTGCAATGCTATTGGAGCCCACCACGACGAGATTGAAATGAAATCCTTGATTTCGCCTATTATTCAGGTATGTGATGCCATTTCAGGTGCTAGACCTGGCGCTAGACGTCAAGTATTGGACTCTTATATTCAACGATTAAAAGACCTTGAAGAAATTGCTTACGGATTTGGCGGGGTAAAAAGTGCTTATGCTATTCAGGCAGGACGTGAACTACGTGTTATTGTAGAAAGCGAAAAAGTAACCGATGACATGGCATCAAAATTATCGTTTGATATTTCTCATAAAATTCAAACAGAAATGACCTATCCAGGTCAGGTAAAAATTACCGTAATTAGAGAAACTAGAGCGGTTAATATTGCCAAATAAGTTTTTTATTTAAAAAATACAAAATGCCACTCAAAATTTGAGTGGCATTTTTTTTTAGAACCTTGCTTTAATTACAATTTGATTAATTACTATTTCAATTTTGAAGAGTAATAAATTCGGACCAAGAAGAAACATGGTATTTCAAATTATTTTTTAAGAATTACAATTTCACACTTCGCAATCGCAATGCATTTCCAATAACAGATACCGAACTAAACGACATGGCTAAAGCCGCAATCATTGGGGACAATAAAACTCCGAAAAACGGATACAAAACTCCGGCGGCAATTGGAACTCCCAGTATATTATAGAAAAAAGCAAAAAATAGGTTTTGCTTGATATTTTTCATTACAGCATGGCTCAAATTCTTAGCTTTTACAATGCCTTGTAAATCGCCTTTTACTAATGTAATTTTGGCACTTTCTATAGCCACATCGGTTCCGGTTCCCATGGCGATTCCGATATTGGCTTGTGCCAATGCGGGTGCGTCATTTATACCATCACCAGCCATAGCCACAACTTTACCTTCAGCTTGTAATCTTTTAATTTCGTTGAGTTTGTCTTCTGGTAAACAACCAGCCTTAAACGAAGTTAAACTCAATCCATCAGCAACCGATTTGGCAGTGTTTTCATTATCTCCTGTAAGCATAACTACTTCAACACCTTGTCGCATTAACTCTTTTATAGCCGTTGCACTCGACTCTTTAACAGCATCAAAAATAGACACATAACCTACCGCAATGCCATCAACAGCAATATAAGATACTGTCTTACCTAATTTTTGCTCGGCTATAATTCTACTTTCTAAATCAGAAACAACAGATGCATTGGCTTCTTTCATTAGTTTTTTATTTCCTAATGCCACTTGTGTATTGCCGACCGTTCCTGTAACTCCTTTTCCTGCAACCGCTTCAAAATTTTTAACTTCTATTAAAGAAATAGATTTTGCTTTGGCATAACTTACTACTGCTTGTGCTAATGGATGTTCGCTGTATTGATTTACAGATGCAATATTTTGTAACAAATCATTCTCGTCTCCCTCAATTGCATAAATTTTTTCGACGGATGGCTTTCCTTCGGTGATGGTTCCTGTTTTATCTGTAATAAGCACATTAATCCTATTCAACTGTTCTAAAGCTTCAGCATTTTTGATCAAAACGCCAGACTGGGCTCCTTTACCCACGCCCACCATTACTGACATAGGAGTTGCCAAACCTAAAGCACAAGGACACGCAATAATTAAAACAGCAATCATATTGATGAATCCGTAAACCAAAGCGGGATCTGGACCAAATTTCGCCCAAATAAAAAAGGTAATTACTGAAATGACCACTACAATGGGTACAAAATATTTGGCAATACTATCGGCTAATTTCTGAATGGGCGCTCTTGAACGTGACGCATCATTAACCATTTGGACAATTTGTGAGAGCAAAGTTTCAGATCCGACTTTTTCAGCGACCATTACAAAAGATTTATTCCCGTTAATCGTTCCCGCCATAACCTTATCATCTTTCTTTTTATCGATAGGAATTGGCTCTCCGGTAATCATTGCCTCATCGATACTGGTTTCACCATCGGCTATTTTTCCGTCTACTGGAATTTTATCTCCTGGTTTTACCCGTAACAAATCGCCTTTTTTGATATCGTGAATTGAAATCACTGTATCCTTTCCTTCCTCCACTAAAGTAGCTTCTGTTGGTGCTAATTTCAACAATTCTTTGATAGCTCCACTAGTTTGACTATGGGCTCTAGCTTCCAACAATTGTCCTAACAAAACCAAGGTTAGAATGACGGTAGTTGCTTCAAAATAAAGATGAATCGTACCGTGTTCGGTTTTAAATTCGTTTGGAAAAATATTGGGGAAAAACAAGCCAACCAAACTAAACAGAAAGGCCGCACCGGCTCCGATTCCGATCAGCGTAAACATATTCAAATTCCATGTAACAATTGATTTCCAAGCGCGAACAAAAAACATCCAACAAGCATAGAAAACGACTGGAAGAGACAAAAATAATTGTACCCAATTCCATTTTGAGGCGGTCATTAGCTTCAATAATGGATTATTGTGTGCCATTTCTATCATCGCGATCAAAAATATTGGAACTGTAAAAGCTACTGCAATTTTCATCTTTTTTACCAAATCTTTATATGTCTTTTGGTCTTCACCATCAGCAGGTGCCACGGGAACCAAATCCATTCCACAGATTGGACATGAGCCTGGAGTTTCACTTATTACTTCAGGATGCATTGGACAAGTATAGAGTGACTTGTTTACCGTTAATTCGGGTGCTTTGACTAAATCCATTCCGCATACCGGACAATCGCCTGCTTTGTCATAGACTTTTTCGCCTTCACAATGCATTGGACAATAGTATTTACCACTCGCATTAATTGGTACTTTAACTTCCTTTTTATCGTCTTGAGAACGTATTGAACAACAGGATTTTGGAGTAGCTTCAGTCGTTGCATTTTCATCGAAAATCTTGACATTGCTCATCGTTATAGTGTATTCCCCAAGTGTATTTAAAACGTCTTGTAAATGGGCAATCGGAATGTGCTTTTCCATAGTTATAGTGACTATTGGAGGGCTCAATAAAACTTTAGCTTCAACGCCATCGATTGCATTTAACGCTTTTTCGATTTTGGTGCGACAACCATCGCAAGTCATTCCGGTAATCTTGTATGTATGTATCATTTTGTTACTATTTAAATACAAATTTCCAATTTACCTTTTTTTAAAAGTTGCATAATTTTGGGTTTAATTTGCAAGATTTAGAGATCTTCTATTTGCTTTCTTTTAATTGCTTTCAAATCCTTAAAATAAGTTGGTGTAAAGCCGGTCACTTTTTTAAATTGATTACTCAAATGCGATACGCTACTATAGTTTAACAAATCGGCTATTTCACTTAAAGACAATTCATCATAAACAATTAGTTCTTTTACTTTTTCAATTTTTTGATTGATAAAGTATTTTTCAATAGTTGTATTTTCAATTTCTGAAAAGAGATTACTCAAAGTATTATAATCTTGATGTAGTTGTTGTGAGAGGTAATCCGAAAGATTACTTTTCAAATCATTGTTTTTATTCTGAACCAAATCGATAATGATGGTTTTAATTTTATCGATGGTTTTACTTTTTTTATCGTCAATTAAATCAAAACCAATAGCGCGAAGGTTTTTCAGCAGTTCTTGCTTTTGAACTTCCTGAATGTCATTTTTTAATTCTACTTCTCCCAATTCAACCGCAACTGGGTTAATTCCAATATTTTCAAATACAGATTTTACCACCATTTTACAGCGACTGCACACCATGTTTTTAACATAAAGTTTCATAATTAACATCGATTGGAGCATACAAACCAACGCTGTCCTGCTTTAACAAGGTTCATTTGTGTTTTTTGTATAAAATAAGCATTTCTTGTGCACTTCATTCTTTTCAGAAACCAGTTCGGTCAATTTCATTCCGCACTTTAAGCATTCATCATTTTCTTTTGTCTGTATTTTAAGGTGCAATGGACAAGCTAGGTTTTTCATATTAACTATTTTCTATTAAACCAATGCACCTCATAAAAATACAAAATACTCATGAGGAAGTATTTTAAATTCCTACATTTTTATTCGTAACAACTAGGCAAATAAAATCGTGAAGAATGTTAAAAAATATTCAGCAGAAGAAACTATAGGCTTTACAAGACATCGCTTATATATCAATACTCTTTAAGGAATTACAAAAGCGAAATACAAACCACAAAAAAACCCTAACTACTTGATTAGTTAGGGTTTTTTTTCTAGTAGCGAGGACGGGAGTTGAACCCGTGACCTCAGGGTTATGAATTTTGCAGTCAGTAAATTTTCAACGTATTTACTAGGCTTACAAGTCCAAAAATGACATGTTTTTTATTAAATC
>Ga0114982_1000944_pt1 | contig 15122 bp, 15 predicted proteins | sample Shrwel_input2_FT_FD_87183 | JGI IMG/M metagenome (GOLD analysis project Ga0114982, IMG submission 87183) | Subsurface microbial communities from deep shales in Ohio, USA - Utica-3 well 1 S input2 FT | ecosystem: Environmental > Aquatic > Deep subsurface > Shale gas/oil reservoir > Produced... | reverse complement strand
TTGGCTACTCAAATTGGCTCGCAATTGGTAGGTGTTTTGTATATTCTGGACGAACCAAGTATTGGTTTGCACCAAAGAGATAACGAAAAATTAATCCATTCGCTAGAACAACTTCGCGATATCGGAAATTCAGTCCTTGTTGTAGAACACGATAAAGACATGATCGAAAGAGCCGATTATGTTATCGATATTGGCCCTAGAGCGGGTAAATATGGGGGACAAATCATTAGCCAAGGAACACCTAAAGCATTACTTGAGGAAGATACTATTACTGCACAGTTTATGAGTGGTAAGATGCAAATTGAAATTCCGAAAAAAAGAAGAAAAGGAAATGGTAATTCTTTAAAATTAACAGGAGCTACAGGTAATAATCTTAAGAATGTTTCTATCGAACTGCCTTTGGGCAAATTAATATGTGTAACCGGAGTTTCCGGCTCGGGAAAATCAACCTTGATTAACGAAACACTCTACCCTATTTTGAACGAGCATTTTTTTAATGCTGTAAAAAAACCACAACCCTATAAAAAAGTTGAAGGACTAGAACATATTGACAAAGTCATTGATATTGATCAAAGTCCTATCGGTAGAACCCCACGCTCAAATCCTGCGACCTATACCGAGGTATTTACTGAAATTCGCAGTCTGTTTACCCAAACACCCGAAGCCATGATTCGCGGTTATAAAGCTGGACGTTTTAGTTTCAATGTCAAAGGTGGGCGTTGCGAAACTTGTGAAGGAAGCGGTGTGCGTACAATAGAAATGAGCTTTTTGCCCGATGTATATGTCGAATGCGAAACCTGCCAAGGCAAGCGCTTTAACCGCGAAACCCTTGAAATTCGCTTTAAAGGAAAATCTATTTCAGACGTGCTGAATATGACAGTTGATGAAGCCGTTCCGTTCTTTGAAAACATTCCAAAAATTTATCGAAAAATTAAAACGATTCAAGATGTTGGCTTAGGCTATATCACCTTAGGACAACAAAGCACTACCCTTTCTGGCGGTGAAGCCCAACGCATAAAATTGGCTACTGAATTGTCTAAAAAAGATACCGGTAATACTTTTTACATCATGGATGAACCTACCACTGGTTTGCATTTTGAAGATATCCGTGTATTGATGGATGTCATTAACAAGTTGGTTGACAAAGGAAATTCGGTACTAATTATAGAGCACAACATGGATGTTATTAAATTGGCCGATTATATTATAGACATTGGATATGAAGGCGGAAAAGGTGGCGGAGAAGTCGTTGCCAAGGGAACTCCAGAAGAAATTATCAAAAATAAAAAGAGCTATACTGCCCAATTTCTAAAAAAAGAATTACTTTAGACGGCTGTTTTTAAAAAAATAAATAGATATAGAATGAAAGAAGATTTTTTAAATGAAGATGAAAAAATTCACGATAAGTTAAAACAAAAAACTTGGAACGAAATACGCACCAATGATTCTTGGGCAATTTTTAAAATCATGTCCGAGTTTGTAAATGGTTACGAAAGCATGGCTCGAATTGGGCCTTGTGTTTCTATTTTTGGTTCGGCCAGAACCAAACCCGATGATAAATATTACGTGTTGGCCGAAAGCATTGCTTATAAAATTAGTAAAGCGGGTTATGGAGTCATTACTGGCGGTGGTCCTGGTATTATGGAAGCTGGAAATAAAGGAGCGCATCGTGGCGAAGGAACTTCGGTGGGTTTGAATATCGAATTGCCTTTTGAGCAACATTTTAATCCGTATATTGACAAAGACAAAAACTTAAATTTTGATTATTTCTTTGTTCGCAAAGTAATGTTTGTAAAATATTCACAGGGATTTGTAGTTATGCCCGGAGGTTTTGGTACACTAGACGAATTGTTTGAAGCAATTACCTTAATTCAAACCAAGAAAATTGGCAAATTCCCTATCATTTTAGTAGGAAGCCAGTTTTGGAAAGGCTTGATTGATTGGGTAAAAGAAATCATGATTAATCAGGAAAAAACAGTGAGTCCTGGTGATATGGATCTAATTCAAATCGTAGATACTGAAGACGAAGTCGTAGCGGCATTAGATAATTTCTATAAAAAATACAATTTATCGCCTAATTTTTAATACTTCAAAACCAGCTTCGGCTGGTTTTTTAATACAGCAAAGGTTTGTATATTTGAGAGCTATAGGTAATGCTCAACGAAAAAATAGAAATACCAACGCGATTAAATGGAATCTGAACTTAACATATCTGAATTTAGAGATAGGCTAAAAAAATGAAATGGTTTAACCGATTAATAATAAGTATTCTACTAATAGCTTTATTATTTTTTGCTTTCTATAATCCGAAGCGAATTAATCTGGAAGGTAATTGGAAAACAAAGAAAATTGTTCTAGATGGAAAGAAAATTTATCCAGACACTTTAGCAAAGTATATCTTAATGACTCCAGAAATTGTAATTAACAATTGGTCAAAATCAATTTCCATTCCAGTAAATCGAGAAAATATTGAAGTTCATTTACAATATCTAGAATCAAACAAACCAGATTATAAAATAAAATTATCTTCAGATGAAAAATCACTGAATGGAATTTTTGACGTAGCAATTGACACATCTGACATAAAGCCTAAATCATATACTGTAAATGTCGAATTAAAATCACACAAAACCTTCATATGTTTTCAAAAACATGTAATTATTCCTCCTTGGAAACCAGATCGACATAGAAGAGGGACACCTTATTAAAAGTTTAGTTGGAAACAGCACTTTCATGAAATAGAAGTTTTAAAAATAATATCCTATATTTAATTTAAACCAAATGAAATGATTTAGTAGTACATTTTCGATTTTTTGGTCCCGAAACCTTATCACCTATTTTAAAAATGACACAGCCGCAAAATTTCACATTTATAAAAACTGACAAAAAATTAATCAAATTAAATTTTGACGATATTCTGTTTGTAAAAGGATTGGGAAATTATGTTGAAATATTTATCAAGAACAACAAAAAATATACCTACTACAAGTCATTAAAAGACCTTCTCAACAATTTGCCTGACGAATTTATGCGTGTTCACAATTCAAATATTGTGAACTTAAAAAATGTAGAACACATTGAAGACAATCATTTAATCATTGGTGAACATAAAATTACCATAGCAAAAAGTTACAAAGATTGTTTATTGAGAAGTATTGACCAATTGCTACTCTAAATAAAAAAAAAGACCGTTTACATAAAATCCCAAATGAACTAAATAACTTATTTTTTAAAATCTATTTATCTGAGTTGCTTTGTAAAAAAAAGATGAAACAATTTTTATTTTACTTAGCAACTATCCTTTTCATGACAACAGGGAATTTAAAAGCACAAAATAATTCGTTTGAGAACGATGTAAAAACAATCGATGCACTAATCAAAGCAACCTATGAGGTTGTTTCGGGTGAAAAAGGGACTCCAAGACAATGGAAAAGAGATAATTATTTACACCATCCTAAAGCAATGTATTCCTATTTTGACAGACAAAAGCAAAAACAAGTAACCATGACATTACAGGAATTTCACAAAGAAACAGATGCCTTAGTTTTTGAAACAGCCTTTTATGAAAATGAAATTAACCGAGAGGTTCGTGTTTTTGGTACTATTGCCCACGTTTGGAGTACGTATGAAACAAGATTCAAGAAAAACGGAGCAGTAGAAAGAAGAGGTATTAATAGTATTCAATTGATTTTTGAGGACAATCGTTGGTTTATTATATCTTGGACATTTTGTGGCGAATCTGATAAAAACAGGATTCCAAAGACCTTTGACAGAAATTAATAAACGAACGCTATACCATCATTTTTTTCCAGAAAAAAGAGTAGTTTTATAGTCTTTAAAGCGCTATTTCAAATAGCCTATTGACCACAACCGGCTCTTATAATAAAGTTAGAATTGAAATAATACATAACTTTTAAGATAAAAATGACGAAAAACATTGTAAAAGACCTGCGAGAATCTAAAAATATGACTCAAAATGAGCTTGCCGAAAATTCAGGCCTTTCATTGCGAACTATTCAAAGGATAGAAGCAGGCAGTATACTCAAAGGTCATACTTTAAAAATCATTGCACAAACTCTCGAAATAGAACCTCAGGATTTACTTTTTGCAAAAGATAAAAATAGAAAGATTGAGAGAGCAAAAATAATCAACCTTTCCGTTTTATCAGGATTAGTCATCCCTTTTGGCGGAATAATAATTCCGTTGTTTTTGACACTCAAAACAAAAGATGAAACGAATAAAGAGATAGGCAAAAACATCGTGAGCATTCAAATCATTTTGACTGCTTTGCTTTCTATCCTATTACTAGTCTGTCCATTTATTCAAAAGATACTTTCTGTTAAATTTCCTCTATTTCTTGTTGTACTAATTATCTTTATTTGTTTGAAAATTGCAGTCACCATCATAAACGGAATAAGCTTAAATAAAACAAATGAAATTCATAACGTGCTAAAAATCAATTTCATCTAAACAAAAAACACAACTGTCGTTAAATTGTCGTCCTGTTTTCGCTATAGAATTTAGCATCAATTCCTAAACTTGAAGAAAAATTCAAAATGAAAACAGTAAAAAAATGCATGATGGCTTTGTTGGTTTTAGTAACCTTATCGGCCGCTTTTGGTTATTTCTATTTTGACCAAAAGTTTACACCTGAAAAGAATTATTTAATTGTTAAAAATCAAAGTGGAAAAATTCCTATTTCCTGGCAAGGAATAGATAAAAATGCAATGCTTCTCCCCATACATTTTGAAGGAGACAACTCTATTTATTATTTACAATTTGATACAGGTTCTCCTTATACTGTACTTTATAAAAATTCTGCTAAAAAAATCAAACAAATCACTGCTACCAACAAAACCGGAAAAGCAATATTTTTTGTAGGTCTAACAAAAGTATCTTCAAAAAAATTCAAAATTATTGATAATGGAGAAACATTTAATCCAAGAGATTCTATTAAAGTAATTGGCACTTTAGGTTCTGATATTTTGGAGAACAGAAAAACATTCATAAATTTCAAAAAAAACTTCGTAACATTTAATCTTAGTAGGCAACCACTTGGAGTTGAGAATCATTCATTTGACTTTAGTTTCAAAAAAAGAAAGATACTTATTCGAGGGATTCTCAATGGCAACGAAGAAAATTTTTTATACGACTCCGGTACGAGTGCTTATGAATTATTAACGAATAAAGAAATTTGGAATACTTTAAAAACTGCACATTCAAAAATAAAGATTGAAAAAGCCAATTCATGGCAAAACATTTTAACAACACATAGTGCAGAATCTAATTGCCAGATAAGTTTTAACCAAAAAAGCCTTCCGATACAAACAGTTACTTATGTTGATGGGTTTTCAAAAACACAATATTTGCTGATGAAATTTTCTGGAATGACTGGAATGTTAGGAAACAAATTCTTTTTAAGGAGTTCTATATATTTAGATTGTTCAGCTAAAAAAATAATGATCGAATAATAAAATATTTTGACAAACGAGTTTAATCTGACTTTCAAAGAATCTCAAAATATATGTGTTTTTTTCAATTTTTCTTCCATTTTTATATTTTTACCAAAGTAAGAAACCATTTATTTTTTTTAAATTTAACATTAAACAAACTAAATAATAGTATTATGAAATATGAAAACATTTCAGAATTAAGTGATCAAGAGCTTTTGCAAAAAATTAAAACTCTAAAAACCAACAAAATAGTTGATGCAATAATGGTTGGATTTACTATAGGAATTGTAATATACAGTGCCGTAAAAAATGGTTTTGGTTTTTTTACTTTTTTTCCATTAATCCTAACCTATCTGATTATTAGAAATTCAAAGAACAATAAAATCTTAGAAAACGAATTACAAAAGGTAATCGAATCCCGAAATTCAAAATAAAAAAAGCCAGCTATTTACAGCTGGCTTTTATTTTATAATTGAATTTAGGATTAACCTAAAATTTCTTTCACTTTTTTACCGATTTCAGCAGGAGAATCAACCACGTGAATTCCGTTTTCTCTCATGATACGTTTTTTAGCTTCAGCAGTATCATCAGTACCACCAACAATAGCACCTGCATGTCCCATTGTTCTACCTTTTGGAGCCGTTTCACCTGCGATGAAACCAACAACTGGTTTACGGTTACCATCTGCTTTGATCCATTTAGCAGCATCAGCTTCCAACTGACCACCAATTTCTCCAATCATAATGATACATTCTGTTTCAGGATCGTTCATTAACAATTCAACGGCTTCTTTAGTCGTTGTCCCAATAATTGGATCTCCACCAATACCAATAGCAGTTGTGATTCCAAAACCTTGACGAACTACTTGATCTGCTGCTTCGTATGTTAAAGTTCCTGATTTAGAAACGATACCAATTTTTCCTTTTTTGAAAACGAAACCAGGCATAATTCCTACTTTTGCTTCTTCTGGAGTGATTACACCTGGACAGTTAGGACCAACTAAACGGCAATCTTTTCCTTTGATAAAATCGTATGCTTTAATCATATCTGCTACCGGAATACCTTCCGTAATACAAATGATTACTTTGATTCCTGCATCAGCCGCTTCCATAATCGCATCAGCTGCAAATGCTGGTGGAACGAAAATGATAGAGGTATCTGCACCTGCTTGCTCAACTGCATCCTTTACGGTATTGAAAACCGGGCGATCTAAGTGAGAAGTTCCTCCTTTTCCTGGAGTTACACCACCTACAACATTGGTTCCGTATTCAATCATTTGAGAAGCATGAAAAGTTCCTTCACTTCCTGTAAAACCTTGAACGATTATTTTTGAATTTTTATTTACTAAAACACTCATAATTATGTGTATTGTTTGTTATTTATTTTTGCGTAGCAAAAGTAGTTTTTTAAATCTACTTTCGAAAATTATTTGTATTTAAATTCCAAATTCCAATAACTAAATTCCAATTAACACTAAACTAGAAATTTGCAATTTTGAGTTTGTAATTTTTAATAGAGTTGACTCATTTGATACCCATGAAATAGTTTTTCATCTTTAATTTCCCAAATCACAATAAAGGAAGCCAACAACGTTTCTTCTGAAGGATTTTCTATTGTTTTACCAAAATGTCTATAACGAACAGAAACCTTATTGTCGTCTTTTAAAATATGAGAGATATCAGAACGCATCGATTTGTAATTATGCTCCAACTCTTTAGCCAACAACAATAGGTCTTTCTTTTTCATTTTTAGAAAACCTTTACTACTGTACCACTCTAAGGTAATGTCCGGATGAATATACTGCTCTAACAAATCGGCATTATACAAAGCATCAGATTCGTAGACTTCTCTGATAAATTTTCTAACCTTCATTTTGATTCAGTTTGTTAAGTATTTCTGGGATTTTTTTGAGATTGGCTAATTGCTTGAGTTTTTCACGAGATTCTTCTACCGGTGTTCCAAAATAGGTTTTACCACCATCAATTGATTTGGTTACTCCGGTTTGTCCCATGACGATTGCTTTAGAACCAATTTTAATTCCGCTAGTGGTCCCTACTTGTCCCCAAAGGGTCACTTCATCCTCAATAACCACACAGCCAGCAATCCCGGTTTGGGAAGCAATCAAGCATTTTTTACCAATGATAGTATCGTGACCTACGTGAACTTGATTGTCGATTTTTGTTCCGGCTCCAATAGTTGTGTCGCCGGTAACTCCCTTATCTATAGTACATAAAGCTCCAATTCCTACATTATCCTCGATAACTACTCGTCCGCCTGAAAGCAACTGATCAAAACCTTCAGGACGTTTTTTATAATAAAAGGCATCGGCTCCCAAGATGGTTCCCGCATGAATGATCACATTGTCTCCAATTATGGTATTATCATAAATGGAAACATTTGAATGAATCAAACAATTTTTTCCAATGACCACATTATTACCTATGAAACAATTGGGTTGAATCACGGTGCCCTCTCCTATTTCAGCCGAAGCTGCAATAGCTATATTTGCCGACTGAAAAGGTCTAAAATGATGGGTGAGTTTGTTGAAATCCCGAAATGGATCATCAGAAATCAATAAAGCTTTACCATCAGGACAATCGACTTCTTTGTTGATTAAAATAATAGTTGCAGCTGATTGTAAAGCTTTATCGTAGTATTTTGGATGGTCTACAAATACAATATCACCACGAGTAACCACGTGAATTTCATTCATTCCGTGTACCGGAAATCTTTCATCGCCTACAAATTCACATTGAATAATGGCGGCAATTTCTTTGAGTGTATGTTTTTTGTAGAATTTCAAAATACTTAATTAAATTATTCTTTTACACGCTCCATGTAAGAACCTGTTGCTGTATCAATTTTAATTTTATCTCCTTCGTTAATAAACAAAGGTACATTTACTTGAGCTCCTGTTTCAACCGTTGCTGGTTTAGTAGCGTTAGTAGCGGTGTTTCCTTTTACTCCTGGCTCGGCATACGTAACTTCCAAAACAATTGAAGCTGGCATGTCGACTGCAAGTGGTAAATCGGTTTCTGTATTAATTTGAACCATTACATTAGTACCTTCTTTTAATAAATCAGGTGCATCAAGAATGTCTTTGTTTAAAGTAATTTGTTCAAATGTTTCGTTGTTCATAAAATGAAACTGATTTCCTTCAGCATATAAATACTGAAAAGTATGTGTTTCTACACGTACCACGTCAATTTTATGTCCGGCAGAAAAAGTATTATCTAATACTTTTCCGTTGGTTAACGATTTTAATTTAGTTCTTACGAAAGCCGGTCCTTTACCTGGTTTTACGTGAAGGAATTCGATGATTTTATAAATGTCGTGATTGTGTTTAATGCATAATCCGTTTCTAATGTCTGCAGTACTTGCCATTTTAATTGTTTATTCGGTTAATTGTTTGTTCGGTTATTTGATATTAATCTTTCAACCGTAATTCTTAACGCTGGTGCGCTCTATTTTTTAAATACTTCCTGTGTAACCTTTCATGATACCTCGTGAGGAGTTTCTGATAAAATCTAAAATTTCATCACGCTCAGGAGTGGCTTCCATTTCTGCTTCAATAATTGCTAAAGCTTGTGAAGTATTGTAGTTTTTTTGATATAAAATTCGGTATATATCTTGAATTTCTCTAATTTTTTCTGAAGTAAAACCTCTTCTTCTCAATCCAACCGAATTGATACCTACATATGATAGTGGTTCTTTTGCCGCTTTGGTAAATGGCGGAACATCTTTACGTACCAACGAACCTCCAGAAATCATGGCGTGATCTCCGATAGAAATAAATTGGTGTACTGCAGCCAAACCACCTATAATGGCAAAATTACCTACAGTTACGTGTCCGGCCAAGGCTACTCCGTTTACGACAATAGCATTATTCCCAATGTGGCAATCGTGTGCAATGTGCGCCGTTGCCATAATAAGACAATTGCTACCGATGGTTGTTTGGCCCGAAGCGACTGTTCCTCTATTAATTGTAACACACTCACGTATAGTGGTGTTATCTCCAATTACCGCAAGTGATTCTTCACCTCCGAATTTTAAATCCTGAGGTACTGCTGAAATAACAGCCCCTGGAAAAATATTACAATTTTTACCAATTCGAGCACCTTCCATAATGGTTACATTTGAACCAATCCATGTCCCTTCTCCAATAACAACATTGTTATGAATAGTGGTAAAAGGCTCAATTACAACATTTTTGGCAATTTTTGCCCCAGGATGTACGTATGCTAAAGGTTGATTCATCTGTTTATTGTTTTTTTGCGATTTGTGCCATTAATTCTGCCTCAGCCACTAATTTACCGTTGGCATAAGCATTGGCCTGCATATGGCAAATTCCTCTACGGATAGGAGAAAGTAAATCAAGTTTAAAAGTTAAGGTATCGCCAGGTAATACTTTATGTTTGAATTTAACATTATCAATCTTCATGAAATAAGTCAGATAATTTTCAGGATCTGGAACCGTACTCAGAATTAAAATCCCTCCCGTTTGTGCCATAGCTTCTACAATTAAAACCCCAGGCATTACTGGAGCTCCAGGAAAATGACCTACAAAGAAATCTTCGTTCATGGTTACATTTTTCAATCCCACTACATGCGTATCTGACATTTCTAAAATTCTGTCTACCAATAAGAATGGAGGCCTATGTGGCAACATAGACATAATTTTATGAATATCCATTAACGGTTCCTTGTTTAAATCATAAACAGGAACATTATTACGTTGTTCGTTTTTGATAATCTTAGCGATTTTTTTGGCAAATTGTGTATTTACAAAATGGCCCGGTTTGTTGGCAATTACTTTACCTTTAATTCTGGTTCCGATTAAGGCCAAATCCCCGACCACATCCAGCAATTTATGTCTTGCCGCTTCGTTTGGATAGTGAAGTGTTAAATTATCTAAAACTCCGTTTGGAGTAACCGATATTTTTTCTTTTCCGAAAGCTACTTTCAATTTCTCCATTGTTTCTGCCGATAATTCTTTATCTACATACACAATAGCATTGTTTAAATCCCCTCCTTTAATTAATCCGTGCTCCAAAAGCATTTCTAATTCATGAAGAAAGCTAAAAGTTCTACAATCGGCAATTTCATTTTTAAATTCAGAAATACTCTTCATGCTCGCATTTTGAGTTCCCAGCACTTTAGTCCCGAAATCAACCATAGCTGTAACACAGTATTCTTCAGAAGGAATCACAGTAATTTCGCTTCCTGTTGCTTCATCTGTATAAGAAATCACTTCTTTAACCACATAAACAAAACGTTCTGCCTCTTGCTCTTCAATACCCGCTTTTTCAATGGCTTCTACAAAATATTTGGAAGAACCGTCCATAATTGGAAGTTCAGAAGCATCTAATTCAATGATTACGTTATCTAAATTACACCCTACCAAAGCTGCCAAAACGTGCTCAGGCGTTTGAATCATAACTCCTAATTTTTCAAGATTAGTACCTCGTTGCGTATTAACTACATACGTAGCATCTGCTTCAATAATAGGCTGACCTTCTAAATCAACACGTACAAATGTAAATCCGTTGTTAACTGGGGCTGGTTTAAAAGTCATAGTGACTTCTTTACCGGTATGTAATCCAACTCCTTTAAGCGTAATTTCCGACTGGATGGTTTTTTGCTTAACCATGATTAATTGTTTTTCTTTTTTAATTCTTGAATTTCTGTAACTATTTTTGGAAGGTTTTTAAAGTGTACATACGATTTATTATAATCGCCATACCCTAAAGCAGGACTACCCTGCAACACTTCGTTATCTTTTATATTTCTTCCAATACCCGATTGGGCCTGAATTTTCACTCCATTTCCAATTGACAAATGACCAGCAATACCTACTTGTCCGCCAATCATGCAGTTTTTACCAATTTTGGTTGAACCTGCTACTCCGGTTTGAGCAGCAATAACAGTGTTTTCCCCAATCTCTACATTATGAGCAATTTGAATTTGGTTGTCTAATTTCACTCCTTTTCGGATAATTGTCGAACCCAGAGTAGCCCTATCAATGGTAGTTGCTGCTCCAACATCTACATTATCTTCAATGATTACATTACCAATTTGCGGCACTTTGCTGTATTCGCCATTTTCATTAGGTGCAAAACCAAAACCATCGGCCCCAACAACAACCCCTGAATGAATAGTGCAATTTTTACCTATTATAGTTTCGGAATAAATCTTCGCTCCTGCAAAAACAATGGTATTATCTCCAATCACTACGTTATCACCAACGAATGAATTAGGAAATATTTTTACATTATTTCCAATGACCACATTTTCACCAATATAACTAAAGGCTCCTAAATAAAAGTTATCACCGTGTTTAGCAGTTTCAGCTAAAACACAGGGAACTTCTACCCCTACTTTATTTAGTTTAATTTGATTATAAAACTCCAATAATTTTGAAAACGATTTATAAGCATCTTCAACTTTGATTAAAGTAGTCGTTATATCGTTTTCCGGCACAAAGGCATTATTCACAATAGTAATCGTAGCCTTGGTTTCGTAGATGTAATTATTGTATTTGGGATTTGCTAAAAACGTCAAAGAACCTTCAGTTCCTTCTTCTATTTTAGACAATTTAGAAACTTCAGCATTGGGATTCCCCACTACCGTACCTTCTAAAATACCCGCTATTTGTTCAGCTGTAAACTTCATTTAAAACTTTTAGAACTTAATCAAGTAAATATACTTAAAAGTCATTTAGCGCAACAAAAGTAAAAAATTTTGTTAAGAAAATTTAACTTTTAATGAGTTGTTTTGGGTAACACAAAAAATACTTAGTCACTTGTTTGGATAATGCTTTTAAACTCAACTGATCTGATAAAATCGCTACATCTTCCAAACTTCCATCCTTTTGCAGAATTCGGATAGGTTCGGCTACTTTGCTGTAGGCCTGATTTTTAATTTTGCCTTTAAAAACAAAGTATTTTGCTTCTTGCAGTGAAACATTATTTTCAATTGAAAATTGATCAGTTAAACTCAGAATTTCTTCGGAAGAAAACTTATCCTCCCCCATTTTTATTTTAAGCAGATCTCGGTTAATGAGGATTTTACTCAACGTACTTAGCGTAAAATCGTCGTGATACTGCCAATTTTTAATAGCTCCGATAATATCTGTATCATCTAATTTTGCAAATTCGTTTAGAATTCCATCATTAAAATCGGCTAATGAAATTTTATTTTCAATGAAAAAATAAAGCGGTTTACTACATTCAATTGCAATCCCTTTTTGATATAGTTCCTTGGCTCTTTTAAGTGTTTTGGTTAAAACCAGTTCGGCTACCAAACTCGTCTTGTGTAAATACACTTGCCAATACATTAATCGACGCGCCATTAAGAATTTTTCTACCGAGTAAATTCCTTTTTCTTCAATCACCAATACGTCATCTACCACATTCATCATTTGAATTAAACGATCTGAATTGATTTTACCTTCTTCTACACCCGAATAAAAACTATCGCGTTTTAGATAATCCATTCGATCCATGTCTAACTGACTTGAAATTAGCTGCAACATAAACTTGCGATGGTATTCTCCTTTAAATATTTGAATAGCCAAGCTCAGTTTTCCGTCAAATTCCTTATTCAGTTTGTTCATAAACAATAAAGAAATCTCTTCGTGATGCACGTCTTCCACAATACTATGCTCCATGGCATGAGAAAATGGTCCGTGCCCTATATCATGCAATAGAATAGCTATATATAGCGCATTTTCTTCTGCTTCCGAAATTTGAACATTCTTGAAACGCAATACACTCACTGCTTTTTGCATAATATGCAAACAACCTAAAGCGTGATGAAAACGGGTGTGATTCGCTCCAGGATACACCAAATAAGACATCCCCATTTGCGAAATGCGACGCAAACGCTGAAAATACGGATGCTGAATCAAATCATAAATTAAAGGGTTGGGAATGGTTATAAAACCATAAATAGGATCGTTGAATATTTTGAGTTTATTAGTATCGCTCACTTTAAAAGGGTTTGAAAAACAAAGATAAAAAAACCTGACAGGCTACAATGCTTGTCAGGTTTAAAAATATTGAAATGAATTAATGTTTACCAGATTACTACTCTATCCTTTTCTGGGATAAACATTTTACTTCCTTCTTTTATTTGGAAGGTTTTGTAAAATTCAGTGACATTACTCAATGGCCCGTTTATTCTAAAACGTGCCGGTGAATGCACATCGGTCATAATTTGTTGTGCTAAGGCTTCAGGTTTTACATTTACCATCCAAGCATAACCATAAGCCAAGAAATAACGTTCGTTTGGCGTTAATTTACCAATCTTTTCATTGTTTTTAAACTGATTGGTTTTCTTGAAGGCTTCATATCCCATAACTACACCCCCTAAATCGGCTATATTTTCACCTTGTGTGGCGTCTCCATTGACAAATTTTCCGGGTAAGGCTTCATACTTATTAAATTGAGTGACAATAGCTTTGGTTTTTTCTTTGAATTTTTTCAAATCTTCAGCGGTCCACCAATTGTTTAAGTTTCCTTTTTCATCATACTGACTTCCTTGATCGTCAAAGCCATGTGTGATTTCATGTCCGAATGTAGAACCCCCAATAATGCCGTACAATACAGCATCATCCGGCATTCTTCCTTCAAAACCTGGCACGATAATATTACAAGCCGGTACGCAAATTTCGTTGTTACTTGGATTGTAATACGCATTGTATGTTTGAGGGAACATGCCCCATTCAGTTCTGTCAACCGGTTTTCCGTATTTGGTAATCATGTCGTTATAAGACCATTGGTTAACCGCCATTACGTTAGCACAATAAGTTCCTTTGTCAATATTTATAGAAGACATATCCTTCCATTTATCAGGATATCCCACTTTCATAACAATTTTAGATAATTTATACAGTGCTTTTTTCTTGGTTTCGGCACTCATCCAGTCTAATTTTTTAATGCGCTCTGCATAAACATCGCGAATATTATTTCCAATTTCTAACAACTTTTCTTTGGTTCCTTTTGGTAAATATTCCTCTACATATACTTGACCGATTAATTCTCCTAAAGAGCCGTCTGTTTGCTCCACTACTCTTTTCCAACGAGGTTTTTGCTTTTTGACACCTCCCATTACAGTTGAGAAAAAGTAAAAGTTTTGCTTTTCAAAATTAGTTCCCAAGTAAGCTGCATACGAATTTACCAAATCCCATTTTAAATAGGTTTTCCAATCTTCGATCGCATATGATTTAATGGTTTTATCCAATGCTTGGTAAAATTCCGGCTGACCTACAATAACCGAATCTGCCTTTTTTACATTCATAATTGGTAATAATTTGTCCCACGAAATATTCGGAGTCAACGTTTTGAATTTAGCCACCGACATTTTATTGTAATTCATAATTGGATCGCGTAATGCCTCCAACTTTCTCGAATTTTTAGCCAATTCCGTTTCCAATTTCATGATGACTTGCGCATTCTTTTTAGAAGTTGTCGCATCATTACCCATTAGTTTTGACATGGCTTCCAAATGCTTCATATATTCAGCTCGAATAGTTGTCGTTTCTTTATCGGTGTTGAAGTAATAATCTCGGTTACCCATTCCTAATCCACCTTGAGTAAAAAACAACGCATATTTGGTACTGATTTTATCATCTTGTCCCAGATAAAATCCAAAAGCAGGACTTGCACC
>Ga0114982_1000940_pt1 | contig 15185 bp, 14 predicted proteins | sample Shrwel_input2_FT_FD_87183 | JGI IMG/M metagenome (GOLD analysis project Ga0114982, IMG submission 87183) | Subsurface microbial communities from deep shales in Ohio, USA - Utica-3 well 1 S input2 FT | ecosystem: Environmental > Aquatic > Deep subsurface > Shale gas/oil reservoir > Produced... | reverse complement strand
ATATTTAGATACTCAAAATGTATATTATATGGAACGCAACACTAGAGTATCAGTTTTTGAAAGCGACAAACCTTCAGAAATTCAATTGATCAAATCTAAATTAGAAGAAGCGCAAATCACCAATGACGTAGAAAATAATTATCTTACTTTCACGACAACGCCTACTGCTACATCGCTGAAGGTAATGGTAGATTTGCAGGATGAGAAAAAAGCATTTGAGATTATTGATGCTTATCTTCAACAAAATGAAAATTAATAAAATATCAATTTCATAATTTTAAATTTTACTACTTCGGAACCGAAAATTAATACAATTAGTTTTCGGTTTTTTTTGCTGAATGATGTATGAAGTTTTAATCATAAAGCTTTATTGCTGATTTTTCAAATTATAAATATCAATATTTTCAAAAAAATGGAATCAATGACTCATGATGATTTAATTGAATTTAGAAAAGCAACAATTTCTGATAAAGACATTATCTGGAGCATCATTCAGCAGTCTATAGAAAGAAGGCGAATAGATGGAAGTCAGCAATGGCAGAACGGCTATCCCAATGAACAAACCGTTGAAAGTGATATTTCTAAAGATTTTGGATTTGTGCTTACCGTAAACGGAGATATTGCTGTTTATGTCGCTCTTATTTTCAATGATGAACCCGCTTACAATTCTATTGAAGGAGCTTGGCTTACCACCGGAGAATTTGTGGTTGTTCACAGAGTCGCAGTTTCTGAAACTTTTGCAGGAAAGGGAATGGCGAAAAAACTGTTTGACATCATTGAAGATTATGTGAAATCGCAGAATGTAAAGAGTATAAAAGTAGATACGAATTACGACAATCTCGCTATGCTGAAAATTTTAGAACAGAAAGGGTATACTTACTGCGGTGAAGTTTTTTTAGCAGGTGGTGTGCGAAAAGCATTTGAAAAAGTGCTGATTTAAAAAATTACAAAAGGTTAAATATTTTTCTGATTGATTCTTTAAGAAACTATCTATTCATAAACTCTATTGGTTTTGTTCGTTTAGTTCCGAACTAAGTTCTATTTTTGTTCAAAATTTAAAATAATGAATAAAAGTATAGAAATTGATGAGAAAATTTTTCAGGATGCAGTAAAGTTTTGCAGCACGATGTTTAATCTTCCACCATTGGCTTCTAAAATCTATTCCTACCTTATTTTCGATTTTGAAAAGGTAGGAATTACTTTTGATGAATTTGTAGAAGTTTTTGCAGCAAGCAAAAGTTCGGTTTCTACCAATATCAAATTATTACTTAATGCTCAGCTCATTATTGATGTAAACAAAATAGATGAAAGGCGAAGGTATTTTTATACAAACAGCGAGTATAAAAAAGTTAGGTTTGAAAAAATCGTTCAAAAAATGCAGGATGAGCTGAATTTAATAGAAGATCTTCGGAAATTCAGACGACTCAGAAAAGTAGAGGATAAAGATTATGAAGATAAAATGGAAGTCTACAAATCTCTTTTAAATAAAAATATCGTAAATATTCAGGAATCACTTAATAAACTATAAAATGACAAACAAGCTTATACTATTTTCTGTAGCAGCATTTTCTCTTACTGCCTGCAAAAAAGAAGCTCCTAAACAGGAAGGTCCCAAAACTTTCCCTGTAATATCAGTAGAAAATAAAAATATCACAGGTTACGATATTTTCCCTGCAAGTATACAAGGCAGAGTAAATAATGATGTAAGAGCAAAAATTTCGGGATACATTACTCAGGTTTTGGTAGATGAAGGTCAATACGTAACAAAAGGACAACCTTTATTCCGATTGGAAACCAATACTTTAAACGAAACAGCAGCAGCAGCAAAAGCAGGAGTAGGTGCAGCACAATCGAATATTGCAGCAGCACAAGCCGCCGTAAATGCAGCGCAGGTAGAAGTAGACAAACTGAAACCTTTGGTAGAAAAAAATATCATCAGCAAAATTCAGCTTCAGACGGCACAGGCAAATCTCTCACAAGCTCAAGCTCAGGTTCAGCAGGCAATTGCTGCAAGACAACAGGCAAATGCAAATTATAAAGGTGCAGCGGCAAATGTAGATTATTCTATCATTCGTGCACCAATTTCAGGGGTTATTGGTAAATTACCTTTAAAAGTAGGAAGTTTAGTAGGTCCGAATGATCAAACGCCTTTAACTACTATTTCAGATACTTCAGAAGTTTTCGCCTATTTTTCAATGAATGAAAAAGAATATTTTGATTTTCTTGAAAAATCTGTAGGAGCATCTGTTCCGGAAAAAATTAAAAACCTTCCAATGGTAGAACTGCAATTGGCGAACGGAAGCATTTATCCTGAAAAAGGAAGAATAGAAGCAATTACAGGTTCTATAGATCCTACGACAGGAACAATTCAGTTTAGAGCTGGTTTTAAAAATCCACAGAAGTTATTGAGCAACGGAAACAGCGGTAGTATCAGATTTCCTAAAGCTTACGATAATGTTTTAGTGGTTCCGGAAAGTGCTACGTATGAGCAGCAAGGTATTGTTTACGTTTACAAAGTTGAAAAAGATACTGCCAAAAATGCAGTGGTAGAAGTAATTGAAAGAATAGACAATTTAGCTTTACTAAAATCTGGTGTAAAAAAAGGTGATGTGATTATTGCAGCAGGAACCGGAACTATAAAATCAGGAACTGCTGTAAAACCTAAAAAAATAAGCATGGATAGCCTCGTTCAATCAGTAAAACCCAAATTCTAATGATAAAGAACTTTATTAACAGACCGGTTTTATCAACGGTAATTTCCATATTAATCGTTATTCTTGGTGTTTTGGGACTTACAGCATTACCGGTTACACAATATCCCGATATTGCACCCGCAACAGTAAGTGTAAGAGCAAACTACACCGGAGCCAACGCAGAAACAGTAATGAAAAGTGTTGTTGTTCCTCTGGAAGAACAGATCAATGGTGTGGAAGGTATGGATTATATTACTTCTTCAGCAGGAAATGACGGTTCAGCTCAGATTCAGGTGTTTTTCAAACAGGGTGTAAATGCAGATATTGCAGCAGTAAACGTTCAAAACCGTGTTGCAAGAGCGTCCCCTTTGCTTCCGAGTGAGGTTACACGTGCAGGTGTTGTTACACAGAAACAACAGACCAGTGCATTGATGTACCTTTCTTTCTATTCTGAAAATAAAAATATTGATGATGTTTATCTTCAGAACTTTTTGAATATCAACGTTATTCCGGATCTTCAGAGAATTAACGGAGTTGGGGAAGCCAATGTTTTTGGAGGTAAGAATTATTCGATGAGAATATGGCTGGATCCTGCTAAACTTGCAGCTTACGGCATTACTCCGAACGAAGTTACAACAGCAATTAATGAACAGAGTAGAGAAGCTGCTGCAGGTTCTTTAGGACAAAACAGCGGAAGTTCTTTTGAATATATCATAAAATATGTCGGAAAATTCAGCGAAAAGGAGCAGTACGATGACATTATCATCAAGTCTCTTCCAGATGGGCAGAATTTAATGCTGAAAGACGTTGCGAAAGTTGAATTGGGAGGTTTATCTTACAGCGGAGTAGGTGAAAACGGAGACAATCCTTCAATCAGTATGGGGGTTTTCCAAACTCCGGGATCAAATGCTCAGGAAATTATTGAAAACATCAAAAAACAGCTTAAAGAGAATGAAGGCTCTTATCCTGAAGGTGTAAAATATACTTTTAACTTCGATACGAATGAGTTTTTGGATGCATCTATTGAAAAAGTAATTCATACGTTAATTGAAGCATTTATCTTAGTATTTATTGTAGTTTATATTTTCTTACAGGATTTCAGATCAACATTAATTCCCGCAATTGCAGTTCCTGTATCTATCGTCGGAACATTTTTCTTCCTGAATCTCTTTGGATATTCATTAAACTTACTAACGCTTTTTGCTTTGGTATTGGCAATTGGTATTGTGGTCGATGATGCGATTGTTGTCGTAGAAGCAGTACATGCCAAAATGGAAAATGGTGTTTCTAATGCAAAAAAAGCAACAGTAGAAGCAATGGACGAAATCACGGGAGCGATTATTTCAATTACTTTGGTAATGGCAGCGGTATTTATTCCGGTAACATTTATCACAGGTCCTACCGGTGTATTTTATCAGCAGTTTGGGATTACTTTGATTATTGCCATCATTATTTCTGCGGTAAATGCATTGACATTGAGTCCTGTTTTATGTTCACTTTTCTTAAAACCACACGAAGATCATCATGAAGATTATAAAAACAAAAATTTCATTCAGAAATTCTTTTATAAATTTAATATAGGTTTCAAAACTGCTACAGACCGTTACGGAAGAGGTTTTAATTTCCTTATCAAACATAAATGGGTAACTTTGGTCATTCTTATCGTTACGGGAGGAATTATCTATTGGGCAAACGGGAGCATGAAAAAAGGTTTCGTACCGACAGAAGACAGAGGTATTATTTTTACAGATGTACAGCTTCCACCGGGAGCGTCCATGGAAAGAACTTATAATGTTCTGAAAACTTTGCAAAAAAACGCATTGCAAATTCCTGGAATCCAGAATGTAACCATTTCTACAGGTAGAGGTTTACTTTCCGGTAACGGGAGTAATAACGGTTTGGCTTTTATAAAATTAAAACCTTTTGATGACAGAAAAGGTGATGGTTTGTCTTCCGAAGAAATTACCAAAAGATTATTTGGTTTGGCTGGTAAAGTTCCTGATGCGAAAGTAGTATTCTTCCAGCCTCCAAGTGTACCGGGATTCGGTAACAGTGCAGGTTTTGAGATGGTACTTTTAGATAAATCGGGAGGAGATTTTGCTCAGCTTGATGCTAAAACCAATGAGTTCATAGGGAACTTAATGCAAAGACCGGAAATTGAATTTGCACAAACCTCATTCAATACAAAATATCCACAGTATTTAATGGAGATTAATGTTCCTTTAGCAAAACAGAAAGGTGTTTCTGTAAACGATATTTTATCGACAATGCAGGGATATATTGGTGGAGTTTACGGAGCAGATTTCACGAAATACGGAAAACAGTTCAGGGTAATGATTCAGGCACTTCCGGAAGACAGAGCCAACGCAGAAAATCTTAATCAGTTTTACATTAAAACAAGTTCTGGAGAAATGTCACCAATTTCTCAGTTTGTTACACTTACCAAAACATATGGTCCTCAATCTGTAGGTCGTTACAATTTATTTACTTCTGTAAAAATTACCGGAGCCAATAAAGCAGGATTCAGTTCTGGTGATGCGATTACTGCGGTTCAGGAAGTTGCCAAAGAGACTTTGGATCAGAATTATGATGTTGAATTTACAGGTCTTACAAGAGAAGAATTAAGTTCGGGATCTCAGACTTTGTTGATCTTTGCTTTGAGTTTGGTATTTGTGTATTTCATTCTTTCTGCTCAGTACGAAAGTTATATTTTACCTTTGGTTGTGGTAATTTCACTTCCACTTGGGGTGATGGGAGCTTATTTCGGACAGAAAATCATGGGATTAGAAAACAATATTTATTTCCAGATTGCGCTTATCATGTTGGTAGGATTATTAGCTAAAAATGCAATTTTGATTATCGAATTTGCCGTTCAGAGAAGACATCACGGAGAAACAATTGTAGATTCTGCGATCAACGCTGCCAAAGCGAGATTAAGACCTATTTTGATGACTTCATTAGCGTTTATTTTCGGTTTGTTACCATTGGTTTTAGCAAGCGGAATTGGTGCAGTTGGTAACCGTTCTATTGCTACAGGTGCAGCCATAGGATTATTGATAGGTACTATTTTAGGAGTATTTGTAATCCCTGTATTGTATGTAGTTTTCCAGACTTTACAGGAGAAAGTGAAACCTATTAAGCACGAAGACATCAATTTAGCTGAATAAAAAATCTTTAAGATTTAAATAATGAAAAATTTATCAATAATTATAAAAGGAACTGCTTTTTCAGTGCTTACTGCAGTAGTTATAACCTCTTGTCACGTAAGAAAAGAGTACGAAAGACCTGCAGCTGTAGTAGATGAAAAACTGTTCCGAACAGATATGCTTCCGCAGGACAGTACAAGTATCGCCAATGTATCCTGGAAAGAAATTTTTACAGACCCTATTTTGCAGAAGCATATTTCAAAAGCTTTAGAAAATAATTTAGATATAAGAATTGCTCTACAGAATATTAACTCTGCAGAAGCATATCTTAGACAGGCGAAAGCAGCTTACCAACCAACTCTTTCTGTAGGACCAGGATATACTTTTCAGACCCAGTCTTTAAATACCCAGTTTGGTCAGATCATTGGTGAAAGAAGATATATCAATCAATTTGATATTACCGGAAGCATCTCTTGGGAAGCAGATTTGTGGGGGAAACTAAAAGCGCAGGAGAAAGCACAATTAGCAACATATTTAGGGAATATTGCAGCTCATCAAGCCGTAAAAAGTGATTTGGTTTCCTCTGTAGCATCGAGTTATTATCAGTTACTTACTTTGGATAATCAGAAAAAAATTATTCAGGAAACAATAAAGATCCGCGAGAATAATCTTGAAACAACCAAGGCATTAAAAGTTGCCGGAACGCTTACAGAAGTTGCCGTACAACAAAGTGCAGCTTTGGTTTATAATGCACAATCTCTATTGATTGACATCGATACACAGATTCAGCAATTAGAAAATACGATGAGCCTTTTAATGGGAGAATCTTCCAGAGCTATCGAAAGATCAACTTTGGAAAGCCAAAAACTTCCGGAAAGTTTTGCATTGGGTTATCCTGCCAATTTATTGTCGAATCGTCCGGATGTAATGCGAGCCGAGTATGATCTGATGAATGCATTCGAACTCACCAATTCAGCAAAAGCTCAGTTTTATCCAACGTTACGACTTACAGGAAGTGGTGGATTGCAATCTGTAGATATTGATCATTTATTCAGTGTGAATTCTTTATTTGCGAGTGTAGTCGGAGGATTGGTACAGCCAATCCTGAATAAAAGACAGATTAAAACCAATTATGAAGTAAGTCTTGCTGCTAAAGAATCTGCTTATTTAAACTTCAGAAAAACCGTTCTTACAGCAGGAAAAGAAGTTTCTGATGCAATAAGAGTATTTTCGGTACAAGATTCTTTTATTGATCTAAAAACAAAAGAGTTGAATGCTTATAAAAATTCGGTAGAATATTCTCAGGAATTGGTCAACTACGGTATGGCAAATTATCTAGAGGTATTGAACGCCAATGTAAATTCATTAAATGCTGAACTGAATATTTCTAATGCTCAATACAGCAAAATGAAAGCTGCTGTAGATCTTTACAAAGCTTTAGGAGGCGGTTGGAGATAATTTTATCTAAATCAATTGAAACTATAAACGTATGCTATTTTTGGCATACGTTTTTTGTGTTTTTACAGAAAATATTATTTATTAGATGATTATTCTGCATTTATTTGATGATCTTCTTAAATAAAATTTAACAAATTATTTGCAAATATGGTTTAATTACTTACTTTTGTACCGCTTCGTATAAAATGTGCGAAACATAGGGGAATTAGCTCATCTGGCTAGAGCGTTAGACTGGCAGTCTAAAGGTGACGGGTTCGATCCCCGTATTCTCCACAGAAACAAAACTTTATCAAACCATATTAAAAAGCTATGAAGAAACTTTTTTTACTTTTTGTGACGACTTTTTTATTAATCGGTTGTACCGCAGATGACGATACTATATATGATTATATAGGAACTTGGTCCGGAAAATATACTGGTTCTGATAAAGGAGTATGGAATTTTGTCGTAGAAAATGACGGAAAAGTTACAGGAACAATGCATTCTGAAACAAATAACGAAAACTATAATATTTCCGGGCGTTTGGATGCTTCAGGACAATTGACTGCAGAACTGGGATTACCTTCAGACGGACAGTTTACAGGGACTTTAACGGTTGATAAAACAGGAAGCGGAAACTGGACAAATGCTGTACCTACACCTACAAGAAGCGGCGCATGGACTGGAGAAAAGAATAAATAAATTTTTAATTATAATAAGAGAAACCTGTAAACTTAGTTTGCAGGTTTTTTTATTTAACAAATGTCCGTTTATAGTCATAATACAAAAAAACAAGAGCCTTTTGTCATTCCGTAGGAATCTAAATTGTTTTATTTCAGCGTGTTGAGACTCTTTCAGAAACGTAAGTTCGACGCAGTCAATGACAAAAATACTGTTGAAGACTAAATTATTATTGATTGCAGACAATCTAAATTGTTTTTAAACAAATCCCATCCTCATAATTTTACCATCCTTTTTTAAAACGACAAAATGAAACTGAAGCTCTTCATCTGAAAAATGTTTTTGAAAAACATACTCATTCATTGGTTTTTCAACAAAAATTTGCTGCTTAAAATGTTCTGATTTATATTCCTCAAAATCAATACGTAAAGTCTCAATAATAATTTCATCAATATCTAAATTTTTATCTAAAATCAAACTGTAATCCCACAAACCTGCAGAAATTGTTGCAGCATTTTCAAGACTCTGAATATTCCCAAACTGAAAATTTCTTAGCATCTTCATTCCGGATTCTGTAGCAAGTCCGCTTTTTACTGTTCTTTTTCCTTTTTCTGAAGCATTGTCTAAATCTTTAATTTCGGTCATGAGTTTAGCAAATTTCTGATAGAGTAGGGGATCATCAGATTCTTTAATATAAACTTCCAGACATTGCCTTATAATTTTCCCTATTTTCGAACAGTGACCAAATTCTGAACTGTTTTGGCGCACCTTTTCATAAGATGCACTTTTATGAAATGCATTCTTATTAAAACCACTTTTTTTCCTGACGATATTTTTACCATTCAGATTATAAAAAACCAAATCTCCTACAGATCCATTCAGCTTTATAAAGCTTTCGTATGTTGCCATTCATGAATATTGAATTTCAAAGATAGTAATTTATATTTAAATCAATAATTTTAACATATAATTATCATATAGTTGTAGTATAGTTATAGCGTAATTAAATTTAATTGATTATTTTTGTAATCACAATTCTATTTGGCTTTAAACCAATTCAACATGAGGACAAAATTCTATCAATATACTCTCAGTTTAAAATTTGTTGCATTATTATTTATTTCAACAATAATTATCTCTTGTGGAAGTTCAAAAAACGTTGTAAAATCTAAAAATTCGCCTTCAAAATCGGTTTCAAAAACTGAAAACCTCAGAAAGTTAGATTCTAAATTTGATGGTAAAATTTCAGGTTCTATTAAAAGCATTTTAAAAGATGCAGAAAGTTATTTAGGTTCTCCTTATAAGTTTGGAGGAAACTCGTCTTCAGGATTCGACTGTTCGGGATTAACAACCAAAGTGTTTGATGTAAACGGTCTCAAGTTACCGAGGAGATCATCAGAACAGGCAAATACAGGTAAAAATATTGATATAGAAGAAGTAAAACCTGGAGATCTTTTATTTTTTGCAACAGCTGGAGGAAGCAAAGTTTCTCACGTAGGTATTGTACACACCATTGAAAATGATGGCGAAATAAAATTTATTCACGCATCTACAAGTAAAGGTGTCATTATTTCTTCTCTCAACGAAAAATACTGGAACAAAGCCTATCTTCATGCACAAAGAGTTTTGTAAGAAATCTAAAGCCTCTCTTTAAAACTTATTTATTTTTGACAAATAATGTTTCAGATAATAAGTTTAAAAAATCATTTGCTCAACTTTTTTGTATCTTTGGCAACATTATTATTAAACTGATTTAAACTAAAAAGATGTCGTTACAACAAACAATTGAAAACATTTGGGACAATAGAGATTTACTACAAAACGAAGACAGCAAAACAGCTATCAGAGAAGTGATTTCTCTTTTAGATTCAGGAAAACTTCGTGTTGCCGAACCAACAGAAAACGGATGGCAGGTAAACGAATGGGTAAAAAAAGCGGTGGTGATGTATTTTCCAATTCAGACAATGGAAACTATTGAAGTAGGTCCTTTTGAGTTTCATGACAAAATGCCTTTGAAGAGAAATTATGCAGAGAAAGGAGTGAGAGTTGTTCCTCACGCAGTAGCAAGAGAAGGTTCTTTCATCGCTTCAGGAGTTATTTTAATGCCTTCTTATGTAAATATCGGAGCGTATGTGGATTCAGGAACGATGGTAGATACTTGGGCGACAGTTGGAAGTTGTGCACAAATCGGTAAAAACGTACATTTAAGTGGTGGTGTTGGTATTGGTGGTGTTTTAGAACCGCTTCAGGCTGCACCTGTAATTATTGAAGACGATTGTTTTATTGGATCAAGATGTATCGTTGTAGAAGGAGTTCATGTGGAAAGAGAGGCCGTTTTGGGAGCAAATGTTGTACTGACGGCTTCAACTAAAATCATTGATGTTACAGGTTCAGAGCCCATAGAAATTAAAGGTAGAGTTCCTGCACGTTCAGTGGTAATTCCCGGTAGTTATACCAAACAATATCCAGCAGGAGAATTTCAGGTTCCTTGTGCTTTGATTATTGGACAAAGAAAAGAATCTACAGATAAAAAAACGTCTCTGAATGACGCTTTGAGAGAGAATAATGTTGCGGTTTAATTGATATTAACCCTAAAACTAATAATCTTGAAAGAAAAATTTTTAAAAATCATTTTAAACCCCAAATACATTTTTGGGGTTTATCTTATTATAGCAATTGTTACGGCTATTTCAAAATACTTTAGAGGGAACGCCATCAATAATTACCTCATTTTTAAGTATACCTATATCAATACGCTTCTTGAGAAGAATCTATATCTACAATATCCAGAGCATTTTCAGGATTCCAATCATTATGGGATTTTCTTCAGTGCATTGATTGCTCCATTTGCTTTAATGCCCGATTGGCTCGGAATTTCTCTTTGGAACGTTGCCAATACTTTCATTTTTATTTATGCTATTCACAAACTTCCGTTTTCTGATGGTAAAAAGGCATTGTTTGCATTATTGTGTTTGCAGGAATACATTACAGCCGCTCTGAGTTTGCAGTTTAATATTGCATTAGTTGGATTATTAATGTTGTCAGCAATTTATATTTACGAAAAAAAAGAAGTAAAATCTGCAGCGTCACTCATGATTGGTGTATTTGTGAAAATTTACGGTGTTGTAGGCTTATCACAGTTTTTCTTCATTAAAAATAAAACTAAATTTATCGTTGCCGGAATTATTATTGCGCTTTTGTTTTTCGTTTTTCCGATGATTTATTCAAGTCCCGAATTTGTTATTCAAAGTTACAAAGACTGGTCGGTTGCACTTGCTGAAAAAAACGGACAAAACCAAAGCTTAAACAGTTATCAGGATATATCGCTGATGGGATTTGTAAGAAGAATTTTGGGCGATGCTTCCATTTCCAATCTTACTTTTCTGGCTTTTGGTGTTCCATTGTTTGCTTTACCTTATCTCAGAATAAAGCAATATAAAAACTATGCTTTTCAATTGATGATTCTTTCATCAACCCTTCTTTTCTTAGTGCTATTCAGTTCAGGATCAGAATCTCCAACGTATATTATTGCTGTTGCAGGAGTGATGATTTGGTTTTTCTTACAGAAAGAAAGATCACCTTTGGTTATTGCGATGCTTGTTTTTGTAATTATTCTCACAAGTTTTTCGCCCTCAGATTTATTCCCGAAGTCCATCAAAGTCAATTATATTGTTAAGTATTCTCTAAAATCGGTACCTTGCATCATTGTTTGGTTCAGAGTAATTTATGAACTCATGACAAGAGATTTTGAAAAAGATTACAGCTTACAATAATATCTACAATGAAAAAAATATCTATTGTAATTCCCGCTTATAATGAAGAAGGAAATGTTGCGTTAATTCATCAGAAAATCAAAGAAGTTTTTGATGAATTGAACAATTATGATTTTGAGATTATTTTTGTAAATGATGGCAGTCGTGATAACACTCAGCAAAAATTAGAAGAACTTTCTCAACAATTTGATGAAGTAAAATTCATAGAATTTTCGAGAAATTTCGGACATCAACCCGCAGTAAAAGCAGGAATGGACGGTGCTCTGGGAAATGCGGTCATTTCTATGGATGGAGATCTTCAACATCCGCCTGAACTTATCCCGAAGATGATCCAAAAATGGGAAGAAGGTTATGATGTAGTTCTTACAATAAGAAAATACCCAAAAGAAATTTCGCTTTTTAAAAGAAAAACTTCAGATTTTTTCTACAAAATTTTATCCGGTTTATCAGATGTAAATCTTACAAAAGGAGGCGGTTCAGATTTTAGACTGATGGATGCAAATGTGGTTGAAGTGATGAGAAAATTTAACGAAGATGATTTATTCCTTCGAGGTTTAACAAGTTGGATGGGTTTTAAACAATTTGCCTTAGATTTTACAGCATCAGAAAGAGTTTCCGGAGAAAGCAGCTACAATCTCAAAAAAATGATCACTTTTGCGTTTACCGGAATCACTGCGTTTAGCGTAAAACCGCTTTATATTGCTGCCTATTTAGGCTTTTTATTCTCTGGTTTTTCGGTGATTGGTTATGCTGCTTATGTCATTCATTCTTTTGTTACAAAAACAGAAATTTCCGGTTGGGCATCATTAATTATGACCATCGTTTTTTTTGGAGGTCTTCAGCTTATTATCTTGGGAATTATCGGAATTTATTTAGGTAAAATATTCAAACAGGTGAAAGCCAGACCAAATTATATAATTAAAAATAAAAACTTTTAAAATGGTATTGTTAAGTTTTGACATTGAGGAATTTGATATGCCATTCGAATATCAAGGAAAAATATCTTTTGAAGATCAAATCTCAATTTCTCAAATCGGTTTAGAAAGAATTTTGAATATTCTGAAAAAACATAATGCAAAAGCTACCTTTTTTTCAACAGTAGTTTTTGCAGAAAACAGCAAATTTTTAATACAAAGATTGCTCAACGAAGGCCACGAATTGGCTTCTCATACATGGTTTCACTCAGAATTTGAAGTACAGCATTTAAAGGAATCGAGAGAGAGATTACAGGAATTATTTTCAACAAATGTCACAGGATTAAGAATGCCGAGAATGATGGCTGTCGATAAAAAAGAAGTAGAAAAAGCAGGATATTCTTATAATTCATCTGTAAATCCTACTTTTCTTCCGGGAAGATATAATAATTTGAAAGTTTCAAGAACTTATTTTAAAGAAGAAACGGTTACTCAAATTCCTGCTTCGGTTTCACCCAATTTCAGGATACCTTTATTTTGGTTGAGTTTTCATAATTTTCCTTTGAGTTTTTATAAAAAATTGGCTTCGGATACTTTAAAAAAAGACCATTATCTCAATATTTATTTTCATCCGTGGGAATTTGCAGAAATTAAGAATCCTGAATTTAAACTTCCAGGATTTACTGTTAAAAATACAGGAAACGAAATGGTAGAAAGGTTTGATAATTTCGTTGGATGGCTTAAAAGTAAAAATTACAAATTCGGAACATTTCAGGAATTTCAAAAGCAGATAGAATCATGAAGATAGTTTACGATGCAAAACGGTTTTTCCACAATACTTCGGGTTTGGGAAATTATTCGAGAGATTTAATAAGAATGCTTTCCAAGTATTTTCCCGAAAACCAATATCTATTATTAAACAAAAATAAATCTGATAGAGGAAAAGAAATTTTACAGCAGGAAAACGTGCGTTTTATAGAATCATCAAAAGGAAATTTCTCAAGGCAGTTTAAAATGGGTAAAGATGCCCAAAAACAAAATGCAGATATTTTTCATGGTCTTTCTGGTGAGCTTCCTTTGAAATGGGATAAAACTCCGATTAAAAAAGTGGTAACAATTCATGATCTCATTTTCATGCGTTATCCACAGTATTATTCTTTTTTCGACAGGAAAATTCATTTCTGGAAGTTTAAAAAAGCTGCTGAAACGGCAGATAAAATCATTGCAATTTCTGAACAGACAAAAAGTGATATTATTCATTACTTAAAAGTTCCGGAAGAGAAAATCGAAGTAATTTACCAAGGTTGTCATCAAGCTTTTAAAGAAAACAAGACCGCAGAATTCATTCAGAAAACGAAAGAAAAATTCAATCTTCCAGAAAGATTTATCTTAAATGTTGGCACAATTGAAGAGCGAAAAAATCTTTTAAATATTGTAAAAGCAATTGATAAAACAGAAATTCCTTTGGTGGTGGTCGGAAGAAAAACAAAATACAGCAAGAAAATTCAGGATTTTATCCGAAAAAATAAAATGGAAAAGCAAGTCTTTTTTTTAAAAGGAGTTTCAATGGATGAGTTGGCTGTAATTTACAAATTGGCAGATGTTTTTGTTTATCCAAGTCGTTTTGAAGGTTTTGGAATTCCTATTATTGAGGCACTATTTTCAAAAACAGTGGTCATCACCAGTAACACAAGTTGTCTTCCTGAAGCGGGAGGAAAAGATTCTGTTTATATAGATCCTGAAAATTATTTAGATTTAAGGTCTAAAATTAAATTTCTCTGGGACAGCGAATCTGAAAGAAAACGCCGTGCGGATAAAGGTTTTGAGTTTGTTCAGAAGTTTAATGACGAAAATATAGCAAAGGCAATTATGAATTTATATCAATCAGTATAAAAAACACACTTTAATATCTTCTATTTTTTTCTTTATCTGAAACGAAACCTCCATCTTTATACTTTTATATAGTACTTAAAATTTTAAGTGAAATTAATTTGATTAATACCTAAAATAGGTATTAATACGTATATTTATTATTCTATTTTAATCTAAATTCGCATTTTAATAAAATAATAAACCATGAAAACAAATGTATTACCAAAACACGCAATTACATTAGAAGAAGCAAAAAAATGGATTGCTAACTGGAGAAATAGCGTGAAAGTAAATACCGATGAAGTTACAGCCCATCTAATCCCAAAAGGAGATATTACCGAGATACAGCAAGAAAAAGGATGGCGCAAATATAGAGCCTATCAAGCAATTACGGATAAAGGAGAGTTTAAATTGTTGATTGTAGGAGTAGATGATAATGGCAATGATTTGGTAAATTATCCTTCTACAGAAGAGTATGACAATACATCTTATGATTATGTGTATGACTTTACCACCCCTTGTCCCAGTGCTTGTTCTTTAAATATCTGGTGGGAGTAAATAATAAATTTTAATTTATTGGATTCGTTATCACATATTGGCAAAGGAATATTACTAATCAACATCATCTTATTTTCCATGCAACACCTTTCTAAGAGAGGTGTTCATAGT
>Ga0114982_1000937_pt1 | contig 15227 bp, 5 predicted proteins | sample Shrwel_input2_FT_FD_87183 | JGI IMG/M metagenome (GOLD analysis project Ga0114982, IMG submission 87183) | Subsurface microbial communities from deep shales in Ohio, USA - Utica-3 well 1 S input2 FT | ecosystem: Environmental > Aquatic > Deep subsurface > Shale gas/oil reservoir > Produced... | reverse complement strand
TCATGACGCAGGCGGGCGAATGGCGCGTGTTCTCTGGCAACACCGCCCTGACCCCGGGCAGCTTCGGCGTTCGGCCGCAGTCGTTCGTCGGCGCGGGCCACGCCACGCCGATCACCACCGGCTCGAACCTGATCTTCGCCGACACGGCGGGCCACGTCCGCGAGATGTCGTACCAGGACACCGCCGCCGGTTATCTGACCGGCGACCTGTCGCTGCGCGCCCCGCACCTGTTCGACACCTACGAGATCGTCGACAGCGCCCAGACCAAGTCGCCCTACCCGATCCTCTGGTTCGTCAGCTCGAGCGGCAAGCTGCTGGGCCTGACCTACATCCCCGAGCAGCAGGTCGCTGGCTGGCACCAACACGACACGGCCGGTGTCTTCGAGAGCATCGCCTCGGTGCGCGAGGGCAGTGAGACGGCGCTCTACGCCATCATCCGCCGCGAGATCAACGGCAGCTCTGTGCGATACGTCGAGCGCATGCGCAGCAGGGCTTTCACCGACGCGGCCGACGCCTTCTTCGTGGACGCAGGTGTCTACTACAGCGGCGCTGCCATCGACGAAGTGACGTCGGGGTTGGCCCACCTCAACGGCGAGACCGTGTCGATCCTGGCCGACGGCGCTGTCTGCCCGCAGCAGACGGTTTCAGCGGGCGGCCTGCCCGAGCCGCTGCCCGCCGAAGCCTCGACGATCATCATCGGCCTGCCCATTGAGGCCGACCTCCAGACCCTCCCCTTCGCCGTCGAGATGCCGGGCGCGGGGCAGGGCCGACCGAAGAACGTCAACGAGGTGTGGCTGCGCGTCTACCGCAGTTCCGGCGTGTTCGCGGGCCCGAGCTTCACGAGCCTGACCGAGTACAAACAGCGCACCACCGAGGTCTACGGCGCGCCGCCCAACCTGACCACCGACGAGATCGCCATCAAGATCGGGCCTCAGTGGCAGACCAACGGGCAAATCTGCATCCGCCAGTCCGACCCACTGCCCCTGACCGTGCTGTCGATTTCCGCGGAGACCGTCATTGCCGGTTGAGGTGCGCTTCGCCCAGATCGAGGACGCTGACACCATCGAGCCGAACCTGCGGGGCTCCGACCGCGACGAGCTGGTCGCCGCCTCGGGGCCCGACGTGCTCGGCCAGCTGCGCGAGGCGGTCGAGATGTCGAGGGGCAGGCTGGGCCCGATGTCCTTTGTTGCGGAGCACCAAGGCGAGATCGTCGCGCTGTTTGGTTTCGTGCCAGCGGCCGCCCTGTCGGGCACCGCCTACCCGTGGCTGGTCGGAACCCCAGGCCTCGGCCGCGTACCCCGTATGTTAAACCGGCTTTCCCGCTCGTACTGTGCTGCCGTGCTGGCCGAATACCCCCTTCTGTTCAACCACGTCGATGCTCGTAACGTGACGAGCATTTCCTGGCTGAAGAGACTGGGGTTCAGGATCGGCGAAGCCCAACCCTTCGGTGTCGAAGGCCTCCCCTTCCACCGTTTCGAGATGCGAGGCCCCCTTGTGTAACCCGACGGCGATTATGGCCATGCAGGCGACGGGGGCGGCGACCTCGGCCATCGGTGCCTACGGTTCGGCCAAGTCCCAGAAGAGCGCGCTCGGTTTCCAGGCCCAGATGGCCGACATGAACGCGCAGCTGGCAGAGCGCCGCGCGCAGATTTCCCTCGAGCAGGGAGCCTATCAGGCGCAAGAGATCGAGCGCGGCGGTGCCCGGCAGAAGGGCACGCAGCGCGCAGAGATGGGGGCGAGCGGAGTTGCCCTCGGCAGCACCACCGCCCAAGCCATCGTGAACGGCACCGACCTGGTCACCGCCGAGGACGCGCGGCAGGCGCGGGTCAACGCCGTGCGAGAGGCCTTCGGCCACCGCACAGACGCCACCAACAAACGCAATGAGGGCGTCGCCGCCCGGGCCAACGCCCGTGGCATCAACCCGATGGGCGTGGCGGCGACCAGCCTTCTGGGTAGCGCCACCAGCATGGCCACGAGCTACTACGGCATGAAGAAGGCGGGCGGCTGATGGCCAACCTGCGCATTGACGACACACGTCGCGTTGCCCCGGGCCAGGCCCAAGGCAGCCTCGCCGCCCCCGACGCTTCGCGGGGGGCGGACTTCGCTTCGCGCCAACTGCAGCAGACGGGCCAGGCCGTGTCGCAGGCCGGTAAGCTGGCCGCCGACATCTGGACGAAAGAGGCAGAAGAGGTCAACGAGGCCCGCGTCAACGACGCCCTGAACCAAGCGCAGCTCGCGGCGCAAGCAGGCCAGGCCGAGTGGAGCCAGCTCCAAGGTCTCAACGCTCTGAAAGTGGGCGAGAACAAACAGCCGGTCACCGACGTCTACGCTCCCCGTTTCGAGCAGCGGGTGGGCGAGATCGCCAACGAAATGAACCTGACGCAGGTGCAGCGCGAACGCTACGCCGCCCGGGTTCAGCCACTGATGACACGCTACCGCGGCGGGCTGGACACGCACTTCGCCACGCAGGGCGGCGTATACAAAGGGCAGGTCTACGAAAGCGGTGTCGCCACCTGGTCCGAAGCGATCCGCATTAACTGGGACAACCCCGACGTGGTCGCCGACAGCATCACGCAGCTGCGTCTGCTGACCGCCGCTCGCTCCCGGGACTTGGGCTTGCCCGAGCCCGCCGCCGCCATCGCCGAGCGCAACAACGTCGGTGGGGCGCTTCTCGCCGTCGTCAAAGACCTGGCCGACGAAGACATCGTCAAGGCCGAGGCCTTCTTCGCCGCCCACGAAGACACCATGACGGGGCTCCAGCGCGAAGAGGCACGCACGGTGTTGATGCCTGCGCGCGAGGCGCGCACCGCCAACACGGTCGCCGATCTGTTCGGCCCCAGGCTCGGCGGTGCCGTGGCCAACCCGGGGGGTGCCTCCAGCTTCGACCAGTCGATGGTGTCTGTCTGGTCGTCCGAAGGCACGGCCCTCGTGCCCGACGATAACGGGGCAGGGCGGGCTCGCTACGGCATCACGGAACGCTCGCACCCGGCCGCCTGGGCCGACGGTGACGTCACCCGCGAAGAAGCCAACGACATCTACCGCCGCGACTATTGGGACGCCATCGGCGCGGACGACCTGCCCGCAGGCCTGGCGCACATCGCCTTTGACACGGCGGTCAACATGGGTGTGGGTAAAGCCAGGGAGCTGCTGGCGCAGGCCGACGGGGATGTGGCTAAGTTCGCCGACCTGCGCCGCGCCGAGTACCGCCGGATTGCGGCAGCCGACCCCGACGGCTCGAGCGCCCAGTTCTTGGATGGCTGGCTCGCCCGGGCCGACAAGGTCGAAGTAGAAGCCCTCGGACAGACGCCAGCTGGCTCCAGCCGCGCGCCGACCATGACGGTCACGCAGGCCGTCGCCGCCGCCCTAGCCGAGCTTGGGCCAGGCGCGCCGCCGTCGTTGGTTCGGCAGACGGAAGCCGAGGTCCGCCGTCGCTACACCGAGTTCAACCAGGCCGAAGCCGAGGGTTTCGAGACCGCGCTGACCGAGGCGTACCAGTTCATCGAGACCAACAAGGCTATGCCGGGGGCGTCGGTTATCTCGCGCCTGAAGCCGGGCGCGTTGCAGACGGTGCGCAACTACTTCGAGGCGGTCACGGCCCCTCCGGTGGTGCGGACTGACCCAGACCTGGAGCTGGCCCTGGCATCAAACCTCTCGTGGCTCGACATGACGCACGAAGAGTTCATGGCTCAGTACGGTGCCCGCCTGTCGGCCAGCGACCGCATCCAATACGCCTCGCAGCTGACCAACGCCGCCACGACAACGGGCAGACAGGTTCGCGAGCAAGCACAGAGCGCCCGGGTCGTGCCCGCCCAAATATTCGGGCAAGCAGTCAACGACACCCTCGACCTGCGAGGCGTCGACCGAACTGACCTGCCCGACGGAGACAGGCAAGAGCGGGCCATGTTCATCTCGTCGCTGCGCTCGGCCGTCCTGCAAGCGCAGATCACGAAGGGCTCCCAGCTTACCGAGCCAGAGGTCCGCGCTTTGGTAACGGCGCGTGTGCAAGCCTTGACGTGGGAGCGGCCCGGGGGCCTCTTCGGCGGCAGACCTACCAATGTCGTGGGCGTCGGCTACGACGAAATGAACTCGGACAGCGTGCAGGCGGCGCGGACACGCCTGCGCGGATACGGGAACAACAACCCGACCGAAGCCCAAATCTACGAAAACTATCTCCTATACACCGTCAACGGGGTGCGGTAGCACATGGCCTTGCAAGATGAAGACCCGGTTGAGGTCACCCGCCGCAGGCTGATGGAGGCGCTGCGCACGGGCGTGCCGCAGAACCCCGACCAACTGGCGCAGGACCGGGCCGCTGCCGCCGAGCGCGGTGTGTCGGTGCAGACGCTCCGCGCGGCTCGCGAGCAGAACTTGCCGATCCCGAACCAGAACTGGCATGCGTTGCCGGTCACGGCCCCGCGCACGACCAACTTCCTGTCCGACCCGGCCAACGCCGCCGTCGCCCACGACGACGTCGAGACCCTGGCCCGCATCGAGCGGAACATGCGGGAGTACGGGCCCAACGCCTTCTCGGGCCCGATGCAACCGGCGCAGGGCGACAACAACATCCTCGGCTGGATGCGCGGTATCGGCACGTCCTTTACCGGGGGCTCCGCCCTGAGCCGAACAGGCTTGCAACAACAGCTCAACGACTACCTCGTGGGCGCGGGCATTATCGACGCCCCCGCGACGGACCAGTATGGGCGCACCCAATACCAGTGGCGCACCCGGCAGGCGCAGGGGGCTATGGCCCTCGCCCGCCCCGAGATCGAGAACGACTTCGCCCGCGGCGTGTACGGCGGCCTCGAGAGCACGGCACGCGCCACCCCGGGCCTGGCCCTCTCCATCCTCCTGCGCAACCCCACGCCGTCTCTCGTCGTCATGGGGATACAGACCGAGGGCGAAGCCTACGCCAAATACCGCGAGCGCGGAGGGGATGCCGCCGAGGCCACGGTAGGTGCCGGTGGTGAAGCCGCCGTCGAAGTCCTCACCGAAATGATCCCGATGGGCTTCCTCGTCAAAAACTTCGGGAAGAAGGGAGCCCTCGCCTTCGTGGGTGGCGTGCTCGCCCGAGAAGTCCCCGGCGAACTGGCGGCCACGATGGCCCAGGACGCCATCGACACGGCTATCGCCAACCCCGACAAGACCTGGTCGGAATACTGGGCAGAACGGCCCGACGCCCTTGCGCAGACCGCCATTGCTACGGTCACGCAGAGCTTGCTGATGGGTGGCGCGAACGCTGCCATCGGAGCCCTGGCCGACCGCGGCGCGAGCGCCGAGGCGCAAAGCCAAAGGGCCCAGAGCGGAGCCCGCATGGTCGAGCAGCTCGGCGTCCTCGCCGCTGCCTCCAAGCTCAACGCCCGTGAAGCGCAGACCTTCCAGCAGTTCGTCGACATGGCCGCCGAAGATGGCGACGTGACCGACATCTACATCGCCAGCGAGACCCTCTTCCAGTCGGCCAACGAGACTGACCTCGACCTCGACGCCCTCGCCGCCGCCGTGCCCCACGTCGCCGAGCAAATCCGTTCGGGCGCGTCCGACATCCGCATGACGGTCGGCGAATACACCGCCCACGTCGCAGGCACGCAGGCCAACGCCGCCCTCCTCGACCACCTGCGCACGGACCCCCTGGGGATGAGCCGCGCCGACGCCAAGGAGCAGCTGGCCAACCTCGACGCCACCATCCAACAGGACTTCGACAAGGCCTTCGAGCGGTCTGCAGAGACCGAGGCGGCTATGGCCTCGCGCGATGTCGTCGCCGGTCAGATCGCGGCGAAGCTCAACGCCACCGGCCGCTTCACCTCCGACGTCAACCAACGCTACGGGATGATCGTCGCCAACTTCTACTCCACCCTCGGCGCTCGCCGCGGTATGTCGGCAGAGCAGATGGCAGAGCTTATCCGCCTGGACTTTGACGCAGAGTTGCCCGGCACGAAGCAGGACAACACGCTCGCCCAGGAAGAGAGCGTCGACCTGATCCACTACAGCAACACGGACGGCATCACGGTCTCCGACCCCGGGCGTTGGGGTTCTTCCAAAGTGACGCCCGCAAGCGAGCGGGAGGCCCGAGCCGCAGGCGCGCCGGGGCGCACTTATTTCGGCGTCAAGGGCGTCTACAAAGGCGAACCGCAAACGGGCATCCAAGGCCGGTCGTTCCGTTACCGGGCCCGCGTCCCCGCGTCGAAGCTCTACGACTTCGACAAAGACCCGCAGGGCCTGAAGCCCACCGAGGGCACGCCTCGAGAGATCGCCACTGCCTACGAGAAGGCGATCCAGGCGGCGGGCTTCAGCGGCTACCGCAGCGACGCCATGATCCCCGGCGCTGTCGCCATGTTCGATGCCATCGAGATGGAGGTAGAAGGGCCCGTACGCACTGTGCAGGACGCGCATCGGCTTGCCGCGCGTATGCGGGAACTGGCGTACCAGGACCGCCTGGCGCGCCTCGCCGCGAGCACCGACCCTGAAGAGAACATCGCGACCCGACCCGAAGAAGACTTCCGCGAGCAGGCCCTCTCCGAGCTGTTCGGCTCGAGCTACGCGCAGACGGGCGTGCCGCTCCTCGACAACCCCCTGCCGGTCGAAGGCAAGGTCACGATCAACGCCGTGGCCAAGGCGCTGACCGATCACCACATGGCGACGGAGGGGCGCAAGCTCTACCCCGAGAACGACGAGGCCGACTACGCCCGCGTCCGCGACGCCTTCATCGCCGAGGTCAGAGCGCAACTCTTGCAGCCGAACTCTGGCGTCGGCTGGTACTCTGCCGACGTGCAGAAGGCCGTCGAGATGGCGGGCCGGGTCTATCCGAAGCTGCTCACGGAACCGTCGCACAGGTCGCTTTACCTGACCTTCGCCGGGTTCTTCTCCTCCGGCCTGGACCCAGACCAAGCCTTCATGTTGGCGTCCGAGGCATACGAGGCTTACCTCGCCACCGGCGTCATCCCGGCCAGCCGCGAGGCAGCGTGGATCGCCCGTGGTCTTCCGGTGCAGATGACCACCTTCAAGTCCAACAAGACAGGGGAGATGGTCACCCAGCCCAAGAGTTGGGGACCTCGCAACCCCGACAACAACAAGATGCTCGCCATCGTGGCACACCTCGTCGAGCGCGAGGGGAGCCTTCAGGCGGCGATGGACTGGTTCATCACGCCGCAGTCGCGCACCGACATCAACGCGGCGATGCTCGACAGCGGCATATACAAGGCTGGGCGCTACACGACGAAGGCCGAGATCGCGGGGCCGGACAAGCCCGGCTACCTCGTCTTCGGCCTGAAGCTCGGCCCCTACACGATGGGCCTCCAAGGCTACGACATCGACCCTGAAGACGTGACCGTCGATCTGTGGTACATTCGCACCTATCGCCGCCACATCGGCCGCCTGTTTGAGGGCCCCATCGACCCGAAGACCGGCATCGTGGCGCAGCCTAGTGAAAAGGATGACGGCGTTGACCGGAGGGCGATTGTCCGTTTGACAAGCGACCTGGTGGAGGAGTTCAATCTTCCGACGGGCGACGTTCAGGCTCTGCTGTGGTTTTTTGAAAAGCGGCTCTGGGCCGCGCAAGGGATACGGACAAATGAAGGCACCAACTCAAGCGGAGCAGCCAAGCTCCTCCGATCCAAAGGCCTCGACCCCGATGACGGAGACGGAGGCCGTGTCCCGGCTAATCGCGCTTTCCCGGCGGATGGCGCTCAAGTCTTCAACCAAGGCCCCGCCCCAAAAAGCGTAGACGCCTACTTCTCCCCGGAGAACCTCGGCTCGCTGCTGGAGAAGGACGACTGGGCCATCCTGACGGCGGCCAACCCGCAGGGCAACGAGGTCTCTGCAGAGGAAAACGAAGCGGCAATGGCCCGGCTGGCCGCAGACCTCGAAGCCGCTGGCTATGACTTCCAGCCTTCGGCCGGTCGCTACCAGCTGACGAGCGAACCCGGCTTCACCATCGTCGGGATCACCGAAGAGCAGGCCCGCGCCCTGGGCAAGAAGTACGACCAGGACAGCGTGCTGACCCGCAAGGGTCTGATCTACGGCGACGGGCGGATCGACACCGCGGTCGGCGTGATCGTTCACGAGACGCCACCCGCGGAGGCCTTCTACACGGAGGTGCCGGGCACGGGCGCTTTGTTCGAGCTCGACATCCCTGCGCTGCGCGGCGCGGGCACAGCCTTCACAGAGGGCGCGGCGTTCAAGGACTGGTTCGGCGACAGCGTCGTCAAGAACAAAAGTGGCAAGCCCCTGGTCGTCTACCACGGCACGCCCTATGATTTTAACTCGTTCCGGGGCGACGGCGTCCTCAACCTGTTCACGCCCAACGCAGAGCACGCGAGCTTCTTCGCGCGCGGCGCTGGCTCGACCATGCCTGTATACCTGTCGATCCAGAACCCGCTGGAGATCACGCAGCAGCAGCTCGAGGACAGGCTCACGGAAGAGCAGGCCGACGACGGCATGCTGCCCCGCGACCTGCTGGAAGAGATCGTGGCCGAGGCCGTGGCGGCGGGCAACGACGGGGTGATCGTTCGCGACTTCGCCGACCTCGAATACACCGAAGACCTCTTCATCCCGGTCCAGCCGACCCAGATCAAGTCGGTCAACAACCGCGGCAGCTTCGACCCCAACGAGACCAACATCCTCTACCAGGCCGACCCCTTCTACTCGGCGCTCCAACGCGCCGTGGAGCAGTCGCCCCTGACCAAGGCCCCGGCCGCACAGTGGCTGGCGACGCTCTCCAAGACGGCGGGGGTCAAGAAGGAAGAGATCGAGATCACGGGCCTGAGCGACTGGCTCGACCTGGTCTCGACCGACGAAGACGCGCAGGTGCCCTTCGGCATGCCCTCGGTGCCGTTGGCCGACGCCAAGGGCAACATCTCCAAGGAGGCCGTGCTGTCCTTCGTGCGGGCCAACGGCGTGCAGCTTGAAGAGACTGTGCTGGGTGGCCGAGCCCAGGTCGCCGAACAGATCGTCTTTGACGAAGCCCAAGGGGGCTACGCTTTGGCCATGTTCGACGGCACTATCCTCCCCGGTCCTGTTTTCGACACGCGCGAAGAAGCCGAGCAGGAGGCCGAACAAGACAACGACACGCAGTTCATCACCTACAAGCTCCCCGGCGCGGACGACACCTACCACGAAATCCTCCTGAGCCTCCCCAACATCGAAGGCCCCTCGACGCACTGGGACAAACAGAACGTCGTCGCCCACGCGCGCATCACCGGCCGCGAGGACGCGGCGGGCAAGCGCGTGCTGTTCATCGAAGAGCTGCAGAGCGACTGGCACCAGAAGGGGCGGGATCAGGGTTACCAGGCCCCGTACGATCCGGTCGAGGAAGCGGCTGCGCGGGAAGCGGTATCGGCGTCGAGCGCCGCCTTGACAGAAGCGCGCAGGCCTTTTGTCGCGGCGACGCAGGCGTCGCTGGCGCAGAGCATTGCCGAGACCGAGGACGCCATCCGACAGGCCGAAGAAGCCGGGATGTCGGAGAGCTTGCGCGACAACCTGCGCGAGGGCGTTAACATCCTCAAAGACGCGGCCACCAACCTCGACAGCAGCGTCAGCATCGAGGCCGGTCGAGGCATCGACAGGGGCTCCGACAGCACTCTGATCGCCGAAAACCTTTACCGGCGTTCACAGCGCGGCGACCTGATGATGCGGCGCGACGACGCGCTCAAAGCCGCCTACGACGCGATGCTGGCGGCGGGGCTCGCCCACAACGAAAACTCGCAGCGGCTACAGAACGCTCGCTCGCCCGCGGGCATCCCCGACGCCCCTTGGAAGAAGAGCTGGGACGCCCTGCTCATGAAGCGGATGATCCGCTACGCCGTCGACAACGGCTTCGAGCAGATCGCCTGGATCAACGGCAACCAGCAGAACGGCGGCCAGACTGGGGGCGACGGCTCCTTCTTCTACGAGCGCAACCTGGTCAACACGACCAACGACATCGTCAAGAAGTTCGGCACGAAGGTCGGGCCGGTGGATATGCGGGACCAGGCGTCGCAAAACGCACGGGACCGCGCCACGGGAGAGGAGGTTCGGCGAGAGGTGTTGGAGGGCGAACAGCTTCTCGGCGACGAGGACCGTATCGCTCGGGCGCAGGAGAGGCTCGACAGCTACCTCGCCGAGAATGAGGCACAACTCAACCGCCCGTCGAACGCCCTCGGCGTCCAGAACGGCTTCACCATCACGCCCGAGCTGCGCGACGCCGCCATGTCCGGCTTCGCCATGTTCCAGCAGAACCGCGGCCAGATCGCCTTCGGCAGGGACATCAGCCAGACCCCCTCGGTCATCAGCCTTCTGAAGACGGCCGACCTCTCCACCTTCCTCCACGAGACGGGCCACTTCTTCCTCGAGGCGACCCTTCACCTGGCAAACATGCCCGACGCAGACGCCGTGTCGGTCGCCGACGCCAACATCCTGATGCGCTGGTTCGCCCCCGACATGACGCTCGAGAAGTGGGCGGGCATGACGCTCGAGGAGAAGACCCCCTACCACGAACGCTTCGCCCGCGGTTTCGAGGCCTACCTCTTCGAGGGTAAGGCACCGAGCACCGAGATGAGGAGCCTCTTCCGCACCTTCTCCTCCTGGCTGAAGAGCGTCTACAAGTCGCTGACCGACCTGAACGTCGAGCTGACGGACGACGTCCGCGGCGTCATGGACCGCATGCTCGCCTCGGAAGCGGAGATCGAAGACGCGCACCAGGTCTGGGCCCTCTCCGCTCTCTACGACCAGAAGCCCGAAGGCATGACCGAGGACGAGTGGGCCCGCCTGCAAGCCCTCGGTCGAGACGCCACAGAGGAGGCCGTCGAACAGCTCGAGCGCCGTTCGGTGCGCGACCTGAAGTGGGCGTCTGGTGCCAAGTCCCGTGCCCTGCGGCAGCTGCAAGATGAGGCCGAGGAACTGCGCAAGGCCGTCCGGGCAGAGGTCACCGCCGAGGTCATGGCCGAGCCCGTCAACCGCGCCCGCAACTTCCTGCGCCGCGGCCTGGGCGAAGACGGCGAACCCGTCGAAGGGGCGGCGAAGCTGGACCTGGAGACGCTCAAGGCGCTCTACGGCGAAGAGGGCACCTGGACCAAGCTGCGCCGCGGCGGGAAGTATGGGGAGGTCGGCACAGATGGCCTGCACCCCGACATCGTCGCCGGTATGTTCGGCTACCCGAGCGGCCAAGCCCTCATCGAAGACCTCGTCAATGCCGAGAACGCCGCCGAAAAGATCAAGGGCCTCACCGACCAGCGCATGCTTGAGCGGCACGGCGATCTTTCCGATCCCCAGTCCGTCGACAAGGCGGCCAACGAGGCCGTCGCCAACGAAGCGCGCGTCAAGTTCGTCGCCGCAGAGGAGGCCTACGCCGCCAAGGCCGTCGGCAAGAAGTCGCTGCTGGCAGAAGCCGCCAAGGCCATCGCCGACCGTGTCGTCGCGCGCCTGACCCTCAAGAACCTGAAGCCTGCGCAGTACATCTCTGCCCAGATCAGGGCCTCGAGGGCTGCTCGCAAGGCCGCCTCCAAGGGCGACGGCGTCGGCGTGGCAACGGCCAAGCGCACCCAGCTGATCAACCTGCACACCGGCAGGGCGGTGTCTGCCGCCCGCAAGGAGGTCGAGAAAGACCTGCGCCTCTTCGCGCGGATCGTGACGGCCAAGGACGCGACCCTCGCCCGCAGCCGCAACATGGACCTGGTCAACGCCGCCCGCGCGATCCTGGCGAAGTACGGCGTCGGCCGCGTCAAGAACGACGTGGCTGGCTACATCAAGGCCGTGCAGACCTACGACCCCGAACTCTTCGCCGACCTGGCCTCCGTCTTCGGAGACCTGGTCAACCCCGAGCGCCCCCTCAACGAGCTGACCTACGGCGAGTACGTCGCCATTCGTGACGCCGTCCGCCAGCTCTGGCAGCAGTCCCGCCAGTCCAAGCTCATCGAGATCGACGGCCAGCAGCGCAGCATCGAGAGCGTGGTCGGCGAGCTGAACGCACAGATGGACGAAATCCAGCCCGACGCCGACCTGTCCGCCCCCGAGACCACGCCCTCGAAGAGCGACCGTCTGGGGCACGAGATACTCGGCGTGAGGGCCATGCTGCGCCGCGTCGAGAGCTGGGCCCGCGGTGTCGACGTGCGGGTGCAGGGGCCCTTCATCCGCTACATCTGGAACCCCATCTCCGAGGCCTCCGACCGCTACCGCCGGGACAGCGCCGCCTACCTGCGCCGCCTCAACGAGCTGATGGAGACGGTGCGCGACGAGATGAAGCCCCGCGACATCGCCGCCCCCGAACTGGGCTTCGTCTTCAAGAGCAAGGCCGTCCTCTACCACGCCATGCTCCACACGGGGAACCTCTCCAACAAGACCAAGCTCCTGCTCGGCTGGAAGTGGGGCAAGAAGAACGAGGACGGCACCCTCGACGACACCCAGTGGCAGGCCTTCATGGACCGCATGCACCGGGAAGGCGTCATCACCGAGCGCGACTGGGCCTTCGTCCAGAGCGTCTGGGACTTGCTCGAGGAAACCAAGCCGGGAGCGCAGCGCGCTCACCACGCCATGTACGGCCGGTACTTCAACGAGATCACCGCCGACCCTGTCGTCACGCCCTTCGGCACGCTGCGCGGCGGCTACGTCCCCGCCCTCACCGAGAGCTACTTCGTGCAGGACGCCATGCTGCGGCAGGGCGAAGACGGCCTCGAGAGCAACTCTGCCTCGCAGATGTTCCCCTCGACCGGCAACGGCTTCACCAAGGGCCGCGAAGAAAACTACACCCAGCCCCTCTCTCTGGAGCTGGGCTTGCTGCCCGCCCACCTCGACAAGGTCGTGAAGTTCACGCACCTCGGCCCCGCAGTCCGCCAAGCCATGCGCCTGTTGAAGAACAGGAAGCTGGCCGCCAGGCTCAAGGCCTTCGACCCGACGGCGCAGACCGACCTGCTCCTGCCTTGGCTGCAGCGCGCTGCCAAGCAGACGGTGGAAGCCCAGGGTATCGGCAACGGCGGCAAGTGGGTCGACAAAACCGCCCGCTACCTGCGCGGGACGGTGGGCATGCAGCTGATGTTCGCCAACGTGATCAACACGGCGCAGCAGCTCGTTGGCGGACCCTTCGCCGCGGCTGTGCGGGTCAAGCCCTCCCGTCTGGGGCAGGCCCTCTGGCGCTTCATGCGCAACCCCTCCGAGGTCACCACCGCCGCAACAAACCTGTCGACGGCTCTGGCTGTCCGCATGGACAACCAGATCATGGAGACGCGCCAGAACATCAACGAGATCATCGACCTGGACCCCAACGCCCTGGGCTCCGCGCGCAGGTGGGCCATCCGCCACGGCTACTTCATGCAGTCGGCCGTGCAGAACATCATGGACCCGATCATCTGGACGGCCGCCTTCGACCAGGCGACGTCAGAGGGGCAGTCGACCGCCGACGCCGTCCGCTTTGCCGACAGCGTCCTGCGCGAAACGCAGGGTTCTTGGAACCCGGAAGACGTCGCCCGTCTCGAGACCGGCTCCCCCTTCGTGCGGATGTTCACGCAGTTCGGGGGCTGGGCCAACATGCTGGCGAACCTGAACGCCACGGAAGCGCAGATCGTGGCGCGGGGCGTCGGCGTGGGCAAAGGCAAGGGCCGTCTCTTCTACGTCTACCTGATGGGCTTCGCCGCCCAGGCCCTCGTCGGCCAGGCCATCGCGGACTTGATGCGCGGCGGCTGGGACGACGACGAGGAAGACGGCTACCTGGACGAGGCTCTGAACTGGTTCTTCTCGAGCCAGCTCAAGCTCGGCCTCTCGTCGATCCCCATCGCGGGGCCCCTGGCCAACGTCGCCCTCGGCGGCTTCACGGAGGCCCGCTTCGACGACCGTCTCTCCGTGTCGCCGGTGCTGTCCGTGGTCGAGGGGGGCCTGCTCGCCCCCGCATCCGTCTACGACGCGTCGTCAACGGCGAGAAGTTCAACCGCGCCGACGTCCGCAACGTGCTGACCCTGTTGGGCCTGGTGTCGGGGCTCCCGCTGCTGCCCCTCGCCAAGCCCCTCGGCTACGCCGCCGACGTGGCCAATGGGGACGTCGAGCCGACGGGCCCGCTGGACGCGGCGCGGGGAGCAATCACCGGCGCACCGTCGCCGGGCAGCAAAACGCAGTGACCTTTTCGGTATGTCTAAGGGCCGTTCCTGCTTCTAGGATCGCGCCCGTCCTTCGGAGCTTTTAATCTTGGCCATATCCTCGAGCACCCGCAAGGCCGGGCCGTTTCTCGGCAATGGCGCGACCACGGTTTTCCCGTTCGCGTTCAAGGTCTTTGCGTCTGCCGACCTGCGGGTCGTGCGCACCAACGCCCTCGGGCTCGAGAGCGACCTGGTGCTCGACACCGACTACACGGTCGCGCTCAACTCGAACCAGGACAATGACCCCGGCGGCACGGTGACGCGCGCTACGGCCCTGCCGACCGGCGAGAGGCTGACGATCACGTCCGACGTCGAGGCGCTCCAGCCTCTCGTGCTGACCAACAACGGCGGCTTCTACCCGCGCGTCATCAACGACGCCTTCGACAAGATCACCATCATCGCCCAGCAGCTAATCGAACAGGTCGGCCGCTCGCTGAAGCTGCCGATCAGCTCGACGGCCAGCGCCACTCTCCCCGACCCGGTGCCGAACGGCATCATCGCCTGGAACTCGGCTGCCAACGGTTTCGTCAATGTCGCACCAGGAGACCTGGCCACGGTCGCGGGCTACGCCGACGCCCGCGTCGAGACTTTCAACGGCAACGGCTCCACCACCGCCTTCACTATCGCCTTCAACCCCGGGGTGCTGGCCAATCTCGACATCTCGATCAGCGGCGTTACGCAGGTTGCAGGGGTTGACTTCACCTGGACCGGCACGACGATCACCTTCGCCGCCGCCCCTCCCAGCGGTGCTGTGGTGCAGGTCCGCTACGCGCGGCCCCTCTCTCCCCTCCCGAACTTCGACAGCATCCTGACTTCGGTCGGGGACGCAGCCGCCTCGGCCGCAGCCGCGGCCGCCTCGGCCGCTGGCGTCGTCACAGCCACCGGATACTTGGTGTCGCTGGACACGCCGACGGGAACGGCGAACGCCTTGGTGAGTTCGCCTAACGCGCTGACGCCGATTAAGGACGCGGCGGCCAATCAGCTTTTGATCCTGCCGATCACCGCCAACAACACCGGGGCCGTGACCTTGACGGTGCCTGGCGTCGGGGGAGGCGTCGCGCGCCCGGTGCGGTATGGGCTGGGCATATCCCTACTGGCAAACTCCCTGATCGCTGGCCAGTTTGCCCTCCTCAAGTA
>Ga0114982_1000935_pt1 | contig 15243 bp, 11 predicted proteins | sample Shrwel_input2_FT_FD_87183 | JGI IMG/M metagenome (GOLD analysis project Ga0114982, IMG submission 87183) | Subsurface microbial communities from deep shales in Ohio, USA - Utica-3 well 1 S input2 FT | ecosystem: Environmental > Aquatic > Deep subsurface > Shale gas/oil reservoir > Produced... | reverse complement strand
TCTTGTTTTGATAATACATCTTTAGAAAACAACGTATATTCAACAAGTGCTTCATTTTCAGAAATGGGCAAGACATACATGAAGCGAGTGTTTCCTTTTTGTGTTACCGAAAAATCCATAAAAATCACTTTATCAGGAGTAAAAACGGCTTCTTTCGTTCTCACAAACCACCCAATGAAATGTTGTTGTAGTAACGGATATTTGCGTTGATTTTTAATCAACTCAATATTGAAAATACTATTAAAAAGCTTGTTTCCACGAAACGTTTCAGTTGCGGTAGTAACAAAAACATGCTCGTTTTCTTCGCGATAAGAAATTACTTTTTGATTGAGAAATGTGATGTTATTTTCCCTTGCGATACTCGTAAAAATTTGCTCATAAAAATCCTTCGCTCGAAGCATTTTATATTGATAAGGATGTAATGCCAAATCACGCGTAAAGTCTTGATTGGCAAAAACAGCAGTGTCCCATTTTTTATGTAAAATAGGTTCAAATTCACCTGCTTCATTTTCCCAAAAGCACCAAGTTCTATCGTTCTCATTTTTGGCGCTTTCGTCTAACAACAAAATCGTTTTTCCCTTAAATTTTTGGGATACAATCATTTCGTGAAGGGTAAGTAAAGAGGACAAACCTGCCCCAGCAAAAATAAAATCGTAGTGTTTCATTACATTCGGAATGATACTCCTAGAGCATAATAATACTCGAGAGCGAATTCGGTTAATCCGAATCCTTCAGACAAATCTAACATAAAATTGTTAGTAATCAAATACGTAAATCCCTTATGAAAAGAGTGTCATTTTATTTTTGACCCTGTATTTTGCAATTCAATCTTAGAAGTAAGTAGAAATTCCTAAACTCAATCCATCGGTAACTGTTGGCGGATTTCCAAGGATATCTCTTTGTTTTTGAAAACGGTAATTTAACCTGAAAACAGTTTGCGAAGTAGGTCTAAAACTTACCGCCGGCATTATACTCCAAATATCTTCCCCTATATTTCCCCCCGTTTCATTGAATTTACCGACATTCCAATCGACATATTCTAATCTGCAGGCTACATTTAAGACCGCTTTGTTCCATCCTAAAATGGTTTTATTTAAAACTGGTTGTACAATATCAATAAATCCCCCGTGTTGCTTTCTGCCAAACTGTTGAGAATAGGTACTAGGAACATCTACTTTTATCCACGCAAATTCAGTCGTAATAAAAGTTTTAATTTTAGGAAGCGTGGTATTAAAATCTAAGGCGAAGATATCTACTCGTCTTTTTTTGTCCAACACTATCCCATCATCTTGATACTTGTTGTAAACACCTCCCATATAAGACACCCCCAACTCTCCTATTTTTGCATTTTTAACTGCCAATTTACCAGTAAACAAAGGTTCTCCGCTGTTTATTTCTTCAAAACGTTCGGGATTATCCTTAGTTGCCGGAAGGAACGTTTTGTTTTCCGCATTTTCAATTATCGCATTATCAAAACTTCCTGAGAAATACATTTCGTAACCAAACATCCAGTTTTTGTGGTATTTTTTACCAAACACCCCCACACCTGCATTACTAAAAGTGCCGGGAAGCATTTGAGTTGCCGAAATAGGTCGGTCGGTAAATTCCCATTTAGGTCCATCATGATTCTGATTAAATGACCCTATCGGATTGACAATAATTCCTGCACGAAAATTAACCAAAGGATGAAATTCAACATCAACGGAAGCGAACTCAATGGCAATTTCTTTTCCACCCTCTTCAAATTCAATTTCACTCAAAAATTTCACCCTTTTACTGATGGCAGAAGACATAAAAATTGACAATCGGCGTGCTTGAAACTGATGCCCTTCAGAAATTCCGTCAGTAGTAAGATGCTGCCAGTTCGCTTCCATATAACCACCAATAGCAATGGGAGTCTTAGCTATATTTAAAGCGGGACGATTGTACAAGGCGTCCATATTCATTATTCTTGTTGTGTCTTTTGCAACCCGTTTTAACAAACTCGGGTCTATTTGGGCAAAGGAACTTATACTAAGAAAAAGAAGGATCGTAAATAAAAAGCAGGTAAGATTTAATCTCATTTTAATGATATTTTTAAAAGGTTGTTTTCGATGACAATTGGAAATTTTCGCAAATCTTCCTGGGCAGGACCTGATTCAACAACCCCATTGCTACTAAACTCACTTCCGTGTGCCGCACATTGCAGTTTGTCTCCAAAAACTTGAAGTTCGGCACCTTGATGGGTGCATTTCATATGCAAAGCAGCATAATTTTTGGCATCAAATCTATAGATGCAAATCGGATATTGTAAAATTTCGTTTTGCACGATTACATACTTTTTATAGCTAATTCTGCCTTGTGATTTAACCTGAAAATCCTCAATAGGAACCAAAATATCAGAACCGCTTATCTCTCTTGCTAATACTTGGGAAGACGAGCAACTTTCTAAGAGTGAAACTCCCACAAGTCCAGCCAAACAGCCGAAACCACATGTTTTTAAAAACTCTTTTCTGTTCATAATTATAGTGATTTTAAGAATTTGATCAGTGCTTTTTTGTCCTCTGGAGACAAATTAGCAAAAGCCGTTTTACTGTGGGTTGCTTCTCCTCCGTGCATTAAAACAGCTTCTTCAATACTCCTCGCTCTTCCATCATGCATTAGGAAAACATTTCCACCTTGCGCATTTTCAGAAAGCCCTAATCCCCACAATGGCGGTGTTCTCCATTCGTATGTTTTAGCGCTACCTTCGGTATAACCATCGTCCAGATCACTTCCCATGTCGTGTAAAAGCATATCTGTATAAGGAGCAAATGTTTTAAATGACAAACTACTGATTGGCGAATAACCCGTAGTCAGTTCCGATTTATGACAGCCCACACAATTGATTTGATTGAATAAATTTTTCCCCTTTATTACAATAGGATCATTTGTATTTCGCTGAATAGGGGCTTTTAATGTTTTTAAATAAAATACTACGTCGTTAACCGTAGTTGTTGCTACTTCAGGATCTATTTCTTCATTGGTATACACATCAATAGGATTAAATGTTGAAGTAATTCCCATGTCCTGATTATAAGCGTTAACTGTTTGGTGCAATAAATTAAATGCGGCTGCCTTTTTCCCAAAACGCCCAATGTATTTTTCATTTTGAGAAACAGCATTTTCAGGATTTACAAACGATGGGATTGAAATCCAATTGGGCACACCTGAAATTCCGTCATTATCAGAATCGGTAGGATCTGCCATTGCCAAAATAGCTTCATCGGTTAGGTATTGTAAAAATCCAAGACCCGTATTTGCCGGAGGCGTAAATTTTGAAAACGTCGCACCAAAAGGGACTTGTTCTGGTGTAAACCCCGGTAAAGCTCTATTTTGTAATTGAGGCCCTCCCAAATGCAAAAATTGGTTTCCGGTTTCATCTGTTTGTCCAAATCTAGTTAAGGTTGTAAAGGGATGCCCTTTTCCGTCTCCTGCATGACAACTAATACAACTGGTAGATACAAAAACAGAACCTAAACCAGTTTCTCGGGTAAAAACTTCAGTAAAACCAGCATCTCCTTTCAAAAATCGAGCTGATTCTTCCGATGACAAACCCGCTACTGTTCCGTCCAAAACATCTTCATTTTCAGGCACAACTGTATACGATTCTTCACAGGAAACCATAAAAACAAATGAAAGCACTATTAAAAGTTTAAAATTTTTCATTTATGCAACTTAATTTTTAGACAAAACTAAAAATTAAATTAATGCAAAGCAAAAAATATAATTATATTTGTGACAATTAATTATTTAACCATGAGTAAATCGTTAGAAGAAGTTCACGAATCGGTTTCAACACAAAATAAAACCACTGTTTTCAGAAAAGTATTAGCCTTTTTTGGTCCTGCTTATTTGGTAAGTGTAGGGTATATGGATCCTGGAAATTGGGCAACCGATTTGGCCGGAGGGAGTCAGTTTGGTTATGCTTTGATTTGGGTGCTGTTAATGAGTAATATCATGGCCCTGTTGTTACAAAGTTTAAGTGCTAGATTAGGAATCGTTACACAAAGGGATTTAGCGCAAGCTTCACGTGAAACCTATTCCCCCTTCATCAATTACATATTGTACTTTTTAGCCGAAATTGCCATTGCGGCCTGTGATTTAGCTGAAGTATTAGGAATGGCTATCGGTTTGAACTTACTTTTCGATATTTCCCTTATTAATGGGGTGATTATTACCGTTTTAGATACTTTTTTATTACTATTCTTAATCAATAAAGGTATTCGAAAAATGGAAGCTTTCATCATAGCCTTAGTTGCCATCGTAGGATTTTCATTTGTATTTGAAATGATTTTTGCCCAGCCGGAAATGGGAAAAGTAATTACAGGACTAATTCCATCGTTACCAGGAGAAGGCGCTTTATATATTGCCATTGGAATTATTGGTGCTACGGTTATGCCACATAATTTATACCTGCACTCTTCATTGGTACAAACCCGAAAATTTGACCGAAGTAAAAAAGGAATATTACAGGCTTTGAAATATAACTTTATTGATTCGACCATTGCATTGAATCTTGCTTTTTTTGTGAATGCGGCCATATTAATTTTAGCGGCCGCTACATTTCACAAAGCAGGCATGTTTAATGTTGCCGAAATTCAGGATGCACACCAACTATTGGCCCCTATGTTGGGAACTAAATGGGCTCCTATATTGTTTGCAGTAGCCTTAATTGCTGCAGGACAAAGCTCAACAATAACAGGAACTCTCGCAGGACAGATTATTATGGAAGGCTATCTAAATTTACGAATTCAACCATGGGTTAGACGCATCATAACCCGCTTAATTGCCATAGTACCTGCCGTGATTGTAATTTCAATATTTGGCGAAAGCGTAACGGGAAAAATGCTAATTTTGAGTCAGGTGATTTTAAGTTTGCAATTGGGTTTTGCAATTATTCCCCTGATTCATTTTGTGAGTGACAAGTCTAAAATGAAAGGGTTTCACATCAGCAAAACCACTCAAATTGCGGCTTGGTTAATCGCATCTACCATCGTTTCATTAAATGCTAAATTAGTGTATTCAGAAATCGCAGGTTTATTAGAATCTTCCAAAAACCCTACTATTCTATGGTTCACAGTAGTCCCGCTGGCTGTAGGGTTCTTAATATTATTGTTATATATTGTTTTTAAACCTTTTCTTTCAAAACCAAAAACTAATATTTTAAACCACTCTCCTCACAACTTAAAATTACAATTTTCTCCAGCAGCGATATCCAACAAAAAGAACATTGCCGTTTTAGTAGATTTTTCAACTGCCGATGAAATTGCTATAAACAGTGCTTTCGAATTGGGAGGAAAAGAAGCAAAATACACCTTAATTCATGTGGTAGAAACCGTTGGCGCCATGATGTATGGCGATGACATTGAAGATTGTGAAACCACCATAGACGAAAAACTCTTGAAGGAATACAAAACCATGCTTTCCGAAAAAGAATTTAAAATAGAAACCATTTTAGGCTTTGGAAAACCAAATAAGGCGATCCCGAGAATCATCAACGAAAGTACTTTTGACATTCTCGTTATGGGAACCCATGGCCATAGCGGACTAAAAGACTTGCTTTTTGGAACTACGGTTGACAAATTACGCCACGCCATTTCGATTCCCTTGTTTATTGTAAAAATATAATAATGACCCATTCAGAAGAAAATTATTTAAAAGCCATATTTCATTTAACGACCGTTTTAGAAAATGAAATTAGCACCAATGCCATCGCAGAAAAAATGGAAACCAAAGCCTCTTCGGTGACAGATATGCTAAAAAAGTTAGCCGAAAAAAACTTGGTGCATTATAAAAAATATCAAGGGGTTTCGTTAACCGAGAAAGGGCTGCACTCGGCTAAAATGATTGTAAGAAAGCATCGCTTATGGGAAGTTTTTTTGGTAGAAAAATTAGCTTTTTCATGGGATGAAGTACACGACATTGCCGAACAACTGGAACATATAAAATCGGAACAATTGGTTAATAAATTAGACGCGTTTTTAAATTTTCCAACCGAAGATCCACATGGCGATCCTATACCGAATGCAGAAGGAAATATCGTAAAAATTGAAAAACAGCTACTTTCAGAACTCCAAGAAAAACAATCAGGAATATGTGTGGGAGTAAAAGATACCTCTGCTGAATTTTTACAATATCTAGACAAACAAGGCATTTCATTAGGTTCTAAAATTGAAATCAAATCCAGGGAAATTTTCGATTTGTCTTTAAAAATCAGCATTGACACTAAAGAAATGACGATATCCAATAAAATAGCAAGCAATCTTTTTGTACGAAAAGTCTAAAGATTGGCGTTATATTAGCTACCAATCAAAAAAACATCCTTATGAAAAATGTACTGTTTTTAATTGTGGCCACCTTATCGCTAACGGGTTGTTCGTGCCAAAAAGCAATAACAGAAATCAACCAAAAATTAGATAGTAAAAAGGGAAAAGAAATTATTTTCGTCAAGTTAATAAGCGATTCTCGTTGTCCTGAAAATGTGCAGTGTGTATGGGCTGGTGAGGTAACTTTTGAAGTGGCTGCTTATGAAAACGGGAAATTGACAGAACAAAAACAACTTACTTTAGGCACCAAAAATCAGCAAGAAATTACTGCATGGTTTGCCGAACATCTTCCTAAATCTAAAACCCCTTTAAAAGAAATTGCAGTTTTACCTTATCCCAGAAATGGGGTTGAAACCAAACAGGACGATTATTTTATTAAGTTAATTAGGCTTTAAAAATAGGCGCCCGCCCCAACCGTAGCATAATTATAATTTGGACTGGCTATTTTTAAATTTTCGTATCCTACTGAAAAAAAGAATTTCTTTTTGTGGTACTTCCCCTTTATTTCAAAAGAATTGACGGGCTGACTATTAATAGTACTCCACATCATTGAGGAATTCACACTTAGGTTCTTTAAAAGAAATGCATCCGCATTTAACCCAACATTAATTCCTGCTTTATTAACACCGCTACCTACGTAAGTTGCTCCCAAAAGAAATCCGAAATTAAATTTCTTAAATCTCAATCGGTCATATCCTAAATTAAATTGAAGCAAAGACAAATTAGAAGTAGTTGAAGTCCCATAGTATTTTTCAAATAAAACCCTGTAATCCAATTGGCCGTAAACAAATTGTGTCGTTCTAATTTTGGTTTTAAAATGGTTTCCATAAGAGGATCTAATTGATCCTAGGTTTTCAAATAAAAAATTATTTTCAAGATCAAATCGAATAATTTTACTATTTGTATCGCTATAATTACCTGAAGTATTATCACAATACGGATAAGGAGACAAAGGGTTTTGGAGGTGTTTTTCCCACTTATAATTTCCGATTACGCTATAATAACCCACATACAAAAAAGCCTCAACAAACAAATTAGAAAAAGGAGATTCCTCATCATGATTTGAACTTTGTGTCGTGCTGGTAGTTGTTGCAGAAGAACTCTTCTCATCTAGTTCTCTCTTTGATTTTTCTATTTTTTGAGAGTATCCAAGAAATGAAAAACAAATCAAAAATGAAGATAGCAGCATAACTCTATTGCTCATACAACAATGATTTTATAAAATTCTATTAACTACAACCACAACCCTTATCGCAATCTTTGTTCGATTTTTTCTTGCCAAAGAATTTTTGGTATAAAAAATATACAGCAATGGCTAATAATGAAAAGGCGATAATTTCTTGCATTACTTCAAAATTTGATATGCGATTAGAGCAGTTAAGTAGGCAAAACCGGACATGAAAATTAATTGAATCAAAGGCCAACGCCAAGAATTGGTTTCTTTTTTGGTAATGGCCAACGTACTCATACACTGCATTGCAAAAGCATAAAACAGCAATAACGAAACACCAGATGCAACATTAAAGAGTTTGTCTCCTGTAACTGGATTGATCTCTTCAGCCAGTTTTTGTTTGATCGTTGCTTCCTGATTTTCAGAATCTTCTATACTGTAAATGGTCGCTAAGGTTCCCACAAACACCTCACGTGCCGCAAAAGAAGACACGATGGCAATCCCAATTTTCCAATCATAACCCAAAGGGGTAATAACAGGTTCTATCGATTTTCCGATAATTCCGATATAGGAATTTTCTAGTTTATAAGTATTTACTTTCTTTTCAATTACAGAAGGATTCAATTTTGTATTAGAATCTGATAATTCTTTCATCACATTGGCTTCCGCATTTTTGAAATCGGATCCGGGTCCGTAGGAAGCCAAAAACCAAAGTACAATAGACAAGGCCATAATGATTTTACCTGCCCCAAAAACAAAGGATTTTGTTTTTTCAATCACATTAATCGCTACATTTTTAAACATGGGCAATTTGTAATTGGGCATTTCGATGACAAAATAAGATTTTGATTCTATTTTCAAGGTTTTATGCAATATCCAAGCTGAAAATAAGGCCATGGCAAAACCAATTAAATACATCAACATCAAGGCAAAACCTTGCATATTGAAGATATAGAAAATGCGTTTATTGGGCACAATCATTGAAATAATAATCGCATAAACCGGTAATCTAGCCGAACAGGTCGTAAATGGTGTTACTAAAATAGATATTAAACGTTCTTTCCAGTTTTCAATATTTCGGGTCGACATAATGGCCGGAATAGCACAAGCCGTTCCAGATATAAGCGGTACTACACTTTTTCCTGACAATCCAAATTTTCGCATCGATTTGTCCATCAAAAAAACCACACGGCTCATATAGCCACTTTCTTCCAAAATAGAAATAAACAAAAACAAAAAGGCAATTTGCGGGATGAAGATAATGATTCCGCCCAACCCGGGAATGATTCCTTGGGTTATCAAATCGGTTAAAATTCCATTGGGTAATACCGAAGCTGTCCAGGCAGATAATGAGGCAAAACTACTGTCTATAAATTCCATCGGAACGCTGGCCCAATCAAAAATAGATTGAAAAATAACCATCAGTACGAACAAGAAAATAACGTAGCCAAAAAATTTGTGCATTAAAACACGGTCAAACTTACTTCTTAAATCTTTAGCGGTAGCCAAATCTATAGTTTGCCCCACTTTTAGTGTATCGTTGATAAACTGGTACCTTTTTATAGTCTCCTTGTGCTGTAATCTTTTGAGTTGATCTTTTGACTTGGTAAACGAAGGATTGGGTAATTCTTTTCGGTCTAAATTGACAAAATTGACATCCTGAGTAATAACCAGCCATAATTTGTATAACGACTGATTGGGAAAAGCGCGACGCAGATTTCCGAAATATTCGACATCAATTTCTGAGGCATTCAAACACGGTTCAGTAGGGATGTTTCGGTAATTAATAATTAGATTTTTCAGTTCATCAATTCCTTCTCCCTTTCGTGAACTGGTTAAGGCTATTTTAGTTTTTAACGCTTTTTCCAGATACGGTATGTCTAATGAAATCCCTTTATACGACATTCTATCGGCCATATTGATAACCAAAATAGTCGGTATTTCTAAGTCTTTGATTTGCGTAAAAAGCAGTAAATTTCTTTTAAGATTTTCGACTTCTGTGACCACAATAGCAACATCTGGATAGTCTTTATCGTTCTTGTTGAGTAACAATTCGATCACTACGTTTTCGTCCAGCGAACTCGCGTTTAAACTATACGTTCCTGGCAAATCTAAAATAGTCGCTTTTAAGTTGGAAGCCAGTTTGCAAACCCCTACTTTTTTTTCTACAGTAATCCCAGGATAATTTCCCACCTGTTGATTTAATCCTGTTAGTTGGTTAAAAACAGATGTTTTCCCCGTATTAGGATTTCCAATAAGTGCAATGTTTATGTTCCCAACTTTCATTATTGCTCAGAGTTAGGAATGGTGACAATAATATTACGAGCGGTTTCTACCCGAACTGCCAAATGCGAATCGTTTACAATCAAATATAACGGATCTCCAAAAGGAGCAACTTGTAACAATTGCACTTCATTTCCCGGCAAACAACCCATCTCGAGTAATTTTAGAGGAACTTTGTCAATATCAAAATCTTCTATGATTCCTTTTTGACCAATTTGCAATTGCGTAATATTGAGTACCACTTGTTTTATTTAGATTGAATTAAGATTACAAAAGTAAGAATTAAAATCCTTCTAAATATGATATTTGTTAGTTTTAGAGATTAAAATTAAAAAAACCAACCCGCTACGAAAATTGCGGCTATCACACAGATTAAATCTACCAGCAACATGGTACTTAAAGTATAACGTGTGTTTTTAATATTAACCGAACCAAAATATACGGCAATTACATAAAAAGTAGTTTCGGCACTGCATTGAAAAATACAGGTGAGTCGTCCGGTAAAAGAATCTGGGCCAAAGTTACGCATGGCATCAATCATAAAACCTCTTGAACCACCAGAACTGAATGGGCGTAGCATCGCCACAGGCAAGGCATCTGTTATTTCTTTGGCTACACCAATATTAGAAAATGCAAAGGAAATTCCGTTACTGATGATTTCAAACAAGCCGCTATTTCTGAAAAGGGAAATGGCCACCAACATTCCCATCACATAAGGAAATATTTTCACCCCTGTATTCAATCCGTTTTTCGCGCCCTCTACAAACGTATCGAATATGGTTGTGTCGTGCTCTGTGAACTTTTTCTCGTGAATAAATGCGAAGATTAACGTAAATGCAATAATACCAATCAACATTAATCCCGAAAGGTTTCCGGTAAAATAATTTTTACCAATTAAATCCAAACTGTTGATATAAAAAAGCAACCCTACAATTCCACCAATAACTCCCATCAAAGCAGCTAGTAATCCGGCGCTTTTAAAATTGACTTTTTGACGAATACCAACGATTAAAAAAGCAGCAATCGTTCCTATAAAAGAAGTGATGACACACGGCAGCATTACATCGGCTGGGTTGGCTGCGTTTTCGGCCGCACGATACCCAATAATAGAAGTTGGAATTAAGGTTAACCCCGCAGCGTGCAAACACATGAACATGATTTGCGCATCGCTTGCCTTGTCTTTTTCGGGATTGATTTCTTGTAAACTTTGCATGGCTTTCAGTCCGAAAGGCGTTGCTGCCGAATCTAATCCAAGAAAATTGGCTGCAAAATTCAACGTCATATACGAAATAGACTCATGGTTTTTTGGAACTGTGGGAAAGACTTTAGTAAACATTGGACTTAATTTTTTAGCTAATTTTTCGGAAGCTCCTGAAATAATCAGCAACTCCATGATACCACAGAAAAAGGCCAAATAAGCAATTAGCGGAATAATCAAATCCAACAAGCTGTTTTTACAAGTAGGTAATAATCCGTCTGATTTTTGAATGCCGCTGTAAATTTTTACAGTCTTGTTTTTATACACATACGTCGTATCGCTATTTAAAGTGTCTTTATTGACTATCATAGTCATTTCGGGCGCTTTTTCGATACTGTCTTTGACAAATTTCGGAATTTCATTCAGGTATTTTTCTGAAACCAAAATAGGATCGTCTTTTTTACCATTTAACACATAATCGATGGCGTAGTTATTCCCTGAAAAAAGGGCTACTACGATAAATAAAATGGAGGAAATAAATATAACGAGCCAAAATCTGCTTAAAACCATAAAAGTATTTTTTGTAAAAGTAAAAGTATTGGTGCAATATTTTTAGTTAAGATTTATAAAATATTTAAAAACTATCAACAATATTGTTATATTCGCGAATATTTAAAAAAATTAACAATAATTTAAACTATATGAAAAGAAAACTATCTTTAAGTATACTTTCTTTAATATTCACAACCGTTTTTCATGCACAAACCACAGAAGATGCAGCTAAAATTGTCAAAGAATATGATTTAAATAAAATTAAATCAAAAGAAGTAGAGGCCAAGAAAAAACAAGAAGACCGTAAAAAAAGAGCCCAACAAGTTGCCAAGGCTAAAGGATGGGCACTAGGAAAGGTTAGAAAAGAAGGAGGATATGAAGAATTAGTAGGACTTACTCCTGATGGTTTTCCACTTTATTTTTCAACACACAATGTAGATGCGGCAAAATCAACCCGTGCCAACTATCTAAATACGGGAGGTGGACTTGGATTGACTTTAGACGGACAAGGGATGATACCGCGTGAATGGGATGGTGGTACGGTAAGAAGAACTCATAGTGGCTTTGGAGGAAGAATAACCACAGTGGATGATCCTTCCGGAACAACATATGCTGATCATGCAACTCACGTAGCAGGCACATTAATTGCATTACCTTGGGGTGTTTCTTCTGCCGGTATTAAAGGAATGGCATCAAAAGCTACCGCTAGAACCTTTAACTGGACAAATGACGAATCGGAAGCTTTATCGGAGGTTCAGCTAGGAATGTTACTATCGAATCACTCTTATGGAGTGCCAATAACCAATCAAACAACTGGTACCTCTTTGCCAGCGTGGTACATTGGAGCCTATGTAGATGACTCTAAGGCTTGGGATGAAATTGCTTATTTATCACCTTATTATTTACCCGTGTTTTCAGCTGGAAATGATGGTACAAATAATAATAATGCAAGCCCAATAGCGGCCGGGTATGATAAATTAGTTGGAAATAAAGTTGCTAAAAACGTTTTAACTATTGCAAATGCTGGCGATGCAACTATAAATGCTGATGGCTCTTTAGGAAGTGTTGCAATAAGTTCAAGTAGTAGTCAAGGTCCTTCAGACGACAGACGTATAAAACCGGATATTGCTGGAAACGGAGTAGGCTTGACATCAACATCTACAACTACAACAAATTCAAATACTTTTACCGAATCTATGACCGGTACCTCAATGGCAGCACCCAATGTAACCGGAACCTTAACCCTTTTACAACAACATTATAAAAACATTCACGGTCATTTCATGAAGGCATCCATGCTAAAAGGATTGGCGTGTCATACCGCAGATGATGCAGGTGCTGTGGGTCCCGATGCAAAATTTGGATGGGGGTTATTAAATGCTAAAAAAGCCGCAGAAACAATAACCGGTGATGGATTATCCTCTTGGATTTCGGAGGTTACTTTAAATCAAGGGGAAACTTTTACTATGACTGTAAAAGCAGTAGGTGGAGCTGCTAATCCATTAATTGGTTCAGCAACTTGGACTGATGTCCCAGGAACTCCCAACGATGGGACGCATGGAAACAATTATAATGTACCCGCTTTGGTCAATGATTTAGATATTAGAATAACCAGAGCGACATCAACTTTTTATCCATGGAAATTAGATCCAAATCCTGTTAATCTAGCAACTAGAACAGGAGATAACAATGTGGATAATGTTGAAGTAATCAAAGTTGACGCACCAACTGCGGGTGATTACGTAATTACAGTAACCCACAAAGGTACATTAGTAGGAGGTAGTCAAAAATTTGCTTTAGTGATTACAGGTATTACTTCCCCTTTTTCAATTGAATCTTCTTCAGATGATTTGACGGTGTGTAACACTCAAAATGCGGTTTATACCTTTAACTATAAACAATCGGGAGCTGGAACCACAACTTTTACAGCCACAGGATTACCATCAGGGGCTACTGCTACATTTACACCTGCTAGTTTAAATGCTAACGGAACAGTTACCATGACAGTTTCAAATCTAAATGCTACTCCAGCGGGATTATACAATGTTGGGATTAGAGGAAACAATGGCACAGAAACAGAAACGAGAAACAAGTTGTTAAAAGTTTTTTCAAGCACTATTGCTCCAACTGTTCAAAATTTGCCAGCCAACAATGCTACTGCAGAACCGACCACTTTAAATTTAAAATGGAATAAAGATTCTAATATTGAAAGTTATAATTTACAAATTTCAACTTCAAATACATTTGCTACCACTCTTGTTAATGTAAACACCACTGAAGGCGAATATGTGGCAACAGGACTAGCAGAAGAAACACAATATTTTTGGAGAGTAATTCCTTCTAATCGTTGTGCTACTGGTACCAAAAATGGAAATGAAACCTTAGCAGTAACACGAACTTTTACCACCGGAAAATATACTTGTGGAGCCAATAATTATTCAGCAACAGATTTTACTAATGCCCACATTGGGGATACTGTAGATAGTTTTGCAAGCGTACCTGTTATAGTACCAGATGATATTAAAATTGGTGATTTGAATGTAGTTTTAGATATTACCCATACCTGGATTGGGGATATGATCATTACATTAACAGGTCCAGCAGCCATTGGCAGCCCTGAAATCCTATTATTAAACCAACCTTGTGCTGGTTCTAATGCTACCTATCCAAACATTCAGGCGACACTTGATGATTCAGGTGTGGTTCATGGTTGTTCTGCAACTGCACCAGTTGTATCGGGTACTATAAAACCATTTGAAAGTTTATATAATTTAAATGGGTTAAGTGCACAAGGAACTTGGACTTTAAACATTCATGATGTTGGACCTGGTGATGCTGGTGATGTAAATGTATTTGCTTTAAATTTCTGTAAAGTAGATCTAGCAACTTTAGGCACTAATGATAATACCTTTAACAAATTGACCATATATCCAAATCCAACAAAAGGATTGTTAAATGTTAATTTGAATGCACTTTTAGAAGGGGAAACTCTATATACCATCTATGACATTCAAGGTAGAAAGATTATGCAAAAATCATCTAACAATATGAATGAAACTTTGAATATCGAAAATTTCACCAAAGGAGTTTATATGCTTTCTATTGAAAATGGAAACAATAAAACAACCAAGAAAATTGTATTAAACAAGTAATGTTTAGTACACATATTAATAAAAAATGTCCCGCGAAAACCGGGACATTTTTTTATTTACACATGAATGATTTCTTCTTGAATCAGTAAGTCTTCTCTTCGCAAACGCAGCAAAATTTGAGCGACTGCAATCACATCTTTTTCACAATACGTAATAATTCGGTCTATGTTTTTTTCTTCATAATAGACTTTTGCGACTTCACTACCGTCGATATCATCTTTTGGGGACGGAATCCCTAACACATTGGTTAGTAATTTTAAAGACGTGTAATGTTTGTAATCGCCAAATTTCCACAATTCTAAGGTATCCAAATGAGGTACTTCCCATGGTTTTTTTCCAAAAAGATTTAGTTTTTGCGGAATTTGAATGCCATTAATGATCATGCGTCTTGCAATAAACGGAAAATCAAATTCTTTGGCATTATGGCCACACAAAACATGTTGCGGCTGACCAAAATGATGGTCTAATAAATTAGAAAAATCTTTCAGAATTTTAGTTTCATCGCCAAAAAAAGAAGTCACTCTAAAATGTCGGACATCG
>Ga0114982_1000932_pt1 | contig 15272 bp, 6 predicted proteins | sample Shrwel_input2_FT_FD_87183 | JGI IMG/M metagenome (GOLD analysis project Ga0114982, IMG submission 87183) | Subsurface microbial communities from deep shales in Ohio, USA - Utica-3 well 1 S input2 FT | ecosystem: Environmental > Aquatic > Deep subsurface > Shale gas/oil reservoir > Produced... | reverse complement strand
CGTTTAGGCAAGCCCATTGGGGTACGGATACCCTTTGCCAAACTCGCCGTCCTTTGCTACATCCGTGCCTCGTCCATGGCCAACCAGGGCATCAACCAATCCCAGAAGCAGGTGCAGGGCCTCGTGCTCACGCCCCAGCTTCGCCAGTCCCTGCGCATCCTGCAGGTACCGGCCGCGGAATTGTTGCGGGAGATCGGCGAGGAGATGGCCGCGAACCCCCTGCTCGAGGAAGTCGAGCCGACCTCCCCCGAGCGCCTGGACGCGCCCGCCCCCGGCGACGACGCCGAGGAGGAAGGGCCGCGGGAGCTCGCCTTGGGCGACGACGATTTCGACGCCCTCAAGCGGATGAAGGAGGACTGGGACGAGAGCTACTACGAGGAGATCCGCTCCCAGGGCTACACGCAGGAGGATGAGGAACGGCGTCGGCACCTCATGGAGTCCGCCACCGGCGAAGCCTCCTTGGCCGAACACCTGGCCGAGCAGGCGCGTACGGCGTCGGACGACGCCGGCGTGCAGGAGGCCCTCCGGCTCCTGATCGACGCGCTGGACGAGCGCGGCTTCCTCGAGGAGGATCTTTCGTCGCTCGCGCTGCGTTCCGGCCAGCCCTACGAGGCCGTCGTGACCGCGCACACCCTGCTGCTGGGCTTCGACCCGCCCGGCATCGGCGCCCGCGACCTCCGCGAGTGCTTCCTGGCGCAGCTCCGCCAACGCGGCCGTGGCCTCTCCACGGCCGCCCGGCTGGTCGGCGATTGCTGGGAGCCCATGATGGGCCGGCGGCTCGAGGAATGCGCCCGCCTGCTCGACCTGGAGATGGAGGGCGTCCGCGAAGGTTTGGCGGAGCTCGCCAAGCTCGAGACCGTCCCGGCCCGGCGCTTCGCCCGCGACGACAACCGCGCGGTCACCCCCGACGCCACGGTCGAGCTGGACGACGCGGGGAAATGGAAGGTCGTCATGGACGACCGCCACGTCCCGAAGCTGCGCCTGGTGCCGGCCTACAAGGACATGCTCGCCGGCCACGCGCTCGGCGAGAAGGAGCGGACCTACATCCTCGAGCGCATGCGTCAGGGCAAGTTCCTGATCGGCGCGATCGAGGAGCGCCAGCGCACCATCGAGCGCCTGGCCCACATCATCGTCGACCGCCAGGCCGATTTCTTCGAGCACGGTCCGGCGCGCCTCAAGCCGCTCACCATGACGGACGTCGCCAAGGAGATGGGCGTCCACGAGACCACCATCGGCCGCGCCGCCGCCAACAAGTGGATGCTCACGCCCCACGGCCTCAAGGAATTCCGCTGGTTCTTCACCTCCGGCGTCGCGACCAGCGACGGCGGGACGGTCGCGCAGGAAGGCGTCCAGGAGATGATCGCCGACATCCTGGCGCGCGAGAACCCCGCGGCCCCGTTGGCGGATGAGGCGATCACGGCGGAGCTGCGCAAGCGGGGCGTGCAGATCGCCCGCCGTACGGTGGCGAAGTACCGCGAGGCGCTGGGGCAGCCGTCCGCGCACATGCGCCGGCAGCGGCTCTGAGCCTCAGCCCAGGCGGCCGAGCACCGACGCCCAGCCGAAATTGGCCAGGTCGCGGAAGAGGAACTGCACGCCGACCGTGCGGCCATCCGCGCGGCGCGCGGGCGCGGCGATCGCCGGCAGCCCGGCGAGCGAGCCCGGGGCGTTGAGCGCCAGCAGGCGGGCGCGGTGCGCGTCGTCGCAGGCGGCCTTGCCCACCGCGGGGCCGGCGGTGGCGGGCAGGGCGATGAAGTGGTGGCGGTTGAACAGGGCCTCGAAGGCCTCGCTCACCCGTTGGCGCACCGCGGCGGCGGCCTTCAGCTCCTCCGGCGTCCGCCGGCGGCCGGCGTCGAGGCGGGCCCAGACCACCGGGTCGTAATCCGCGCGGCGCAGGTCCAGCCAGGCCGCGTGGACGCGCGAGGCGGCGTAGCCGCCCAGCACCGGGTAGGCGGTCGCCGCGCCTTGGCAGGCCAGCCGCAGGAGTTCGGCCGAGGCGGCGTTCTCCTGCGCACCCGCCCGCAGGGCCAGGTCGCGCATCGGCTTCAGGTCGGCGGCCGCCAGCCCGAGGCCCAGGTCGCCGGCCCAGAGGCCGGCCCCCGCGGGCGGAGCTTCGCCGAGCACGGCGGCGGAGACCTGCGCGAGGTCCTTGGCCGAGCCGGCGATCCAGCCGGGCGTGTCGTAGCCGGGCGAAAGCGGGAAGAGGTCGCCGACCGGCAGGATGTCCGGCGACAACCGCAAGCCCCAGACCCCGCAGTAGCCGCACGGTACGCGGATCGAGCCGGCGGTGTCCGTGGCCAGCGCGAACGGCACCAACCCGCGGGCGACGGCGAAGGCCGAGCCGGAGGAGGAGCCGCCCGCCAGCGCGTCGGGGTCGGTCGGGTGGGGGCAATCGCCGAAGTGCGGGTTCTCGCCGGTCAGCCCGAAGGCGAACTCGTTGAGCTGGGTGCGTCCGCATTCGATGGCGCCCGCGTCCTGCTCGAACGCGTCGGGCAAGGTCGAGCTCCGGCTGGCCGGGCCGATGACCTCGGGGAGGAACGTCGACCCGGCGAAGGTCGGTTGGCCTTCCCGGAAATACAGGTCCTTGGTCAGGAACGGGACGCCCCCCAGCGCGTCGTCGCGCCGCGGCCAGGCTTGCTCGAACCGACGCGTCAGCTCGGGCACGCTCGGCAACGCGCAGAGGGCCGCGCGCTGCTCGCGCGGGGCGATGCCCGCCAACTTCAGCAGGAAGGCCTCCGCGGCCATCCGCGGCCCGCGGGTGAGGGTGAACTCCCGCCAATCCTCGATGGAGACGGGGACGACGCTCACAGCTCCAGCGGGACGCCCGGTTCCGGGTCGTGGACGCGCGTCGCGGGCATCCGCTTGGCCAACGTCTCCTTCATCCAGGCGCGGGCGGGCGGGTCGCCGTGGGTGAGCACGATGTCCTTCGGCGCGAGGTCGCACGCGAATTCCACCAACTCATCGCGGTCGGCGTGGCCGCTGAGGTGGAAGCGCTCGACCTCGGCGCGCAGGGTCGAGACATGGTCGAGGCCCTTGAACTTGAATTCGCCGCCCGGCGCCATGCCGATCAGCTCGCCCCCCGGCGTTTCCGGGTCGCAATAGCCCACGAAGAACACCGCGTTCTCCTCGTCGTCGAGGATGTTGGCGGCGATGCGCCAGGCGGGCGTCTTCTCGACGAGCATGCCGCTCGAGAGCAGGTAGATGCCCTGGGCGGGCAGGTTCTTGCCGGGTTGGACGTAGCGGCGCGAGAGCGGCTGCACGCCGAGGTCGCGCAGGACCTGACGGCTGAACTTCACCTGCTTCGTCTTCTTGCTGGCCGCGTCGAGGTAGTCGCACAGGTCCATGCCGAGGCCCGAGCAGTAGATCGGCACGTCGACCAGCTCGCCCGCGTCGGCGGCATCCTGGAGGAGCAGCAGGATCTCCTGCATGCGCCCGAAGGCGAAGGCCGGCAGCAGCACGTCGCCGCCGCGGTCGGCCACGCGGTTGATGGCGTTGATCAGGCGATCCTCCTCCTTCTTGCGCGTGACGTGCGGCAGCGTGGGCGTGGCGCCGCGCGTGCACTCCATCACGAGGGTGTCGACCGGGGTCCGCGGGAAGGCCGCGCCGGCCACGGTGCGCTGGGCCTGGAAGTGCACGTCGCCCGTGAAGAAGTGCTTCCGCTTGCGGTGCTCGACGAGCACGCCGACCGCGCCGGCCACGTGGCCCGCGAGGTGGAAGGTGAGGGCGACCTCCTCGCCGCCGCGGCCGATGACGCGCGGGTTGGCGAGCGGGACAGCGGCGAGGGCGTGCTCGACGCGTTCGACGTCCTGTTCGACGTAGAGCGGGTAGTCCGCGTTGCCGGTCTCCTCGCGCTGGCGCTTCATCACCTGGATCGAATTGGAGAGCAGGCGGCGGACGAAGAGGGTCGTGGCGGCCGAGGCGTAGACCCGCGCGCCCGGGTGCTGCCGGACGAGCAAGGGCAGGGAACCGAGGTGGTCGAGGTGGCAGTGCGTGAGGATGACCCCGTCGACGCCGCCTTGGATCTTGTCCAGCCGCGGCAGGGCTTGGCGCCCGTCGAGCTTGGGGTGGAGGCCGCAGTCGACGACGAGCCGCACGCCGCCGAATTCGGCGAGCATGCAGTTGGCGCCGATTTCGCGGCCGGAGTTGAGGTCGGTAAGTCGCATCAGGAAAGGTCGGGGGGCGGGGTCATCGCGAAGGCGGGGATCCGGACGAAGACGCGCCGGCCATCCGCCGTGGTCCCATGGAACGCCCCTTCCGCGCTCAACGCGGCGCCCGTGAGGTGGTAGCTGTTGTAGGAGAAGCTGCCGCCCGGCGGGAGGGAGGGGGTCTCGCCGACGATGCCATCGCCTTCGATGACCTCCACCGAGCCATCGGCGGCGCGGAGCACCCATTTCCGGCCGAGGAGCCGGACCGTCTCCTGCGAGACGTTGGTGATCGTCAGGAAATAGACGAAGGCATGGGGGGTCTCCGGCGGGAAGTTGGCATCCCGATGGTGGACGACCTTGTCGACGACGACCCGGAGGCCTGGGAGTTCCTGTCCAGTGGCTTGCACGTCCCTTCAACAAAGGGGGGTCGCCCGCCTTAAGGAAGCCATAAATCCCTCGGACGGCGGTTTTCGGGGGGCTTCCCGCCTTGCGCCTCGCCTTTGAGCCCGTTTGATGGGTGGGGATGGCGTCATCCCCTTCCCACCGGACTATGCTCGGGCGTATCCCCGGCAAGTGGAAGGTCGTCTTCGTCTACCTCGTCCTGCTGCTGTTCTCGGCGAAGTTCCCCTTCTTCAGCTCCATCGAGCGTTTCGCCCCCGGTACCCCGGTCGAGGTGCCCGCGTTCGACCTCGTCGGCGATCAGGTGGTGCGGACGGAGCGCAAGGTGCCGATCCGGGCCCACCTGCATGGCGTCGACGGTCTGCGGACCGAGGAAGCCCAGGTCGGCCCCCTCCCGCGTTTCCGTCCGTCCGTGGTGGTCTACCTGCACCGCATCCCCTGGGACGACCAGGGGAGCCGGCTCTGCGCGGCGCTCGCGCAGGACCCGCGGGTCTCGGTCATCGAGGCCTTCTTGCCCGGCTTCCATACTTCCTCCGGCGATGTGCCCAGCCACTCGATGGAGACGAACGCCGCGGTGGTCGCCGCCCTCGTCGAGCACTACGGGATCAAGGAGTATCATGTCGTCGGCCAAGGCCTGGGCGGCGTGGCGGCCCTGGAGATGGCCCGGGCCCATCCCGAACGCGTGCGTTCGCTCAGCCTGGTCTCCGCGCCCGGCGCCCAGGAGTTCGAGATGATGGGCAACCCGCTCGTCAACAAGCTCGTCTACGGGTTCCATGGCGCCTTCTTCTGGGGCGTCTCGCGCCTGACGCCGAACTTCGGGGCGGCCGACCTCCTGCCGTGGGACCGGGATTACGCCAAGACCGTCTTCGACACCGACCTGACGGACTCCAAGAAGATCCTGCGCGAATGGCGCAAGCCCCTCTTCCTGCTGCACGGCGAGGATGATTGGGTGACGGCGGTGGACGCCGCGCGCTACACCGCGCAGCTCGTGCCGCACGCCAAGCTCGAGGTCCTCCCCGGCGGGCGCGACGCCATCTTCGCGGATGTCGACGCGGGCGCGGCCAAGCTCAACGCCTTCCTCCTCGGCGCCGAGCGGCGCCTCGACGCGCCGACCTTGGCGCCCGCGTCCGACCCGCCCGTGCCCACCGCCCAAGGCGCGCGCTACTGGATCCTGATGCTCATCATCGTGCTCTGCTGCCTGGTGGCGGAGGACCCGACCTGCCTGGCGACGGGCCTGCTGGTCGGCATGGGGCTGATCGACTTCTGGTCGGGCGCCATGGCCTGCACGGTCAGCATCTTCATCGGGGACGTCGCGCTCTATTCGGTCGGCCGGTTCTTCGGCAAGCAGGCCCTGACCCGCGCGCCGCTCAAGTGGCTGCTGAAGCCGCACCAGCTCGACCAGTGGGCGGGCTGGTTCTCGACGCCGCGCGGGATGTTCGTGGTGGTCAGTTCGCGCTTCGTCCCGGCCAGCCGCGTGCCGACCTTCATCACGGCCGGCATCCTCCGGCTCAGCCCCCTGCGGTTGGGCATGCTGCTCTTCCTGGCCGCGCTGGTCTGGACCCCGGTCCTGATGCTCATCGGCCTCCGCTGGGGCCCGGTCATCATCGAGAAGCTCAACGAGTACCACCGCATCGCCGGCTGGATCGTGGTCGGGATGTTGCTGCTGCTCTATTTCTCGACGCACTGGTTGCTGCCGGCCCTGACCTGGCGCGGCCGTCGCCAGCTCGTGATGAAGGTCCGCAACCTGTTGCAGCCGTCCCTGTGGCCGGCGGCGGTCCTGTACCTGCCCGTGCGGCTGGCGGTCCTCTACCACAGCATCCGTTGCCGGAGCCTCACCGCCTTCGCGTCGGCCAACCCGGCCTTCGGCCGCATCGGCGGCTTCATCGGCGACGCCAAGTCCCTGCTGCTGCGTCCGTTCCAACGGGACTCCCGCTGCTGCCCGACCTTGGCGCTCGCGCAGGAGGACCAGGTCGAGGAACGGCTCAAGGAAGCCCACGCCTTCGCGGCCTGCCATGGCTTCCCGCTGGTCTTCAAGCCCGAGGTCGCCGAGGACGGCGCCGGCCTGCGTTTCGTGCGCGACGCGGCCCACCTGGAGCGCCTCGTGGTCGGCGCCAAGGAGGATTTCCTGCTGCAGAAGTTCATCCCCGGGCTCGAGTTCGAGGTCGTCTGGCGACGCAACCCCGGCAAGGACGACGGGCGGATCATGGCGATCGTCCAGAAGCAGGATGTCGTCGTGCGCGGCGACGGCGAGCAGACCTTGGAGGAGCTGATCTGGCTGGACGAAGTCGCGGTCTCGCGGGGCGAGCTCTACCAGCGGTGCCACTCCCGCGAACTGAACGACGTCGTGCCCGCCGGCCAGCTCGTCACGCTGAACCTCAGCGGCAGCTACGGCCACGGCGCCCGTTGCATCCACCGTCATGACCTCAACACGGCCGAGCTCACCGCGGCGGTGACCGCCTTCGCCAAGCGCTTCCCCGGGCTGCATTTCGCCCGATTCGACCTGCGGGCGAGTAGCGAGGCCGAGTTCAAGGCCGGTCGTTTCGTCAGCACGGAGGTCGGCGGCTGCTGCCACGTCTCCAGCCTGGTGCGCGATGGCTCGCTGCGCTTCAGCCGATCCTACGCCGCGGTGTGGCACCAGCTGAAGGCCTGCGTCGAAGCCGGTCGCTATAACCTCAATCAGAACGTCCGCCCGGTGCCGCTCGAGGAGCTGATGGCCCGCTGGAGCCAGGCCCGCGGTCGCGCGGACGAGTACGCGGTGAGCGAGGAGTAGGCCCGCGCGGGTTGGGCGGTCGGGGCCGGTGAGGTTTATTACCTAGGGTATGTCGGCGCTTGCGACCACGTCGCGTGGGCGTGTTTTCGGCGCGCATGCGTCCGCTGCTCCGCCTCCTGTTCGGCCTGTGTCCCACCTTGGCCCCGGCGGTCGTGCTGACCTGGGACACGTCCGCCCAACCGGGCTTCCAGCCGGGCCCGGGGGCGTGGAACGACCTGCTGGCTTGGTCGAGCGATGGGGTGGGACGCACCGCATGGGTCGGCGGCGCGGACGCGGTGTTCCGCGGGTCGGCGCTGGGCGGGACGGATGCGATCACGCTGGGCTTGCCCGTCGAGGTCGGCGATCTGACCTTCGGCGGGACCGCGGGGGAAGTCACGCGGGGCGCTTGGTTACTCACTGGGATGGGCCTGACCTTGGGGCGTGCCTCCCGTTGGGACATCGGGGCGGGTTCGAGCGTGCAGCTGCTGGCGCCGGTCTTCGGGGTGGAACGCTGGACCAAGGCGGGCGAGGGCGATTTGTGGTTGGCGGGCGAGAGCCTGCATCGCGGCGGACTCACCGTGGAGAGCGGTGGCCTCGTCCTTCGGCATGCCCTCGGCGCGGGTTACGGCCCGGTGGACATGGCCGGCGGTCGGCTCAGCCTCGAGACGGGCGGCATCCTCTACAACCTGTTGGTGCTCTCCGGAGCCCGCGTCGAGGTGCACGCCGACCGGGTGGATGCGCAGGCGGCGCCGTTGGGCACGACTTGGGCGGGCGTGGTCAGCGGAACCGGCATGCTCGTGAAGACCGGGCGGGGTGAGCTGCGGTTGGCCGGAGCCAATACTTTCAGCGGCGGCCTGACGATCGCGGGCGGGATGGTCGCGGTGAGCCAAGGCACCGGTCTCGGCCGTGGGCCGGTGCGACTTGAAGGCGGCGGGGTGAGCCTGATCAGCAACGTCACGGTGACGAATGCCATTGAAGTGGTGGCGTCGGCTTCCCGTCTCTCGAGCAGCCTGAACGCGCAATCGCAACCTTTCCGGGCGACGTTGGCGGGCCCGGTCAGCGGCGTCGGCAGCGTGGTCAAGGTCGGGGCCGGTACGCTATGGACGACCGGTTCCTGGGCGCCGCAGGGCGGGACGGTGGTGCAGGAAGGCGGGTTGATGGCGAATGGCCAGATAGAGGGCGCGGTCCGGGTCGAAGGCGGTGTCCTCGGGGGGTGGGGGCGCGCAGGTGCGGTGGTCGTCGCCGCCGGCGGGGTCTTGGCGCCCGGCGATGGCTCCGGAGCGTTGACGATGAGTAGCCTGCGCGTGGAGGCAGGCGCCCGGTTGGTTTGCGCGGTGGAGCGGGCGGACCTCGGGCCAGGCAGTGGTCATGCTTTCGGGCTGGTGGAGGGTCGGTTGGACTTGGCGGCGCTCGGGCCGACCGCCCGGGCCCGTTGGGTGCTGGGCGGCAAACTGGAGAGGTTCGACCTCACCCGCGATCAAAGCTTCGTGCTTTGGCGTTATGGCGAGTTGAGCTTGGCGCCGGGCATCGCGCTGCCCGATTGCTTCGAGTTGGATGCGTCCGCTTGGCGTGCGGCGTTGGGGGAGGACTTCGATGCCTCGTGGCTTGGCTTGTCGCACGACGCCCTCTCCAAGACGGTGTCGTTGGTTTATGCGAGTCCCGTGCCCGAGCCAAGTGGCTATGGCCTCACGCTGGCGGGCGGGGCGGGTCTTTGGGCTTTCATCCGACGGGTTCGCAGGCGCTGGGCGGTGGGCGGACGGGTGACTGGGTGATTCGCCTCACGCGCAATTAGTAATGATAGCCCAGAAAGCGTGATACGACTTTTCAGATGCGTTTTGCGCCCTAGCCGTGTGGGCCGAAATCCTATGCGCACCCATCGTCTCGCCCTCCGCAAGTTCCTGCTTTGTGCCGCCTGCCTGACGTCCGCTGTGTTGCCGGCGGCGACCGTCACGTGGGACACTTCCACGACGGCCGGTTTCCAGTCGGGTAATGGTACCTGGGGGACGAACGCCTTCTGGTCGGCCGATGGGACGACGCTCCTGCCTTGGGTCGCGGGTGATGTCGCGGTTTTTCAGGGGGAATCAGTTGCGGTCACGAACGCCATCACGGTTGGTTCGGTTCAGAACATTTCTGGGATCTCCTTCGGTTCTACGACGACTTCGGGTAACTGGATAATTTCCGGAAGCACGTTGAACTTGAGCGCAGCCGCGACTTTTACGGTCAATGCCAGCTCAACGTCGTCGATCGGCAATGTCATCTCCGGTGGCTTTGGGTTGACCAAGGCGGGTGAGGGAGTCCTGACTCTTGGCGGCCTGAATACCTATATGGGTGCGACAGCGGTCTCGGCCGGAACGTTGACTTTGGCGACCGGTGCATCGATGAGCTCGGCGTCCCTGTCCGTGGCGGCCGGAGCAAACCTCATCCTTAACTCCAACGCCACGACCTCAGCTTTGACTGGCTCTGGTAATGTGACGATTGGGAATGGCGCCACCCTGACGCTTAACACGACTTCGGGAAATCCGCAGTTCCAAGGCGTTTTCGCCGGATCAGGCAGCTTGGTCAAGTCGGGCGCAGGGGAGGTTTACTTGACGGGTGACAACAGTGGATTCACCGGTGCTGTCACCGTCAACGGTGGGATGATTTCTACCCAGAATGCGGTCAGCAGCCTGGGGTCGGGCGATGTCACGGTCACCGCAAATGCGACGATAGGCACCTTTGCGGCGATGCCGGTAGGCCGGTTGAACAATAAACTGAATGTAGTAGCCGGGACGCTGACCCTTGGGCGCACTGGACGAACAATCCTGGGTAACGATGTCATCGCCAGCGGCTCTGGTAGCATCGTTATCGGCGGTGGTGGGGTTGCGGTGATCGAAAAGGACATACGAAACACCGGCACTGGTACTCTTAGCGTGGCCTCTGGTAGCACTTTGCAACTAGGCAACGGCGGCACGACAGGCACCTTCAACGGCGGACTAGCCTTCAGCCAATCCGCTGGCAATTTGGTCTTTAATCGCTCGGATAACGTCACCTACTCGGGCGCGCTTACCGGCACGGGAAGCCTCAATCAGTTAGGTTCAGGTAATCTGACTTTGACGGGCCTGAATACCTATACGGGTGCGACAGCGGTCTCGGCCGGAACGTTGACTTTGGCGACCGGTGCATCGATGGGCTCGGCGGCCCTGTCCGTGGCGGCTGGAGCGAACCTTACGCTTAATTCCAACGCCACTACCTCAGCCTTGACGGGGTCTGGTGCCGTGACGATCGGGACTGGTGCCACCCTGACGCTCAATACGACGTCAGGAAATCCGCAGTTCCTCGGCGTTTTCGTCGGCTCAGGCAACTTGGCTAAGTCCGGGGCTGGGGAGGTTTTCTTGACGGGTGACAATAGTGGATTCACTGGTGCGGTCACCGTCAATGGTGGGATGATTTCTACCCAGAATCAGGTCAGCAGCTTGGGCTCGGGCGATGTTACGGTCACCGCAAACGCAACGATTGGTACTGTTATCCCGACGGCGGTAGGCCGGCTGAATAATAAATTGGACGTGACAGCTGGAACGCTGACGCTTGGGCGTAATGGGCGAACCATCCTGGGCAACGATGTCATCGCCAGTGGCTCGGGTAGTATCGTCATCGGCGGTGGTGGGGTTGCCGTGATCGAGAAGGACATCCGTAATATCGGTACGGGTACATTGAGCGTGGCTGCTACAACCACGTTGCAAATAGGTAGTGGCGGCACCACGGGAACTTTAAGCAGTAACCTTTCATGCGCTGGCATCTTGGCCTTTGACCGGTCAGACAGTGTCACCTATACGGGCCTGCTTGCCGGCGCGGGGGGCCTCAATCAGTTAGGTTCCGGCAACCTTATCCTGACGGGCGCGAACACTTACACGGGCACGACGACGGTCTCAAGGGGTACCTTGACCTTGGCGTCGGGCGCGAGCATGGGCGCCGGGGCGCTCTCAGTCGCCTCCGGGGCCAGTCTGATTTTGAATTCCTCTGCAACTACCTCCGCTTTGACGGGTTTGGGCACTGTCAGGGTTGGCGACGGCACTACATTAACCTTGAATACGACGTCAGCTGCTCCCCAGTTCCTCGGTGTTTTCGCCGGCTCAGGCAACTTGGTCAAGTCCGGGGCGGGGGAGGTTTACTTGACGGGTGACAACAGTGGATTTAGCGGGGCAGTCACCGTCAATGGTGGGATGATTTCCACCCAGAATGCGGTCAGCAGCCTGGGTTCGGGCGATGTCACGGTCACTGCAAGCGCGACTATAGGCACCCATGCCACGATGTCGGTAGGCCGTTTGAACAACAAGTTGAACGTGATAGCTGGCACGCTGACGCTTGGCCGCAATGGACGAACAATCCTGGGTAACGACGTCATCGCCAGCGGCTCGGGTAGCATAGTCGTCGGCGGTGGTGGGGTTGCGGTGATCGAGAAGGACATCAGCAATATCGGTACGGGTGCCTTGAGCGTAGCCGCGGGCTCCACGCTGCAGTTGGGTAATGGCGGCACGACCGGGACTCTAAGCGGTAGCCTTTCGTACGCCGGAAGCCTGGCCTTTAATCGATCAGACAGCGTTACCTACGCAGGCGTGCTGTCTGGCACGGGCAGTCTCAATCAGTTAGGTTCTGGCAACCTAGTCCTGACGGGTACGAACACCTACACGGGCACGACGACGGTCTCGGCCGGAACGCTGACCTTAGCGACCGGTGCATCGATGAGCTCGGGGTCTCTGTCCGTGGCGGCCGGAGCGAACCTGGTGCTTAACTCCAACGCCACGACCTCGGCCTTGACGGGCTCTGGTGCCGTGACGATTGTCAATGGTACCACCCTTACGCTTAATGCCACCTCAGGAAATCCGCAGTTCCTCGGTGTTTTCGCCGGCTCAGGTAACTTGGTGAAGTCAGGGGCGGGGGAGGTTTTCCTTGCGGGAGACAACAGTGGATTCACTGGGACGGTCACCGTCAACGGCGGGATGATTTCCACCCAGAATGTGGTCAGCAGTTTGGGGTCCGGCGATATCATTGTCACCGCAAGCGCGACCGTAGGCACCCACGCCACGACGGCGGTAGGGCGGTTGAACAATAAATTGAATGTGACCTCCGGCACTCTGACGCTTGGCCGTACTGGACGAACGATCCTGGGTGACGATGTCATCGCTAGCGGCACGGGTAGTATCGTCATCGGCGGTGGTGGGGTTGCGGTGATCGAGAAGGACATCGGCAATATCGGTACGGGTACCTTGAGCGTAGCCGCGGGCTCCACGCTGCAGTTGGGTAATGGCGGCACGACCGGGACGTTTAATGGTGGCTTGGCCTTCAATCAGTCGACCGGTAACTTGGCCTTCAATCGCTCGGACAACTCCACTTACTCGGGCACGTTTACCGGCACGGGAAGTCTGACTCAGGCGGGAGCAGGCAATCTTACCCTGACGGGCGCGAACAGCTACACGGGTGCGACGACGGTCTCGGCCGGAACGTTGACCTTGGCGACCGGCGCATCGATGGGCTCGGGGGCAGTGTCCGTGGCGACCGGGGCGAACCTGGCGCTTAACTCCAACGCCACCACCTCAGCTTTGACGGGCTCTGGTGCCGTGACGATTGGGAGTGGTGCCACCCTGACGCTTAATGCGACGACAGGATGGCCTCAGTTCCAGGGCGTTTTCGCCGGCTCAGGCAACTTGGTCAAGTCCGGGGCTGGGGAGGTTTTCCTTACGGGAGATAACAGTGGATTCACTGGGACGGTCACCGTCAACGGCGGCATGATTACCACCCAGAATGTGGTAAGCAGCTTGGGTTCCGGCAGTATTACGGTTACCGCAAGCGCGACGATAGGCAGTAATGGAACGACGACGGTAGGACGGTTGAACAATAAATTGAATGTGACTGCCGGCACCCTGACGCTTGGCCGCACTGGACGAACGATCCTGGGTGACGATGTCATCGCCAGCGGCTCGGGCAGTATCCTCATCGGCGGTGGTGGGGTTGCGGTGATCGAGAAGGACATCCGCAATATCGGTACGGGTACCTTGAGCGTAGCCACGGGCACTACGCTGCAGTTGGGTGGTGGCGGGACGACAGGGACGTTTAATGGTGGCTTGGCCTTCAATCAGTCGACCGGCAATTTGGCCTTCAATCGCTCGGACAACGTCACCTATTCGGGAGTGCTGTCCGGCACGGGAAGTCTGACTCAGGCGGGAGTAGGTAATCTTACCCTGACGGGTGCGAACACCTATGCGGGCACGACGACGGTCTCGGCCGGTACGCTTACCGTGGGGACTGGCGGCTCATTGGGGGCCGGTGGCGTTATCCTGTCGGGCGGCTCAATCGTCGGTGGCACCCTTAGCGTAACTGGGTTAACGGCTACTGCGGGTAACTACTCCGGCGTGCTTACGGGCACCGCTGGTTTTACGAAGACGGGAGTGGGTACGTTGGCGCTGGGTGGCGCCAATACGTTCACCGGTTTGACGACGGTTGCCGGCGGCACCCTGCTGGTTCATGGTTCGGTCGGTGCGGTAAGCGTCAGTTCTGCCGCTACGCTGGGCGGTCGAGGGTCAGTTGGTGCGACCGCTTTGGCCTCCGGTGGTAATCTCGCGCCTGGCGCTTCGGTCGGAACCCTGACGCTAGCCTCATTGACGGCCTCGGGCGGCGCTAGTCTGACTTTTGAGTTTAACGACGCCACGGCTGCCGCCGGGGTGGGCTACGATACCGCCATCATCACTGGTAACCTCGACCTCTCCGGGGCTTCCAGCGCCAATAAGATCAACCTACGGTTAATCAGCTTGGCCAATCCGTTGGACAGCTTGGCGGGCACTCCGACTGCGTTCGCAGTTGGTGCAAATTATCAATTTACCCTCTTCAGGTACGGTTCCCTCAATCTTGGTGGCAACACCACTATTTCCGACCTCTTCACGATCAACACGGATGATTTTTCCGATCAGACTGGGGCAGCGGTCGCTTCGTCCAACTTCAGTATCGCGAACGACGCGAGTAATCAGAGCCTCGTCCTTTCATACACTTCCCCGATTCCAGAGCCTTCCACCTACGGCCTGAGCCTCGGTTGCCTCGGCTTGGCGATCGCGGCGGTACGGCGGCGCCGTCGGATGACGGTTTGATCGCTGAACAGAGAGCGTTCACAAGGGCGTCCCGCGAGGGGCGCCCTTTTGCTATCGCGCGTTGTAGGCGTGGCACAGGGCCACCGCGGCGGCGTCGGACTCATCCAGAGGCAGTTCGTGGTCCAAACCCAAGACCGACTTCACCATGCGCCCGACTTGCTCCTTGGAGGCCGCACCGTGGCCGGTGACGGCCATCTTGATGCGTTTCGGGGCATACTCCCTGACGGTGGCTCCTAGCCGCGCCAGCACGCTCAAGGCCGCCCCGCGGGAGGCGCCCATGGCCTGGGCGGTGCGGAAGTTCTGCACGTAGATGGTCTCTTCGATGGCCGCCTGGGTCACGCCATGTTCCTTGGCGAGCGACTCCACGGCGTCGGCGATCTTGCCGAGGCATTCGTAGGGCTCGAGTTTAGGCGCCAGTTTCAGGGTCAGGCTCGCGAGGAGCCTCGGCGTGCTGCCGCGCGTATCGACCACCGCCAGGCCGGTGCCGCGCAGGGAAGGGTCGATTCCCAGGATGATGGCCTTGGCGCCCCGGGTGGCCGTCATCGCCTTGGCCGGCGACTTGCGGGGGCGCGCGGCCGACGATTTGACGTCGAGGGCGACCCCATCGCGGAGCTTGGCGGTCCAGAGGGAGCGCGAGGAGGAGCGGGCCATGGCTCATCTTGGCGGGTAGGGTGGGGAGGTATCCACCGCAAAAACGCATCCTCCCGGATTGCCTGCCCGTGCCCTCGCCCCCCAGCATCGTCGGATGCGGCCCCTCTCCTTGCTCGCCCTCGGCCTGACGGCCGCCGTCTTCGGCGCCGAGCCGCCCGTCGTCGTCCGGGAAACCGCGGACATGCCTTCCGTGTCGCCGGTCCTCCACGCGCGCTT
>Ga0114982_1000929_pt1 | contig 15298 bp, 26 predicted proteins | sample Shrwel_input2_FT_FD_87183 | JGI IMG/M metagenome (GOLD analysis project Ga0114982, IMG submission 87183) | Subsurface microbial communities from deep shales in Ohio, USA - Utica-3 well 1 S input2 FT | ecosystem: Environmental > Aquatic > Deep subsurface > Shale gas/oil reservoir > Produced... | reverse complement strand
CGGTGTGGCCGCTGTGGGTATTAATATCCCCCGTATTTTTAATATGGTTCTTCTTGAGCCCGGAAAGAGCTTTGTCCGGGTTATACAAAGCATTGGGCGAGGCATTAGAAAAGCAGACGACAAAGACTTCGTACAGATCTGGGACCTCACGGCATCTACAAAGTACGCGAAGAGGCATCTTACAGAGCGTAAGAAGTTCTATAAAGAAGCGAAGTATCCATTCACAATTGAGAAAGTAAAATATATATAATGCAAATTTTAACATTAGAAGATAAAACATTTTATCTAAACGAACTACCTGACGAGATCGAAGATGATCTAAGATTTGCTGTATTGGATAACTCCGATAACAACAACCCTGATCACTTTTTTATTCCATTAATATTCTTGGAAAGTTTTACAGGACCTGCTGTGGTACTTAAAATTGGCGGTAATGAAATTACAATGCCGTTAGATTGGTGTACTATTGTTGGAGATCCAGAAGGCCCTGACATGGAAATTCTACCACTAACAAGTTTAAATGATCGAGGATTTAAAACATTTTGTTTTAATCCATTAAGTGGATTTAGACCAGAGTTTTTAGAGATTGACATTGTAGATGTATATCAAGATGTTAAATGGTATTTTCCTAAAATGAAACCAGGACAGTTGTTATGCACTCCACTACATGCAGGTCCTAAACCATTGTGTGCTTACTTTGTTAAAGAAGTTAGCCGTCAAAGTGAATTGGTAGATTATACAAAGTGCTGGTAATATGGGATCGTTGACTCCAAATAAAACATTAGTGTACGAACGGGTTGATGGCATCACTTATGCTAGAGAATCTGGGGCTGATCCTAGTACACGTATAGAAGTTGGATGGAGTTACGATCCTCGAACAAGTGACGGTCGCCCTTTACATGATCATATGATGGATGACAAACTATGGGGTGAAATACGTCGAGCAGCAAAGACCAATCCTACTTTACACGAAGCACTGGAACGTGCTAAAATAATATATCATCTAAGTAATGAAAATAATCGTTAATAGCAATGAGGTAATGCGTATCGATTCTAATGGTAACATTGGCATTGGTACAAGTAGTCCGGCTAGTAAGATAATCATTACAGAAAAAGAAGACCTTACCGAGTGGTATAAAAAAGGTGTGGAACACAAAGGGTTAACTCCTCATACAAAAGAAAAACATGGCACTTGATATTAAAAGAGAACTCAACGCAGTAGATCAAAAGAACTACGATTTCTACGATAAACTTTCTGACGAAGAACGCAAATCTTTTAGTCCGTATATACTGATGCGTTATACAGCAAACGTACAAGGGGACAGAGATATTCAAGAATGGTTTGTGGAAATGACCAATGAAATGGTTAATAAGAATCATTGGGTGTTGAGCAAGAATCATAAAGGATTGCTATGGAAATTGTTTGCGGCAACAGGCGCTGGCGTAAATTGTTTTCATCCTTATATTGCAGCTGGTAAGAAAGAAAAAGCAAACAAGGTTGAAAAACTTCTTTGTGAAATTTATCCTGCAATGAAGATGTCTGACATCAAACAAATGGCATCTATGATGGATAAGGAAGACTGTCAAGAGTTATTTGATAAGGTAGGTCTTGATAAAAAACAACGGAAAGACTACGAGTGAAGAAAGAACAAAACCCTTGGAAAAAAATCCTAGCTAATGCAAAGAGCGCACAATCTGGGTGGAATACATGGCACCAAAGTAAAGGTGTAAATCGACCTGTGAAGAGTTTTTCGTGTACTGAAGAAGACCTAGAACGAATTTTTAACGAGCAAGGGTGTAAGAGCAAATGGTTAGGATTGCCGATAGATCCTATGGATGTATTTCGAAAACATTACCCGCTTGCCCCTAGTTTAGACAGGCTCGACAATGACAAAGATTATACTCCGGATAACATTTGCATTAGTACAAGATTTGAAAATTACGGATTTAATAGAGCCACAGACGATATTAAAAAAGAGTGCATAGAAAAATTAAAGAATGATATGAAATGATAGCATTGGTAGAACAACCTTATAAATGTGTACATTGTAGCAAGAGTTTCATGCAAGAGAGAACTCTTGTATCGCACATGTGTGAAAGAAAAAGGCGTGCTCTACAAAAAGACGAGAAGCGTGTCCAAGCAGGATTCATGGCATTTAATCGTTTCTGGCAGCTAACACAAAACGCCAAGAAGCCCAAGACATACGATAACTTTGCTGACAGTTCTTACTATAATGCCTTTGTAAAATTTGGTAGTTTTATCAATAATGTTCGTCCAATATATCCAGACAAATTTATTGACTATGTTATTAAAAGTGGTGTTAAGTTAGATCACTGGTGCCGTGACGAATTGTATGAACAATACCTGTTTGAAATGATTAAAGTAGAACCTGTAGAAAGTGCTGTTCAACGTAGTCTGCAAACTATGATGGAATGGGGGGACGATGCCAAAGCAGAGTTTAATCATTACTTTAACTATGTAAGTTTGAATCGTGCGGTTAATGATATCAGAAATGGTAACATTAGTCCATGGGTAGTTTTAAATACAAGCACAGGACAAGCAATGGTAAGAAACATGAGTGACGAACAATTAAACATGATTTCTCCTGCGTTTGATGTACCGTTCTGGTTAAAGAAGTTTAAGTCAGTGCCGGCAGATGTTGCTCTTGTAAAAGAAATATGTCAAGAGGCTGGCATAAAATGAATCCAAATTTAAAGAGAGATTTTGAAGAACAGTTTGGTGCTAAGATAGAACCTGGTACACGCAGGTTTGTACGTAGGCAACCAGTTAGTTGGTCTTCCTTTAATTACAATACTGAGTTAACTCTTGAAGAGTGTCCTTCCTTAACAATTCATATAAGTGAAGAAGAATTTGAACATATGACGCAGTATATGCCAGGTAGAATAATGCGAGAACGAAACATGAGAAAAGATATTCCTGCACTACAGAAAGCGTGGGATAACTATCAATTACTATTAAAGATGTGTAGTGGAGATTATAAATGAAAGCAGTTACAGTTGGCTCACGTTGGTGGGGCGGCAACAATGATAGATTTGTTGTTATCGCAATTGTCGAAGATAGCGGAAATACATGGGTACACTATCGTGAAGATAAAAATAAAGAAAATCCAAAGGAATACAGTTGTTACCTTGAAAGTTTCTTAAGTAGATTTACAGGATTACCAGTATGACACGATTAAATGGATTTGTTGAAAAAGGTTGGGGGCATGAATTTATATTTGCAACCAACGACAAGTATTGCGGTAAAGTTTTAAAATTTAACAAAGACGCAAAATTTAGTATGCACTTTCATAATGAAAAAGATGAAACCTGGTTTGTACTAAGCGGTAAGTTCCTTGTTAGATGGATTGATACTAAAGATGCAACTCATCACGAAAACGAAATTAAAGAAGGCGACACTTGGCATAATCCTCCGTTGTTCCCGCATCAAGTAATTTGTTTAGAAGAAGGTGCTCTTATCGAAGTAAGCACTCCAGATTCAGTTGAAGACAACTATAGAGTTGCAAAAGGCGACAGTCAGAAATGAACATAGTTATAACTGGTTACAACGGATTTATTGGACAAAATATGGTTAATGCTTTGTCCGAAGAACACGATATAACATTATACGAATGGGGTGAGTTTTTACCTGACCTTGAGAACAAAGACCTGTGCATTCACTTAGGCGCAATTAGTTCAACAACAGAAACTGATGTTGGAAAGATAATGGAGCAAAATTACGACTTCAGTCGATGGTTGCTTGGTGCCTGTAATCATTGGGGTGCGGCATTACAATATGCAAGTTCTGCAAGCGTATACGGAATGATATCAACGTTCTCAGAAGATGCACCCGTTAGCCCTCAGAGTCCATATGCTTGGAGTAAGTATCTATTTGAAAGATACGCAACCAAAATGAAAGAGTCGGGTAAGGTATCTGTACGTGTTCAAGGCTTTAGATATTTTAATGTGTATGGACCTCACGAAGGTCATAAAGATCAACCTAGTCCATACTCTAGATTTGAGCAACAGGCAAAAGAAACTGGAGTCATAAAATTGTTTGAAGGATCAGACAAGTACCTTAGAGACTTTGTACCAGTTGAAACAGTAGTTGATGTACATAAGAAATTCTTTAATGTAGAAGAATCAGGTATCTGGAACGTTGGCACAGGTCGCGCAACTTCTTTTGAATCAGTAGCACGTATGGTTGCAGACAAGTACAATGCTACCGTGGAATATATTCCAATGCCTGAAAACATTCAAGCACAGTATCAAAAATATACATGTGCTGACGTAACTAAGTTAAGGCAACATTATCCATGAATATTGTTGTGAACGGAACGTTTGATATTTTACATCGCGGTCATATTGAGATGTTAGAATATGCTAAAAGTCTTGGTGACCATTTACTTGTTTGTATTGATACAGACAACCGTGTTAAAGAACTCAAAGGCAGCGAACGTCCTATTAATAACCAAACTGATCGTGCATTTATGCTACAGAGTTTAAAATGTGTAGATGAAGTTTGGACTTTTAATAGCGAAGAAGAATTAGAATTTATTCTAGAAAACTATTGTCCAGACATTATGGTTAAAGGAAGTGACTATCGCGGTAAGCCAATTGTTGGTGCCCACCTTTGCAAAGATATAAAATTTTATGAACTTGTCCCAAACTACTCAACTACCAACACAATTAAAAATATTATTAATCGGGGATAGTTGTACCGATCGATATAATATAGGCACAGTGGATAGGTTAAGTCCAGAAGCACCTGTGCCTGTACTTAAGATTACAGAAACATACGATGTATCTGGCATGGCCGCAAATGTACATGATAATCTTACTAATCTAAACTGTTGGATTGCATTTATCACTAACCGAGAAGATATTGTAAAGACCCGCTACATTGATTCTCGATCTGGACAACATTTACTAAGAGTTGATGACGAACCTGCAATTGAACCTTGGGATGGAGACATTGGAAGTAATCCGTGGGAAACATACGATGCTGTGGTAATTTCAGATTACAACAAGGGCTTTCTAACATATCAACATATTGAACAGATTATACGCAACTTCCAAGGTCCAGTTTTTATTGATACAAAGAAAACAGATCTAAAAAGATTCCAAGGCGCCTATGTAAAAATTAACAGTTTGGAAAACAGTCTAGCAACATCTGTCCCAGATGACTTAATTGTTACCTTAGGAAAAGCTGGAGCACGGTATAAAAACCAAACTTACCCAGCACCAACAATTGAAGTTTCGGATGTATGCGGTGCAGGCGATACTTTCTTGGCATCATTAGCCTATCAGTACCTATTGACAAAAGACATAGAAAAAGCTATAATGTTTGCTAACATCGCGGGAAGTATTACAGTACAACATCGCGGAAACTACGCACCAACATACGACGAGATTCGAATTGCCGGATATTGATATTGACTTTGCTGACAGGACTAAAATTCTGGATATTATCCAGCACGTTCCTGCGTCCATAATTGAAAAAGGTGTCAACCGGAAGCACAACACAGGCGTTTATAGTAGTAGTATCCCTGTAAATCCGTTAACTGGATGTGCAAGCATAGATTATAAAGAAGCGGAAAAACGGGGATATCTTAAGTTAGATTTTCTAAATGTTGGCATCTACAATGGTGTCAAAGATGAAGAACATCTAGTTAGATTACTTAACCAGGAACCGATATGGGATCTACTGCTAGAAGACGAATTCACGAACAACTTGTTTCATGTGAACGGGCATGGGACGATTTTGAGAAAGATGAAACCTACCTCTATCGAGGAGTTAGCCGCTGTGTTGGCGGTTATCCGCCCAGCGAAACGTTATCTGATTGGAAGCGATTGGTCCGTCGTGAAGAACGAAGTTTGGCTGAAACCCGAAGGCGATGAATACTTTTTTAAGAAGGCGCATGCCGTTGCATATGCGGCTGCGATTGTTGTTCAAATGAATTTAATTTGCGAACAACTTAACGAATCGAGCGCGGGCTCCTAACTAGCTGGATTGACTTGCGCTTAATGCGCTTTTCGGCTATTTCACTTAAATTAACGCTAGGACCAAACACTAGCTCAATATCTTTGCTGTTGAATGTCTTAATTGCATATCTAAACAACTGCATTTCTTTTTTGAGGAAAATGTTAATAGGTATTTTTCTATTACTTTCCCACCACCAAATCTCCCCCATTTCTAAAAATATTTTACGCTCGTCATCTGTGCGTATCACAGAGATATCGTAGATGCTTGTTACAAAATTATCAAAGTTAATGACAATTCCTACATATTCGATGTCATTTGACTTAACACAGGATACAAACGGATAGTTGTTTTGAAAGGCAGTTGGGGTTGTTGTCTTCATGTAATAAATATAGATATGCAAAATTTACCAATCTATTTATATCCAAATACTCTCGACGTTATATTAGATTTGGACGCTACTACAAAGGGAGTTAACCGCGTTATGTATCAACATGAACTAAAAATACAAAAAGGTATTAAAAACAAAGTTCGCATTCAGTTTAAGAACAGTGATCAGAAACGTATCGTTACTACCGGAACTTATGTGTTTTCTATGTATGATGCAATTAATCAGCGTTTGCTCCTAGAGAAAACACTTGATATTTTAGATGACGGAACTACTTTTGCACTTCGCGGATTGGCCGAATTAACACTAACAGAAAATGATACAATGGATCTTGATGTTAGCAAATATCAATTCAGCGTAAAGTTTCTTGACGCTGATGGCACTTATCTACCAACGTACTCCAATACATATTACGGCGTAACTGGAACGGTAAACTTATTACAAGACGTTTATCCTGTTCTACAGCCTAGCCAGGAAATTACTTCTTTTGATAGAACATACGACGATTCGATACACCTATACCAATGGCGCAGTGGCAACATTTATGCAAGCCCAGAGTTCAACGGAAATGCCGCATTACATACAGTCGCAATGTATATGACTGGTTACAAAGGTAAAGTGTTTATCAAAGGCACACTATACAATACTCCATCTAGTTTTAACCGTTATGTAACTGTTATCGAAAGAGAATACGATGGTTTTACTGGAATTGACTACGCAAACTTTAATGGTGTATTTTCCTATGTGCAGGTTGTTTACCAACCAGCAGTAGCACCAGCTGAATCGATCAACAATAATACGGGTTATGCCGGAACGTTTGACAAAGCACTGTACAGAAGCTAAACTGTATTAGTGAACGATATTCAATCTGCATTACTAGCATTACTTCCTCCTAAACGAAAGCTAACCACTGGCGGTTGGACAAGTTTCAACGCACCCTGTTGTCAGCACAGGGGAGAAAGCTATGATACCAGAATGCGTGGCGGTGTACGAGTTGAAACAGACGGATTTGTTTATCATTGCTTTAACTGTCACTTTGCCGCAGGATGGACTCCTGGTAAACTTTTAAGTAAGAACACACGCAGTTTATTCCACTGGTTAGGAATGAGTGAACCAGATATTGGAAAACTAAACTTAGCCGCATTAAAGATCAAAGACGATCAACCTGTGCTTAAAAAAGCACTTAATCTAACATTACTTGAAACAGCACTACCGGAAGAGTGTAAGCCAATTGATGTTTGGATTACAGAAGGATGTCAAGAACCCGATTTACTAGATGTAATATCTTATCTAGCAGATGAACGTAAAATGGGATGGGATTGGTATAACTGGCATTGGTCTGCCGCACCTGGATTCCGAGATAGAGTTATTATTCCATTCTATCACGAAGGCAAAGTTGTAGGATATACAGGGCGTAAGATCAAGCCAGGTAAGCCAAAGTATCTAACAGATAGCCAGAGCGGCTATGTGTTTAATATTGATGCACAAGATTATAATCGCAAATATGTTATTGTAGCAGAAGGGCAGTTTGATGCCATTGCAATCGACGGTGTTGGCATTATGACCAATGAACCCAACGAAGCTCAAGTAACAAGACTTAATGCATTACAGCGTGAAATTATTGTTGTACCAGACAAAGATAAGCCCGGTGCTAAGATGCTCAAGGCTGCGATTGATAACGGCTGGAGTGCCAGTTTACCGCCGTGGGGAGATGATATTAAAGACATCGCAGATGCTGTAAAGAAATATGGAAGGTTGTATGTACTAACCACAATTTTGCATTACAAGGTACACGGAGAGATAAAAATTAATCTATTGAAGAAAAAATTAGAGGCACTTGATGAGTAAAGAAAAACAACCAAAACCAAATTATGATTATGAAGTCCAGAAGCTGTATCTGGAAATGTTCTTAAGTGATGCAGAAACTTTTATCCGTTGTCAAAATATTTTTGATCATAAAAACTTTGATCAAAGACTACAGGATAGTGCAGAGTTTATTACCAAGTATGTAGACGAATACAAGGTAATGCCAGAAGCAAGTATTGTTAACGCTTCTACTAGAAGTCAGTATAACCCAGTACAACTTCCTAAAGAAAACTATGAGTGGCTAATGACTGAGTTTGAAAACTTTAGTCGCCATAAAGGGCTAGAAAGAGCTATTGTTGAATCTAGTGATTTGCTAGAAGCAGGGGACTATGGTCCGGTCGAAAAGCTGATTAAAGATGCTATCCAGATCTCTCTAAACAAGGATATGGGTACTGATTACTTTGAAGATCCTAGAGCACGTCTGAGCAAGTTGAAGGACGGTAACGGGCAGATTTCCACAGGATGGCCTAGCATTGATAAGAAACTTTATGGTGGATTTAACCGCGGTGAGTTGAACATTTTCTGTGCAGGATCCGGCGGTGGTAAATCTTTGTTCCTGGCTAACCTGGGTGTGAACTGGGCACAAATGGGCTTGAATGTATTGTACTTAACATTCGAACTTTCTGAGGGATTAGTTGCTATGCGTCTGGATTCTATGATGACAGGTATCACAACTCGCGAGATCTTTAAGAACATTGACGATGTTGAATTAAAGGTTAAAATGCTCGGAAAGAAGGCAGGAAACCTACAAGTTAAGTATATGCCCAGTGGCAAAAATTGTAACGATATTCGAGCCTATTTGAAGGAATATCAGGTGAAAAAAGGCGTAAAACCTGACGTAATTCTCATAGATTACCTCGATTTGATGATGCCTTTATCTGTGAAGGTCAGTCCTAGTGATCTGTTCGTAAAGGACAAATACGTGTCAGAAGAGATCCGTAACTTGGCTATGGAAACACAATGTATTACTGTTACAGCTTCGCAGTTAAACCGCTCTGCTGTTGAAGAAATTGAGTTTGATCACAGTCATATTTCGGGCGGGTTGTCCAAGATTATGACAGCGGATAACGTAATTGGTATCTTTACAAGTCGTGCTATGAAGGAACGTGGACGCTATCAAATCCAGTTTATGAAGACACGTTCTTCCTCGGGTGTTGGACAAAAAGTTGACTTAGAATTTAACGTTGATACGCTGAGAATTAGCGACCTAGGCGAAGATGAAGAGTACGGAAACTACAACGGTGGCGGACAAAAACCTCAAAGTCCAGCTGGCGGAATGTACAGTAATTTGAAACGTACAAGCACAGTAAGCACTACAACTGATCCAGAAACGGGTGAAATTATTGAAGTAGATCCACGTGCAGGCGGCAACTTAAAACTGCCAAAACCTACTGGAGCAGGTGCTCCGCTTATACGTAGTATGTTGAATAACTTGAATCCTGAAAAGGATTAAAACCAAGCACTGACCTGGAACTTGGCGGCTTGCTCTAACGCATTCCTCCACTGTTCTGGGCCTTCTCCTACAAAGGAGTTTTCATGTGTTGCCGGTACAACTTCCCACTTATGCGGTTCTGATTTGTTTCGCGGATCTAGCATGTTGTCCAACTTGCCATCTTCCCATAACCAATACCCTGCACATGCCCTGAAATACTCAGGTCCTTCTCCGGCAGCAATTGCACATAGTACACTGATGTCATTTGTAACAGCCAACTGATCGTTTAGTTTAACTGTGCTCAGGCCGCGCCAATCTAAACTGTGTACTACATGGATCTTGTTTTGACTTATGTTTCCACCGTAGTACAAAGGATCATTGCCTTCGTATGGAAGTTCAATATTATCCGCTACTGTTTTAAGATTTATATCTTCTAGTGGATTATTAAGCTGTAATCCAATGGCAACTCTGTCGTTATGTGTAACAACAAGTATGGTACTTTTGCTTAATTCATCTCTTGGATTGTTAGGGTTTGCCACTAACATGTACCCAGGGTAAAAACGTTTCTTAATCATCGTAACTATATTTACCGACTAAATATTCCATATGACCGAAAAAGATAACATCGCTGCCCCTATAGAATACAACACAACTCTTAACCCTGTGCTGTGGGATCACGATCGCCTAAAAAGCGAAGTACGTGGTGCATTGCTACGCATGTCCAAGGACTTTGTACAGTTCGTTGGTGTTCCTTTCCAAGTACTAGATGTTGTTATCACCGGCGGTAATGTAAACTACGTTTATACTTCTAAAAGCGATATTGATCTACATATTATTGCAGACTTTGACGCTATCAAGTGTGACCGCGAAGTAGCAGAATTATTTGATACCAAGCGTTTACTGTACAAAAAGAACTACGACTTATCCATACACAATATACCCGTAGAACTGTATGTAGAAGATCATCGTATGCCAGCAGTGTCAGCAGGTTCCTATTCTGTTGTTTCAGGTCGTTGGATTACCAAACCTACCAAGAACTTGCCACGATACAACGAAGAAGAACTGGCCCATATGGTCAGAACCTGGAAGAAAGTTTTGGGTCACGCAGTTAAAACAGGGGATTTACAAGCCTGTAGAAAAGCTGTACAATTGTTACGTTCCTATAGGAAACAAGGTCTAAAAACACCAGCTGGTGAATTTAGTATTCCTAATTTGGTCTATAAGAGTTTACGTAATGACAACACATTAAAAAGCATTATGATATTCATAGACCGGTTACACGACCAAGAACTGAGTATATAATCAATGCCAACAATTTATCTAGATATGGACGGCGTATTAGCCGACTTCAACACAGCCGCACGTGAATTCTTTAATGCGTCACGCGAAGAACAAGCGGCAGCAGATGCAGCAGGACGCTGGCCCAAAGAACGCTGGGCAACCATACGCGAGTGCAAACACTTTTACCGCGACTTACCCAAAATGCCACAAGCAGATGAACTTGTGGCACTGGCACGCCGATTCCGTGATGAGCTAGACTGGGACTTAAAAATTCTCACAGCTATTCCTAAAAATAATGACATGCACGAAGTGTTTCAAGACAAGTTTGAGTGGATACAACAGTACTACCCAGACATTAAAATGCACTTTGGCCCATACTCGCAGGATAAACATCTCCACGCACAGCCAGGCGATATATTAGTAGATGACCGTACTTCAAACTGTACAGAATGGAACGCGGCACACGGTATAGCAGTTAAAGTCAATCCAGGACGTTACCAAGAAGCACTGGACCGACTGCTCAACATCTTCCTGGATGCAGAAGCCAGTTTACTTGTTGACTAATACCAGTTCTGTACGTTCAGCTGGTACGCTGGCTTGATTGACCAGTGCCCAACACTGTCCCAAGTGTTCTGCTGTGTGTTCATATCCTGAACCAGAATCTACACGTATCCAGCTGTCGTATTGATCCAAGTTGCTGACTGTACTGGATCCAAATGAATAATCAGGTCCGGACGGAATAGCCTGCTGTACGCCCGACAGTGCCGGCGCAATCAACTCATTCCAGAACTCTCCAGTTAACGAACCGGCCCAGTGTACTCCATCTGACGGTATATGCCCTGCAGGTTCATACGACTCCATATCCATGTATTGATAAAACCCTGTGGCAAACACTACAGGACCGCCCGGGCTACACCGCTGTGCAAACTCGCGATTAAACAAGTCTATAATACGGTTACGTGTAGCTGGTGGTCCAACAAACGGCCAGTGTGGATTGTTGGTAATGTTCAAACAGGCAGGCGGAGCACCCCACAATACAACACGTTCAAGTCTGCCCAGCTCGCGTAACTCTAGTAAACGATGGTAAAACGCATGAACACGGGCACGTACATATTCCGCAGGATCACCCGCACCCCGTGGAATATGTCGCCAATAGTGAGCACGTATATCCACTTCGTTTAGCGAAACAACCATGCTGGATCCTGGCTGACACGCACCCAACCACTCCGCCAATCGACTCCAAACCGGCTCATAACCGTTAACTAGTCGATCCCCTGTGAGAACTTCCCCACACAGCCCGAAGGTCTCCCCGTAACCACTAAACTGATTGATATGGCTATCGCCTAATAATAGTATACTCATGCGATTATTTACATCCACTAGATCAGGGGAGACTAAGAGCCTGAACCCACGAGCGCGAAGCGCACCGCGCTAAAAACAGATTTTACAAACTCATTATATACCTATATAATAAATATACTGTCAAAGGAACACAACACATGATCTCACATTACTACACCGATATCCAAGGCTGGTCCGACGGTATAGACTTACTGTATAAACGTATGGTAGAACTAGCACCCGGCGCACAATCCTCTGGATACGCATACACAGGTGACTCCTTTGTACTACAGCCTGCTACTACAGCACCGCTAGTACACTATGTAGAAATTGGATCATGGCGTGGACGTTCAACTGCTTATATGTGTGTTGAAATAGCTAATAGTGGCAAGAACATTAAATTCGACGCTGTAGACACTTGGGCAGGTAGTATAGATGAACCTGAACATCAGAATGACCCAAGTGTAGTAAACGATACACTGTATAACGAGTTTCTAGCAAACTTAGAGCCTGTCAAGCAGTATGTAACGCCTGTGCGTATGACATCCACAGAAGCGGCTGCTACATATGCTGATAACACCCTAGACTTTGTGTTTATTGATGCACAGCACGATTATGACTCTGTACACGCTGATATACTAGCATGGTGGCCCAAGGTGAAAATCGGTGGCATTATAGCGGGACACGACTATAACCCTGGTCCAGATGAGAATGGTGTGGATTACGGTGTGGGTAAGGCTGTACGTGAGTTATTACCTGAACACCAACCCATTCCATGGTGCTGGGCACTACAGAAAATGAGCGAAGCACAGTTACGGCACGGTAATACACTATAAGCTAAAATCGGGTCTGTGCAGGGCAAAAAATCTAGCAAAAAAAATTTTTAAATCTGCGATTGCAGGGTGACCGAAAGTTTTTACAGTGTGTAGATCACAGTAGAGTCAGGTTGCGGGACCGGGGTTCTAGCACATCCAAAAAAATTGTACGCAAATTTTGTAAGAAATGTAGATCCCTTCGACCCCACCTTTTAATCTAACCCCATCTTTTTAGGCATGCTTGCTTGTAATACTAAAGCATTACATGTATGTGTAGACCAGACCACCCCGGCCTGGTCCACCATGACCATCCACCACTCACTCTAGTTCCAACTCCGGTACATCCCAACGCTCCTCGCCAAAGTCGTATCCTTCTGCTTCCAGTTCAGCCACAGCTTCGTTGAATGTGTCCTGGATGTTCCATACCTGTGCCGCTACACGAACGTCCTTCTTACGGCGTGCTCGTGCTGTGCCTACTTGATACACTAGTGCATAGTGTTCTGCACAGTAGGACTTGCCTGCTAGCGTTCCGCACCCACAGGCTGTAGTGCTGTTACCCAGGTATGTGCATGTAGAGACTGTGGTGTTAGGTAGCTTCATGGTGTGTCCTTCTTATCTTCCGTGCCCGCTTTGCGGCGCATCTCTTGTAGCTCTTGATTAAGTTGTTCTATTAGTTCTCTGCGTGTCATGTGCTCGGCAGCTATAAACAGTCCCAGCATACACCAAAAGCCCCAATGATCCCAGCCAACACTCAGGGCATCCAGTAGGAACCCTAGTGTGGCATATAGTGCAATGCGTTGTAACATTAGCCGCGCTTCATGCAGGTAGTACGAGCCATTGCTTCCCAGGATTTAGGAAACGCCTTACGCAAGTCCGAGATCTTCAGCACCATACGCAAGCTGAGTTCGCGGAGCTGGGCTTGGTTCTTGTTAATGAACTGTAGCACAGACTCTTTGGTTGCTTCGTCGAACTCGTAGCGGTCCAGCATGCCTTGATTGGTGATCTGGCGGATCCACAGGAGCTTCTCACGATCCGTATCCATCTCCAAGTCCATGTAGTGGCAACGGCTTTCCAATGCATCCAAGTGGCTACGGAGCTTCTTGGATCGTACATGCTCGAACTTGATGTTGGTGATAAAGATAGCGGCGCCTTTGAACTCGAAGCGATCCGGAATGCCTTCTGAGCGCAAGATGCGGCTGTCCGTGTTCCAGGAGATGAAGCGGCGTGCATTGGAGTCCAAGGCACCCTTAAGGATGTTAAGGCTCAGCTCTTCTTGCAAGATGTCGTCACAGTCGTCAAACACCAGCACGGATTTAGAGTCGGAGAACTCGTACAGTTTAGAGTAGAGACCAATGGAGCTCATGGCACCCTTGACAACTTCGAAGCGTGGCTTACGCTCGCCCAGTGTGTCGAACAGGCCGTCCTTTTGCAGTACTGCTTCAACGTTGTGGCTCTTGCCCACGCCTGGGGGACCGGACACAATCATAGCACGTACATCACCTGCCTTGACAGCTTTGGTCATGTCAGTAAGGATGTCAAAACGCTCGGTCAGACGCTCCAAAATGCTTTCATCAGTCTCTTTGGCCAGAGCGGCTTCTTTGGCTTTGATAGCATCGGTATCAAACTCGATAACGTTGGTGGTTGCCTTAGAAGGCTTGCGGGAGGCTTTGGTTGCTGCCATGTTGTTCCTTAGTGTGTTGTTGAAGTATGTATTATAACATCAAAAGGGGCTGTTGTCAACCCCTTTCAATCTTACTTATCAGTCCATCCGCGAGCCGGCATAGACCTTCTCAAGTCCCAACTTCTCTTTCAGCACCTCTGCGTATGCATAAGCGCCAGCTTCGAGAATGTCCAAAGATTGCACACCTGCTTTGGCTGGGTTCCACAGTTGGAGTGAGCCGGTGTAGTCTTTGCGGAAGCCTGCGGCCAGGAGTGCTTTGCCGAGCTTGGAGTTGGAGCGGACACCCCAGACGTTGACCCAAGCAAAGCCGCAAGCACCGCGGTCACCGCCCAGGGCGGCCAAGGTTTGTTTAGCGGCAGTGCGGGCTTGGATACCTGCTTCGTTCAGAACATCTTGTACAGCGGCAAGATCGAAAGTTTCTTTGTTAGCTAGTGCAAACATGTGAGCTCCTTAGTGCGTTGTTGATGTATGTATTATAACGTGGTTTTACCAGTTTGTCAACAATTATTTT